>Ga0181409_1000076_pt1 | contig 33543 bp, 47 predicted proteins | sample 32SPOviralmetaG_FD_130138 | JGI IMG/M metagenome (GOLD analysis project Ga0181409, IMG submission 130138) | Marine viral communities from the oligotrophic San Pedro Time Series (SPOT) site, San Pedro Channel, CA, USA - 32 SPOT_SRF_2012-05-30 | ecosystem: Environmental > Aquatic > Marine > Strait... | reverse complement strand
TTTTTTTCTTCTTCTTCTTCTTCCTCTTCATCTTCAGATGATGATTCATCAGATTCATCTTCGCTTTCTTCTTCTGATTCTTCCTCAGACGATTCTTCGTCTTCAGATTCTTCAGATTCGGATTCTTCTTCAGATGATTCTTCCTCACTGGATTCCTCTTCTGTAGTTTCTTCTTCAGTGGTTTCTTCTTCTGAGCTTTCCTCAGATGATTCTTCACTTGATTCTTCTGTATTTTCTTCTGTTGTTTCTTCTGATGATTCCTCAGATGAGGATTCTTCTACTGTTTCTTCTGATTCGTTGGATTCACTTTCAGTTGTTGTTTCCTCAGTAGATTCTTCAGATGTTGTTTCACTATCAGATCCGCCTTCATCCTGTGTCGTTGACGTATCTTCTGTTTCGCTGCTTGATGTATCATTTCCTCCTGAATCGTCTGTTGTAGATTCTGTTTGTTGAGTTTCTGTTTGTGATTCACTAGTCTCTGTCGTTGTCGCTTCAGTTGTACTTTCTGTTGTCCCAGTTTCTCCAGTGCTAGTCTCAGTTGTTCCACTGGTGTCTGTTTGAGGCGTAGATTCATTAGTACTAACTTGTGATCCACTATCTGTAGTTGGAGCAGTAGTATTTGTACTCGAATTGTCCACAGGTGCACTATTAGTTTGAGGTGCACTTTGAGTTGGGGCAGAACTAGTAGGAGGAGGTGATGCATTTACAGAGGGTGTTGATTGAGGTGCTACTGTTGTAGCAGGAGCAACTATTGGTGTTGCAACAGGTACTGCAGCTTGAGTTGCAGCTTGAGTAGCCTGTGTTGTGGTCTGTTGAACCGTTGTTTGAACGGTAGTTGTTTGTGCTTGATTTGTTGAACATGGATTCAAGCTTGACCACCATAAATATGTTTCCTCTAACCAAGATTGAAGAGTTCCATTTTGAAAATCAGATGCAGTAAATACCCTTGAACGATTATAGTATGCTACTACAGTCGAACCGTTCATAGGTACACTCATTACCTTTACTTCTCCAGTACATCTATCTACATAGGTCTGGATTAGGTTTTGGGAGTAAAGTGAGCTGCAACTTATTAAAAACAATAAGAAGAATAAATGTTTCATGTAGATTTACATTTTCTACATTTACAAGATGTATTTTTACATTCTTCTTTAGGGCCTATAAGTCCTACAACTAATAAAAAAACTATAAATAATATAAGTTCATTCATAGTCTAATGATCAAAAATTTTCTTTTGTCTCATTCGACGCACTATCTTATATACAGCTGTATTAAGTGCTTTTCTAGTAGCAATACCAATTGATGATTGATTAAATGCTACTTCTTCTAAATTTTCATCGCTTAATAAAGTTACTTCTCTAGTAGTAGTTGCTTTACCTAATCCCGAACCTGTCATATATAGACCTGATTCAGCATCAACTAAACGAACCTGTAAACCTAAACGTGTTACTAATTTATTTTTAATACCATCTTTTAGATTAATAGTTTCGTCTTCACTAATACTAAAATCATAAACTTCGATATAACCAAAATATTTGGCTAGGGCAATTTTACCCATTATATCGATTTTATTTGCAGTAAATCCTTTTTGGGATGCTTTATATTGAGTAACCATTCGATCTTTGATTTCGTCTCTTGTTTCAACGAATTCAAATCTGAAGGTTTCATCCATGAATGCAACTGTAATGTTAGATAATCCTAATCCAACACGATAATCTCCTAATTCAGGATATTGTTCTAATACTTGTTCATTAACACCTATGCTGAGTATAGCTACAGGTACTGGTTCACCAAAATATTCAGGGATTTCATAGACAGAGGCTTGTCTTTCAAATTCCGCTTGGTAGTCTTCAGTAACTGTCTTACCAACAACTTGTCCGTAGATATTTGTACAAGCTAATAAAGCAAGTACAAATAACTTTTTAACCAAGGGTATCGAAGATGCCCCAAGTTGCGTTACTAAATGTTGATGGATTAGTAATAACTTCAAAAGCTATTCTACCTAAACCTACTACAACAATAGCTGCTAATAAATTTATAAAAATTGCAACACCATAGTCTAATGGTGATTCACACTCACTCATGAGTGTTTTGTAGTTTGTAATAAAATTTTTCATTCCGCTTCACTGGTTTTTGAGATTAAATAATTATGTAACTAATTGTTTTTGAAACTTATCCCAATCAAATGCTGATCCAGGATCTGTTTTTCCTTTACCTTTACCCCTAACATGGTCTCCTGATACATCTGAATGACGTACTACTCGACTAGCAGGGATTTTATATTTGTTCATCCAAAACTTAAATACTTTTAATGTTTGATCAAATTGAGCTTCATTATAAGTTCCGGATGTTTTAATTTTTTTACTAAATGAACTATAGTCATTAACTCCTGGGACTAGTAATTCTACACCTAAATAATGTGAGTTTAATCCTGATATTCCTTCATGTAATGATTTACCTGCATGAAATGCCTTATTTGGAGTTTCAATCATTTTATCATATGTTCCATCAGGTTTGATAAAACCATGTACAGATAATCCTAATTTTTTTAAAAAATCTTTAGCATACAATTTTTGTCCTTCATATACTAAATATTCAGACATTGAATGTAAAATAATTCCTTTAGGTTGTATAGGCATATTTTAAAAGTTATCGTAATCTATTTGATCACCACAGTTATCACAAAATTTTGGATTACCATCATCTATAGGTGGTGGAGTAGCAACGATATCAGGTTGCCCATCCATATCTGTATCATTTCCATTAAACCAAAAATCTACTACTCTAGAGTAAGAACCTAAAAAGGCACCTAATACTAATAATAATATTTCTTTCCATTCTTGTTCAATAGAAGGTGTATCACCATTACCTAAAATAGCTCCTCCTATTCCCATCATAATAAGAAAAAAGGTTGCTAGTATTACTGTTGTAATTACAAATCTATTACGGTGTGCATTTGATTTTGCGTTCATTTAATTATATTTTGATATAAATATATGCAATTACCAATCTATTTCTTTTTTACGTTTTTCCGTTTTAGATAATTTGGGTTTTGCTTTGATAAATACCTTCTTTACGACGGTATCTTTCTTTTGTTCGGGTATGATAACATTAATAGTAGGTCCTTCTACATTTACATTTTGTTCTTGGACTACTTCTACTGATGCATCGTCTCCTTCTACCCCAAAAAACTCTTCAATCTTATCAGTAAAGACAGTACCTAGTGTTGTAAGTACTATAGCAATACCTGCTGTTATCTGAGCTTTTATGTTTTTTAACAAATCTTTCATAATTATCCTCCTGTTGTTGATGATGTAGTTGTACTTGAAGTAGTAGTTGAACTAGAAGTACCTGAAGCAATTGCTTCTAACTGAGCTACTGAACATCCAGAATTATTAACTGTAGCACCTAATATTGTTTCTGGGCATTGATCTAAGCCGTTAATTACTCCATCAGCATCATAATCAGCTATTAATACTAATTGATCAATCATTGCTGATATTTCTTGTACATCTGCTAACAAAGCATCTGTTTGTTCTGTTGTAGCAGCATTATCAATTATTACTTGAACATCAGCTAAATCACTTAAAATATCTTCTATTTGAACTAACCATCCAGCTGCTTCTTCATTATAAGCATCTACATCAATTTGCATTGTTTCTACTTGAGTTTGCATGTTAGATATATCTGTTAACATTTGGTCAACGTCTACACTAGCCATTGCTGCCTGTAATTCAGCTAAAGATTCTTCTAAACTAGCTAATCCATCTTCAACTGAAGGGTTTTCACAACTTAGAAAACCAAATATTGCAACTATTATTAATATTAATTTTTTCATTTTATTACTAATTTAACATTATGTATTTCTTGTCCATCCTTGCCGATGGAAATGGTGTAATCACCGTCTTGGAATGCTCGTGTATAAAACTTTAACACATTATCTCCACTTTTAGCATTTATTATACTTTTAGAAGTTAGGTTTTTAAAATAATCTCTTATTTCAATAGAATACTCTCCAGCTTCTAATACTTTTAAATTAAACTTACTTTTATCTGTTATATTTGATCCTTGAAATTTTAGTCCTGTTAATTCATTTATTGACATATTATCAGTTAATTTAGGATAAAGTGTTTGAAAATCTGAGTATTCATCTTTAACACAACCCATAATTATTAATAAAATAAGTAGTATTTTTTTCATTATTGTAAATTTAAGATTAATCTATTCCCATCAGTATTAGCAGCATCAGTGTTGAATATTGATACTAGTCCAACGGGGGAGGTTACATTACCATCAAAGTATATTTTAAATACATCTCCTGTATCTATTTCACCTCCATTTTGTTCGATACTACCTAGGTTTACTCTTCCGTTAGTTTCAGAGGCAAAGTTAGTTACTGTGTTACCAGTATTGAATACTGCTTCTTCAAAGGTTAGTACTGTATTGTCATAATCTACTTTTAATTGTAATGCTGTTACTTCTGTTGATAAAAGTCTTAATGTAGCTACTACTTTACCATCTTCTATTGCTGTAGACCATTCACCTTGTATTATTCCATCTGCTAATATTTGCTGTCCATATGACATTACTGGAGCAGATGATATAGTGTAATTATTATTTGATCTTGCTGTTAATGAACTAGCATCTGTACCATCTACAGGTGATGAGTGTGATCCATTAGCATCTCCTATAAATCCAAACTTAAACCATTCTGTATAAGATGATTGACTAAAATCAACTGTTATGGGATGAACTACTGAATGGTTAGGTTCAGTTACATTATTTTTAAATTTATAAATTGACCAAGTATTATAATCGGTTTTTTTAATAGGCTTAAAAGAATTATTAAATATACCAGTTCCATCATCAGGAATAATATCTATTGAGCCCATTACATGCCCTAATAAGTTGTAAGCATCTTGGGGTGTCAAATCTCTATCATTATTTGAATCTACTGCACTATATTGAATACCAGTAGTAAATACTGTACCTACATTACCGTGCCCATATTTACCTAACTCATTTAATGTTAAAGTAACATCTGATATAGTAATAATATTATCGAGTAAAGCTTCCCATTCTGTAGCATTATACGAAGTTACAAAGTCTAGAGTATAACTATCTGTACTTGTAGTAATATAATCCGTTACGTTTATTTGTCCACCAGAATCAAAGTAAAGATTATTACTAACTGGTGATCCATTTTTTTGTACTACAACTCCTACTTTAGTTACATCGAAATTACTATTAGCATCAGCTTTTATATAAATGTTTGAATCTAAATCTTCTAAAGGTATATGAGTAATAGACATAGTATCATATCCTCTTACTTTACCAACTGGGAAGACATAGGGTGATGTACCTGTATTATCAGTTATTCTAGCCATAGTAAATACTATATTATCTGTATAGTTATGATTAGCACCAGCATCTTTAACTTTAAATTTTAATGTAGCATAGTTGCCAGATATACCTGAAAGTGATACTGCTTCAACATGATCTACTTCCCATCCAGCTACTTCTGTATATGAACCACCTTGAGTAGACCATTGAGCCCATAAATCGTTAGCATCGTAGTTAGGATTAACTGTCCATTTCATTCCATTACCACTCCAATTTCCATTGGATGTCTGAGCTCCTGTTGGGACATTAAACTCATATCCTACTCTAGCATATGCATTAGTATTATACTGTACATCAACATGGACGTAAGTAATTGTATTTGAACTTAAGTTACTTAGATTAAGTTTAATTACAATAGTATCATTAACTTGTACTTTAGATAATGCTTTATTAGCATCTGTTGTAGTACCAGAATATACTAGGTCTATATCTATACCATCTACAGAGGAGGTAAGCTGACCTAGCATTATACTAGGAAGTAAGGTTAATAATAGTAATAATTTTCTCATAGTTTAAGTTTATTAATTAGTTGAACACAAACCTTTTTCAAAGCGGTTGAAACATTTGTTTGTGAAAACTGACCACCTTTATCTATGATAAGAGTTGCTGTGGAAATTTCTTTAGCAGTACCTTTAGCTATTACTTGTTTTTTCTTTTTACCATTTTTAATTAATGATGCACGTGCTATAATTTGATATTCATCAGTATTTTTACTGTAAATAGCAACTTGTACTTTAGTTTTTTGTACATCAAAAAATAATAAATCGACTTTGATTTTTGTTTCGGCGTTATAAGATAAGTTATATCCTTTATCTTGTATAACCTCTTCTAAAATAGATTGAACACCGAAAGCTAGGTCCCTACTACCCGCAAAAGGACCTAGCTGAATTTTGTTGTTTACATCTCCAATTTGAATTGTCTCTTGGCTAATCGCCATAGACGATAACAACATTAACAATAATGTAACTATTGATTTTAACATATTTCTCGCTTCGGAGATAAATATAGAAAAAGGACGCTTTCGCGCCCTTTTCTTTGTAAAATCTATGTAAAAAAGATATTACACGTTTTTATTCTTAAGAATGTGGTACAATACAAATGCACCTACAAGCCCAAGAAGGCCAGCACCACTTAAATTAGTTAAAATACCCATAATGTTATCCACTACAGATACTTCAGGCCAAAATGGTATGTTGGCTCCTTTAAACAATACTTCAAGTACAACACCAAGTGCAATTACTGTTACACCTAGTTCTGTTAGTCCATTAGCCCAAGAGCTAATTTTTTTCAATAAATCCATGTTAATTGGGGTTTAGTTAGACAAAAGAAAACTGTCTTGACTTGAAGGATATCCAATCATAAATATAATAAAAAGAACTAAAGACGAGCTATGTAGTCTTCTTCATCATCTTCAACTAAACCAATGTCTTTAAAATGTTCTAACATATTATCATCCATTTCCCAGTCTACTTGATCGTCTTTTTTAACAGGTGCATCTTCTTCAATGTTTTTAACTTGTTTTTCATTAAAAACATCACCAATATATAAAAAATAACAATTATAACATAATAATTCTATATTTTCTACTTTCCAATTTTGTTTATTTTTATCTTTAAAATGTACTAATAAAGGGGTTTTATAATCTTGTACACGCTGTTCTTTAAATTCACAACTACTACAACATTCTTCTATATAACCTTCTTGTATTAACCTATCTTTATAGCGATTTAAATTATATGATTTAACATATAGTTCTCCATCCATTAAAGCTTTTAAATCAGGATCTTTACCTCCTAAATGTTTTCTAATACCTTTACCTGATTGGTTTTTATGTAAATCAAATAATGTTTTACCTGTTTCATCATCAATATAACTTTTAGCATAACGACTATAATGCATATAACTAATACCCAAATAACGAGCACATGCCATATTTGACTTAGTCATTTTCATAGCAGCTAATAACTGCTCTTTAGTTATGGGTTTGGGAGTTCTACCTAATTTTGCCATTGAATATATCAGGTTGTACTTTAATAATTAGACCCCAAAGTTCTAAAGCATCTTTAATAAATACTTCTTCACCAGTTTCTTCTATAATTAATCCATTTTCACTTCCATCTGGGTTGAAACGTTCATAAAAATAAAAGGATAGTAATTCATATACATCTTTACCAAATGATAATAATATAAGTGAATCAATTATTTGATAAAAATTTTCTTCATACTTAGACATATCTATTTTAAAATCTTTTTCTAGTAAATAAGATTTAGTAATAGCAGCCTCGAATTGATTTATCACATTGATAAACAAATCTCGTTTTTGATCGTATGATTTTTTATTTTTTCTCTTAATCGAGGTATCAGCCTGTAACAACTGATCCAGAGACTGTTTTAGAGAGTAAAGTGGATCTTTTGACATTACGTAACGTTTTAAGTGTAGTGTTTATATCTCTACACATTTCAAATTCATCTATTGATTCAAAATAACCAAGTGAGGAACTAAGTGCATTTTCCCACCCATCTTTAGGTATAATAGCTGTAGCACTGTTAGTATTTACATTGCAAATCTCAGCTATAGATTTATTTTGTCGGATAGCATGTTTTATCCCAGCATAAGTTTCTTTAAAAATATATGACTTATTTTTATCAATAAATTGACTAAGTAATTTTTCAGAATTACCTACAACTCTTAAATTTAATAATTTTCTTTTAGCCATTATTTTTTAAATACTACATTTGCAATAAATGATACAAACGAAGATAATGGTACTTGGAATGCAGCTACATTTTTCTCAGGTGCATCTTCGTCTTCATCGAATTCAAGTCTATAATCATTAAATTTAGGTGCTAAACGCGTAGCAACATCATTTTGCAATTGTGCTATTTGTTCTTCTGATGGGGTTTGGATTTCAATACCTTGATCATTTAATGGAAAAAATTTAACCTTGATACCTTTCTTTGTAGGATTTTTATTTACATCAAAACTAACCTTATACTTTCTACCATCAATGGTAGTATTATACTTTAAAACACCATCTTGATTTTCACCATCTTCATTTAAAGGATCGTACATAGCTGTATCATTTGTAACATGAATATCTTTTGAGTAATCACCTTCTAAGATATCTGTAAGTTGTAATTTGTCCATTAGAGTATTTTGTTATAAATATTAAAGTAATTCATATTCCATTTCAATAGGTTCAAACCCCCATGTATCAGCATTTTCGGTTTTTTCCTGGGCAGTAACTGCTCTGTACATATCATTTACTTTTCTATTGATACCATCTAAAAACCCACCTCCACCTTTACCATGGAATATATGAAATAAAGCTGGTGAATAAATTGCTTTAAGGTCAAAACCATGTTTAATAGCTTTCTTTTGAACGTTTGTATCACTATATAAGACATAAATAAGTTCTTCCTCAAATCCACGTATTTCATTCCAAACATCTCTATGTGCTAACTGGAAATCACCACAACAATTAATAATACTATAATTATCACCCTCAACTACTGATTCACCCGTGGTTCTTTCTTCACTATTTTCAATTAAATGTTCACGTAATGCTTCCCAATCACTATATTTTCTTTCACCTCCATGAAATTCTTCAATTTGTTTCCAATCAGTATATCTACGCGATATAGTATAAAATGTATTATCGTTTAACTCGTTTTTAATAGTAACTTCTAATTTATCTCTACAAGGTGCAATTACATCAATATTAGTTGATACAATATAATCACCTGTAGCTCGTCTGATGCCAATATTACGGGCTAGTGTTTCACAGCATACCTGGGCATGTGGATCATTATTGGTTAACATAGATGCTACTTCGGGAGTAATTACTATATGTTTTAAATTGCCTCTAAAATTTATGTTTTTATCTATATCCCAAAGTTGAGGTCTATTATCAGGTGAATTCCAATCAACAAGTATTACTTCATCAAAAGTGTTAATTAAAGAGTTTAAACAATAAGTTGCCCTATCATTTAAATTTCCGCCATAATTATCATTTCGAGTTACTACAACTGCGCTTAATTTCATCTTTTAAAATTTTTATATTTTACTATATTATCACTACAAATGCCTCTACATTTTGATAAATCATCATTATTTAACTCAGGCATAACAGCTATACTATTTTCAATAGGTTGTTTACCAGGATAAGCCCAAATATATCCTTTTGAAGTTAATGTTACATCATCTTCTTGGTGCCAAAAATAATTTAAATATGAACCATGTGGGTCTAATATATTAAATTGAGCTATAGCTTCCAAATTTTTACAATGAATCCATAACTTACTAGATTGATGTTCAATTAATTGATGTGGAAAATCATATTGAGGTTTATCATGGCCTAATTTAAATTTTTTATTTACAAACCATACATCAACTTCTACCTCAAACCCATTAACTATAGCTTCACGAACATATTTAGGATCATTTTCTCTTTCTGGGATTGGTCTAGAAATGTTTCCTCTATGTGATATTAAAATCATTTATAATTTTTAAGATAGTAATCTAAATCTTCGGGTGTACCTAATCCCCACATTCCCTCTACATTAAATGTTCTTATCGCCTTTCCATCTTCGATAGCTTCATTAAATACAGGACATACATAAAATTCGTTATTTACGCGAATATTTTTATTTATCATTTGTTCTGCATATTTAACAAAATCACTACCATTTTTCCAATAATAAAAACCTATAGTTGCTATGTTTGATATAGGATTTTTTTCTGCTACTTCAGTTACTAAACCTTGATCATTTATTTTAGCAAATGACCATTTAGGATGAGTTGCTTTAAATGTTACAATACCACCATCAGCATCCGTTTCATTCATCTTGTACATAAATTCATTTGAATCCCATTCAACAAATTGATCTGAATTAGCAAAAAATAAAGGTGCATCTGAATTAATATATTCTTTAGCTAATAGTGCTGTACAGGCGGCTCCTTCAGTCATACCCTCTGTTTCAACTATTTTACAACCAGGTGTAATTAATGATAATAAAGCATCTAAATTATATTGTTCACGATGTAATTTTTGTACTACGTAAATATAATTTGCTTTAATATTTAAGTTTTCTACTACCACTTGTATCATTGGTTTTTTTCTTACCTCAATAAGTGGTTTGGGGAAGGTATAACCCGCTTTTTCAAAACGTGAACCAGCCCCAGCCATTGGGATCAATATATTTAACGTTTCATCACGCCATGCAGGTGTATTTTGTTTATCTCCCATTTTAATTTCGTTTAATTTATTAGATATATTATTGTAAGTTACCTCTTGTGGGTTTTTAACACGTAGAATATACGACTTACTTCTTGCTGCTGCAAGTAAACCATATGGAGAATCTTCTATTATAAGTGTTTCTTCAGGTAAACACCCCATTTTAGATATAGCCTGCCAATACATTTCTGGGTGTGGTTTTGAGTTTAATACATCTTCATTTGATATAATTAAATCCATAAACTCAATTAATCCTAGTTTAGCTAATACTGTTAATACAGTTTTACGTATTGAATTTGAACAACAAGCTATTTTATATCCTTCATTTGATAAACGAGCTATAGTGCTTAGTAAATTAGAATCAATTTTTAAGTTAGATAATGCTTCTAAAGTAAATTTTTGTTTATCATTCCAAATACGCTTATGGTCTTCTATAGATAAACCTTTTTCTTTAGTTAGCATATCTAACTTTTGGAATGTTTTTAACCCATCATAAGTTGATAAATGTTCATTCCAACTAATAGCGTATTCACCTAAAGCTTTATTAAGTGCCTCATAATGTATATTTTTAGCTTCAACTAAAACACCATCTAAATCAAATATTATAAGTTTAGTAGTCATATACTGTTTTATCTTTATACCAATCTACTAAATTTACTTTACGTTTCAACCAGTTTACCTCAACATTTTCTTTTAAGCAATCTTTTAAAAAGAAAGTAATGCCTTCTTTTACCATATAATCATAACTTAAATAAAATCTTGTATTTTTACTAGCCATATAATTATAAACAATTAAAGCTTCGGGTGGAATGGGTGTTAAATCATCTATTTGAAAATCAAACATTGCAATCATATCTCCTAATTTACCATAAACAACATTATCTGCTGGGTAGTCGTGACTATCATGGTAATAAACCAGATCATAAGCTAAATCTTTTCTAACTCCAGTTTTGCAAGTAGCCATAAAAGACATATGATTACCTTTTAATTTAGGTAATAATCTATCTAAATTAGTTATAATAGTATCACTTCTAACCTTTAATACTTCAATTATTTTTTCAGTATAAGGAACACAACAATTTTTTTTATTTAAAAATTCTAACCCAGCATAAGTAGATTTTACTTGCATATTAACATTTATATAACCTAATACTTTAGGCTTTTCAACTAATACTACTTCTATACCCTTAGATTTAATATAATCTAATCTTAATGCTGATTCATCATTCCATGTAGCCCAAACTACATTTTCAAATTGAGAATAATAATCAGCTAATTCTTTATAATATTCAGTCGGTCCTTGTATTACAATTCCTTGTTTCATTAGTACAAATTATATAATTTCATTATACCTTCTTTTAAACTAGTTTTTGGTTGCCAATATTTTTCTATATAGGGATCTGGTTCATTCATAGCATTACGTTGTGTTTTATCTTTTCTATTTGCTGGGATTATGTTGCAACTAGATAATACATCCAAAATATCTGCTATTTCATATACTTTATTCCATTCAAAGCTAGTTATTGAATATTCTTTTTGTTTATCTAAAATTTTATATTTTTTAGCTAATATAAGTAATGCCTCACAAGCATCATCAGCATATAAAAATTGTCTTGATTCAGTCCCATCAGTTCTCATTTTTATAACCTTATCATTTTTAGCCATTTTAATAAAATCAGTTATAACATGAGATTTTTTAGGATTAGTTTCAAACCCATATACATTCCAAAACTTAACTACTAAACCACCTAAATCACGAGTTATTTTTTCACCTAATGCTTTTAACATTCCATAACTCGAATATCCCATTTCAGCCATTTGAGATGAGGCAAATATAAAAGGTTTATTATAATTTTTTAATAAACTAAACGTATTAGTCATAATACGCATATTGTTTTCAATAAATTGGTGTTTATCTTGGTTTTCTTCTAGGTATTTAGCACCTCCTACATCAAATGCTAAAAAATAAACTATATCACAAACATCAATATAAGATTCTAAAGTAGGATTATAAGCCTCTCTTAAATCTTGCCATTCTTTATATTCAATATCATATTCTATAACTTGTTCACCATTACTTTGTAAATAATTAACAAGATGAGCTCCTATTTGACCACTAGAACCTAATACTAAATGTTTCATAATATTTTTTTATCATGTAATAACTGTATACCTTTATTAATATAATTTTCCATTTTACTTTCAAATATTTGTCTTTGATTAGGTACATCATTTATATGAAGTAAATCTTTATACATTTTAGTAAAACCACCATCTAACAAAGGACCTACTGGGTATTCAAATATAGTTTGACCACGGAGTATATATTGTTGAAAATCAACACCTTTAGACTTAGCATATTCAGTTACTATTAAAGAAAACCAATCCCAAGGACCATAACCCTTCCAATCTTCTTGAATCGGAACTAAATTTTCATACATTTCTTTATTAAATAAGTCAAACCAACCAGCCCATTTACTTTTCATAGTAGTTTCTAATATTATGTCTTTATTAGAATTTTTCATGTTAGATCTAATATCAAAAATATCTCCTTTATTCCAATCATTATAAGGTACATTAAGATAATCTTGATTAGTAATTTCATCCCAAGTATTATCCCACATCTTATATATTTCTGGGGTTAGTACAAAATATTTAGTATCTATTTGTTTTGAACTACTAATTAATAAAGGTAATAAATGTTCACTAAAATACATGTCAGGACAAACACTAATATAAAAATCTACTTCGGGAGAAATAGCATCTCTCTGGTGGTCAAGATGTCCGTATAATTCATCTCCTTCATATATAATAGGAGTTACTTTATAATCGTTTAATAATTTTAAATATTGATTAAATCTATTAATTAATAAATCTTTAGATATTTTACTTTTTTCCCAGTCAATTAAATATGAGGATAAATTTAATGATGGGTTTATTTCTATAGTATCTTCTCCATCTAAATAATATTTTGATTTTTTAAATTGTGTAAAAGAAAGGAGAGCATAATCTAGCTCCCAGGGCATACACGGATATGTAATTTTATAATGCATTATAAATGCGTTTTATTCCTTCTTTTAAACCTACTAATTCAATATCTAAGGGTATTCCTATATTTTTTCCAAGGTATGGAGTAGCTTCTTTATAATTCTCAACTTCAACAAGTACATTATGACTATCTAAATCATTAATTATATTACCTATATCTGTTAGCTTATATTTAAATTGATAAACTAAATCCATATCTGAATCTAGTGGGTATTTTGGATTGTTTATATAATATTTTATTACTTGAATTAAATCATCAATATAGAAAAAGTCAAATGCTTTTTCTTGGTATATTTTTAAATTTTCTTTATTTTTATATCTTTTTATATTTGATTTAATAAATCTTTGTTCATCTTCATCTATTCCAAATACACCAAATATTCTAAAATTATAACAATTAATACAACCTTGGAGTATTCTACTAATTATATTTTTAGACATTCCATAAGGGTCAGTTGGGTAACTATTTAATAAATTATTTTTATTACTGTTAATAGCAGAAGTTCTATCAAATTCCGCTCCAGAAGCAAAATTAATAAACTTACCAAATCTATCTTTACTATTCATTAAATTAAAGAACATTTTTAAATTTTTATAGGCTACATCCTCCCCATCTTCACTAGTTCTTCTACCACCCTTGATAGCACAATGAATTACCCAATCAAAATATTTATTTTGTAAATATTTTTTTGTATCATGTGAATTAGTTAAATCTAATTCTTGACTTGATGGGGAAAATATATCGTGTTCTTGATTTAAAGCTTTAATTAAACTCTTACCTATAAATCCACTTCCTCCAGTAATAAGGATTTTCATCTTTTAACAACTGTTTTGTTTTGTGTTACTGGTGTTGCACTGTGGTTACGATTATTATAATAGTCATTATCTAATTCATATTTCCATTTTTTATCACCTAATAATTTTTCTAATTCCTCATCTTTAATTTCATAGAAATTTTCTTGTGCAGGAAATATTCCTTCTTTTACTTCTCTAACATAATCAGTTAACGCATCAGTCATTATTTGGCCTGCTTCACAATAACGTTTTACAAATTTAGATTTAAATTCCCAAAATAGGCCCATTAGATCATGAAATATAACTAATTGTCCATCTACCTCATTACCAGCACCAATACCAAATACAGGAATATCTAATTCACGTGCTATCATACCAGCTGGTTCTTTAGGCATTGCTTCTAATAATAAAGCGGAACAACCAGCATCTTGTAATTTTAAAGCTTGGTTTAATACTATTTCAGCTTGTTCAGCAGTTTTACCTTGTACTTTATATCCACCTAGTTTAGCTCTAGTATGTGGTGTTAATCCTAAATGGCTCATAACTAATATTCCTGAATCGCATATTGCTTTAATTCTATCAGTCATGGCACCCTCTACTTTAACCATATCCATACCAGCTTTTATAAAATCTCCGGCATTTTCAATTGCTACTTGATTAGAAGGTTGATAAGACATATAAGGCATATCACCTATTAGTAATGCGTCATCTGCGCCTCTACTTACTGCTTCACATGATCTAAGCATATCAGTCATAGTGACAGGAATAGTAGTTTTATGTCCTAAAGTGGTCATACCTAGAGAATCACCTACTAATATACAATCAACACCCGATTTATCAGCTATTCTAGATTGTGGATAATCATAAGCAGTTACCATTACGGATGTATTACCATCCTGCTTATTTTTGTTTAATGTTAAGATTGTTTTTTTTGTTTTACTATCTGCAGCCATTTTTTATTTATTTAAAGTTACCCATCCCTGTGTATTATCTCTTCTAGGGATCATTTTTATTAACATATTATTTTTTATTTCTTCGTTGCTTTGATATGGAGACATATCTTCTAATGGATTACCATATTCAAGTTTAGGTACTAATTTTTGTTCCCTATCAATTACAACATCTACCAATATACTACCTTCTTCTTGCATAGCCAAACTAATTACTTCTTTATAATTTTCTTTAGTAGCACGTATTGCTTTAATACCATAAGCTTCAGCGACTTTTACAAAATCAGGAGCAGTATAGTCTTGGGATTCAGTTGCTGTATATCTTTTATCAAAATATGAATCTTGAAATTGTTTAATAATACCATAACAATCATTATTCATTATAAAAATTTTTACTGGTAGATTGTAATGTTTAACAGTTTGTAACTCTTGGATATTCATTTGAAATCCACCATCACCATCAATACAAATTACCGGACCTTTTTTTGCCATAGCAGCTCCAATAGCTGAAGGTAAACCATAACCCATAGAAGAATTACCAAAATTAGAATATAATTTTTGATTACCTTTTATTTTAATAGATTGCATTGACCAAACTAAGTTACCCCCTTCATCTGGGATGATAATACTATCTTCAGGTATATGTTGATTTAGTTCCTCTAGAAATTCGTATGAGGTTAAAATATCATTTTTTAATTCTCGTTTTTCTTCTAGATTTTTCCATTTAGTAATAGAATTAGACCATTCTTCTTCTAAAGTTATTGGATATGCAACACCTATAAAGTTCATTATAAAATCTTTAGCATCACATACTATAGGCAAATCAATTTTAATACCTCTATCTTTATAAACTTCATTAGGATCTATATCAACCATTACTTTATAAGAATCTCTTGAAAATGATTGTAATTGCCCTCCAGTTTGCCTAGTATCTAACCTTGAACCAATTGAAAGTAAAAAATCACAATTTTGGACAGCATAATTACCTCCTCTACTACCATATACTCCTATATCACCTACAAATAAAGGATGATCATGAGGTATAGTATCAAACCCACCCCAAGATACTACAAAGGGAATTTGTAAACGGTCTATTAACTGTTTAATATATGTTTGGGCACCACTTAATTTAACACCCTGTCCTAGTAAAATTAAGGGGCGTTTACTTTCCTTTAATTGAGATTTAATTTGAGCTAATTCACTAGATAAATTTATTCTATCCATATCAACCCACCAACGTATTTTTTCGTTAGAGTATTTAGATAAAGTAGAATTTTGAATATCAACTGGTAAGTCAATTAAAACAGGACCTGGTCTGCCTGTTAAACTTTCTTTAATAGCAGTATTTAAAGCCTCTTCAAATAATTCTGCTTTAGTTACTTTAGTAGAAAATTTAGTAAAATGTTTAAACGATTCAACTACGGGTGTTTCTTGAAAACCTACTTGTCTTGGTTTAGTAAAAATAGAATCAAGTGATTCATAAGTACTTACTTGACCAGTAATAAACAAACAAGGAACTGATTCATACCAACAACCACAAATACCATTTAATAAGTTTTGTGCTCCAGGACCACTAGTAGTTAATACAACTCCCATTTTGCCGGATGTTCTATAAAAACTTTCAGCTGCCATAGCAGCAGATTGTTCATGTTGGAAACAATAATAAGTAGCTCCTTCTTTTCTACCAACATAGTCTACAGTAGGTACAATTGCTCCTCCTGTAACTAAGAAAAAAGTATCAAAACCATTATCTAACAATTTATCAACTAAATGTTCTAAAACCTTCTTTTTTACCATATGAAATTATTTTTATAATATTCTACTATATCTGGTAGTTCTTTATCAAATATAGTTACTGGTTCCCATCCTAGGGCTTTTAATTTGTCATCATTTAAAGCATATCTTATATCTTGACCTTGTCTGGAATAGGATAAATCTAAATACTGACCACTTCCTTCTAAGGATATAGGAAATTCGGTATCCATTGCTTTATTTGTATGACGACATAATGTAATAATTTTAGCTACGGTTTCTAAATTACTTTGTTCATAACCACCACAAATATTATAAATTTCATTTTTAACACCTGATTCAATTATTGTAATTACTGCTTCAGCTGTATCACTAGCATGTAACCAATTACGAATTGGTGTCCCATCATTATGTAGTGGGATCTTTTTACCTAAGGTAAGATACTTAACCGATTTAGGTATTAATTTTTCTACATATTGACCAATACCATAATTGTTAGTTGGTCTAATAATTACATAAGGTAAATCATAAGTTCTACTCCAAGCTGTAATTAATTGATCAGCAGCTGCCTTAGTAGCTGAGTATGGGTTAGATGGCTTTAGTATGTCTGTTTCAATATGTTCTCCTTCTGTAATATCACCATAAACTTCATCAGTTGAAAAATGTAGAATTATAGGTTTTTTAGGACCTTCTGCTCTATAATTTTTAATTAATTCAAGTAAATTATGTACACCATTTATATTTGAATGTACAAAATCTTCACTTTTAACTATAGAATTTCCCACGTGTGTTTCGGCAGCCGTATTAATTATATAATCACACTCATGTAAAAATTCTAAATCATTTATATCGATTTGTTCAAATGTAAAACGTGGGTGTTCTATAAATTCATCATATGCATCTTCAAATGAAGCATATGTCATTTTATCAACACCATAAACGTGCCAACCTTTATCTAAACATGCTCTAGTTACATAACTTCCTATAAAACCAAAACAACCTGTTATATAAACTGTTTTAATCATAGTCGTATCCAAAAAATTCTTCTATACAATCACAAACATAATCTACATCTTTAATAGTCATTCCGTGATGTGCTCCAAGTAAAAAACCATTCTTCATTACCTCATCTGCTACCTTAAAATCTTGTAAATATTCTCTATATACGGGGTGTCTAGTAACATTACCAGCAAACGTAACTCGTGTTTGAATATCTCTTTTTTCTAAAAATGTAAGTAATTCTAATCTACGTTCTGTTTGTAATGGAATAGCTAACCAATTTGGTTTAAGTTTGTCATCTGGTAGTATAATTTCTTTTATTATAGATAAACGGTCTAAATAACGTTCTATATTAGCACGTCTTATATCTTTAAATGTTTGAAATCGTTCTAATTGTACTAATCCAAATGCAGCATTTGCTTCAGCACATTTCATATTATATCCTAAAACACCATATAAAAATTTATAGTCATAAGGAATGCCATCTACATCATGTGCAAAACGATCATCCATATTTTCACTATTATCTCCAACACGTCCCCAATCACGAAACATTAATGCTCTATCTCTATGTTCTTTTTTATTAAACATTACCATACCACCCATTCCACCAGCAGTAATAACGTGAGAAGCATAAAAACTAGTAGTTGAAACATCTGAATCTTCTGTGTGTGTAATAGTATCAGCCGAATCTTCTATTATATGGATATTTTCCCTACCCATTCTCATTAATTCATTTCTTAAAGTATCGAAATCCATTTTGTTACCTATTAAATTAGGTATCATTATGGCTCTAGTTTTATTTGTAATTGCATCACAAATAGCTTCTACATTAGGAACATAAGTTGTTAATTCAGAATCAATAAATTTAGGAACATAACCTAATTGTATTATAGGTGCTAATGTTGTTGAAAAAGTTAAAGCAGGAGTAATTACTTCCATCCCTTTTTCAATATTTAAGGATGCTAAAGCTAATAAACATGCAGATGAACCTGAATTCACAAACACGCCATATTTTTTACCAAATTCTTTAGCAATTTTTTCTTCAAATTCAGTAGTATAAGGTCCAAATCCAGCTAACCAGCCATCTCGGAGAGCGTTTTCTACTGCTTTAATTTCTTCTTCACCATAAGATTCGAATTTATACGGTGCATACCAAACTTTTTTCCTCATGTATTTTAAATTTATAATTTGGATTATGATTTAATAATTTATCCTTAATCCAGTTTGTATCAATATAATAAGTTTTTATGTCATCTACAAGTATTATATGGTCTTTTCTTGGATGTTTTAATATAGCTTCTATTTCTAATTTATATGGACTATTAGTTTCATGGGCATCTAACCAAAACATTGCTCTACCATTAACCCATTCTTGTACTAATTTTTCAATATTATCCTCAGATCTACCTAAAAACAATTTTATTTGTTCCCAAGCATCTAATGGTTGAAAACGTTGCATACAATAATCATAAAAACGTTCTTGTATTTCTATAGATATTATACGTTCAAAGCCTAAGTCATAAGCTGATTGTACAGCTGTTCCTATATGGGTACCTGTTTCAAAAAATATTGTACAATCTGCTTTATATTTTTTAAATAAGTATTCCATTTTTAGTAAATACTTTAGTTATATAATCTACTATATTTTGTTCATAATCAACATATTTTAATGCTTTTTTATGATTTTCTTCTATAGCGTGTTTTACTTTATTATAATACCCAGAATCTAATTGATGATTCATTTTATAGATAGCTTCATCTATACTTGTTACATAAATTATTCCTTGTGGATTAAAAAAATCTTTAATATTAGAACAACCCCAATATATTGGAATAGTTTTTAATAAAAATAAATCTAATATTTTTTCTGTAAAATATCCTCTATGTTGGGTATTTTCAATTGCTACACCATATTGACTTTGAGCAAATATATCTACTTTACCTACACGAGCATCTTCAATATTATTTCTATCACCATAAGTGTGATGAAATATTTTATCTATTTCTATTTCATTTTGTCTATCTAATAACTCGTGACGTAAACTATGACCATATGTTTTTTGTAGTTTACCGGCTAAATGAGATACTTGATGTTTTTTATCATAAGATTTATTCCAAATATGAGGTGTAAACCAAGTATGCCCAAAAGGTAAAAATCTAGCATTATCACAATTATTTAAAACTTTATCATCCCAAGTTAAAATTAAAGAAAATAAATGTTGGTTTTTAATTGCCCAATCATGTAAACCAAAATATTCATTTGGTTCTTGTAAAACTAAAACATTTAAATCAGTTAAATCCTCCTGAGATTGAGGGATATCATCTACAAATAATGTAAAGTTTATATCTCTAAGATGTTTCATCTTAGATTCAAATACTTTAGAATCAAAATGTTTAATTTTTAACTTCATAAAATCTCTACCCAATATTCGATCATTTCATCAATCATTGTTTCAAATGTATAATCAGGTTTCCAACCTAACTTTCTTAATTTAGTTGAATCTCCTTTTAAATCTCTTAGTTCCTCAGGACGTAAAAATTTTGGGTCTGTTTTAACATATTGTTTCCAATCTAAATCTAATTTACTAAAAGTATATTCAACTAAATCTTTTACTGAATGAGATACTCCTGTAGAACATACAAAGTTATCAGGTTTATCTTGTTGCAACATTAACCACATTGCTTTAACATAATCTTTAGCATGTCCCCAATCACGAGTAGCATCTAAATTACCTAATATTAAATCTTGTTTTATACCTTTTTGGATTTGTACAGCACCCTTAACTACTTTATTAGTTACAAAGTTAGTCCCACGTCTAGGAGATTCATGGTTAAAAAGTATACCGTTTGAAATAAATAAATTATATGAATTTTTATAATTATTACAAATATTATAAGAATATACTTTTGCACATCCATAAGGAGATACTGGTGACAAAGGTGTAGTTTCTCTTTGATATCCGTCTTTATCAATATTATTACCAAACATTTCACTACTTGATGCTTGATACATTTTAATTTTAGGATCTGTTAATCTTATTGCTTCAAGTAAATTAAGCGTACCTATACCAGTAGCTTGTGCTGTGTATATTGGTTGATCAAAGGAAATTCTAACGTGTGATTGCGCTGCTAAATTGTAAATTTCGCATGGTTTACTTTGTTGTATAACAGATATTAATGAAGATAAATCAGTTAAATCAGCATATTGTAATTTACCTAATAATTGAGGATATATTTCATCCAATCTAGATGTTTGATTTTCAGCTACAGAATTACGTTTAATAGTACCCCATACTTCATATCCCTTTTCTAATAAAAACTCTGCCAAATATGAACCATCTTGGCCATTTATACCTGTAATTAAGGCAACTTTATTTTCTTGCATTTTCATAATTTTCTACAAACCAACTAACTGTTTCTTCAATACCTTGTTCAAATGGAGTATATTTAAAATCCGGCATTAATTTTTTTATTGCAGAATTATCTGATGGTTTTCTTAATTGTCCATCAGGTTTTGTTTTATCAAATTTAACTTTACCTTTGAACTTAAATTTATCCACTAAAATTCCTACTAAATCTTTAATTGATATTTCTTCATCTCCACTGACAATTAAAGGATCTGTACCTTTATAATTAAATAAAACCCATTCTGCTATTTTAGCTATATCTTTAGAATATATAAATTCTCTTAATGGTTTCCCACTACCCCATACTACAAAGTCGGTTTTATTTTTCCTAGCTAAATACAATTTATGAATTAACATAGGCATTACATGACCATGTTCTAAAGAAAAATTATCATTAGGGCCATAAATGTTAGAAGGGATAATTGATGTATAATTTATACCATATTGTTCCCTATAGGCCCTAATTTGAATGTCAGCCATTCTTTTAGCATAGGCATAGGGATAATTTGAATCATGTGGATCTCCTTGATGAACCTGATCTATAGTAAGGGGATATTTTACTTTATCTGGGAATACACATGTGGATAAAAATGATACCAAATTTTGTACACCTGCTTGTCTAGCGGCTTCAATTACATTAGTATTAATTAATATATTTTCATAAAAATATTGGCCTTTAAAATTAGAGTTACCCCCTATTCCACCTACTTTACCAGCACAATGTATAACTCCCTCCGGTTTAACAGCGGAGAAAAATCTATTAGTTTGTTTTCTATTTAATAAATCGCAGTAATCGCGAGTTAATTTAAGTGGGGATTCCATAGCAGAACCTACCATACCCCCACCTCCTGTAATTAGTACTTTTTTCATAACTTATTTATTTAATTTATAACGTTGAGTAAAACTCATTTTGAGACCTTTGTCTATCTATATCTTTAATATGATATAATGCGTATGAATCATCTTCAGATGGAAGTTCAGCATATGTTTTCCATCCAACTATTTTTTCATGCACTTTATTCACCCATTTTATTTCGGGTTTATTTCTAAAAATTCTATGTTGATTATCAGGCCAATTTATCCAACCATTTTGATTTACTTGCCAATGCCATTGAACAATATCATTTTGTTCTAAACCCTTAACAATATTAACTCTAGGTATAGAAATTAAATCAATTTCTTTATTTGCTTCTAATACCTGATGTAATACTGTTTTAAAGGTTTCACTTAAAGTTTCATCTGCATCAATTTGGAACACCCATTCTTTAGTACAATAAGATTTAGCATTATTTTTAAAATTAGCAAAATGACCATCTAAAGAAAAATGACATTTTTTAATTAAAATATTATCTTTATTTTTTTGAATAAATTCATCTACCAAAGAAATTACTTCAATTGTTGCTTTACTATCAAGTTGAATAACTAACTCATCAGTGTCTTTAATTACTTGTTGTAATTGACTTAATAAATGATTTAATTCTTCATGCTCATTATATGCTGTAATTAAGAAACTTATTCCCATAATTAACTACTAAAAAAATTAATATAATCTAAGGCCTCCATAAAATCTTTTTGACTAAATTCTTTTAAAGTAGTCATATCAGTTTTGTACTTATATGCTTTGTCAGTACCCGGAATTTTAAATTTTTCCTGTTCTTCCTTAGAAACTTCTTTTACTTTAATCCCAGCCCATTGCCAATTTTCTGCACTTGTACCTTTAGCAAATACAGTACCTTTATCTTCTATATTAATAGTAATAGGATACCAAACACGATTAGAATCATCAGTTTGTTTAATATCTTTATAAAGTTCTGGGAGAGTTTCTTCATATTGCTCAAAATCAAATTCACCTTCAATCATTAAATCATTTGTAGTGAACCCACATCCAAAACAAAAATAATTTTTAGCTGTAGCATTTAATTGAGTAACATAACAAGCATCACTTCCACATAAGGGACATATTTCTAAACTATCTTTAGTCATTTTTTTTAGGTAATGAGATTTTTTTAATATTAGGTAATTTAATTTCTACTTTTTTAGGAGCATTTTTATCCATTATTTCTTCTATCTTTTCTTGCATTTTTTCAAATGAAAAATTTGTTTTACAATAATGTCCTAAACGTTTTCCTTTAACCTGATATCCTTTATAGCTATTAACATAATCTTTCATTAATAATGATGCAAAACTTACATCTATATTAAACCATTTAGATTCTTTAATTAATAAGCCCTCTTGTACTGCTGATTCATGGATTTCTTTAAGGTTTCCTGGAATTAAGCTAGCAAAATCGCTATTAAGAAAATCTACATGACCACTCCAATTAGGAGCAATTACTGGTTTTTTGCTTTGTGTAAATTCTAAAAGTGGACGGCCAAATCCTTCACCTTTAGTAAAACTAATCATAGATTTAATTTTAGGATGGTTATAAAGATGATTCATATCTTCATCTTCTACTTCACCATGTAGTAAATAAACATTAGGTAAAGAACCCGTTACTCCCTTTCGAATAGCATCTATTTTTTTAAGAATATCTTCTCTATCCATAATAGAAGCACCACCACTCATAGTTTTCATAACTAATGCCGGTTTTTTCTTTTTATTTTTAAATGTTTCTAAAAATGTTTTTAACATTAAACCTACATTTTTTCTATCTTCTCCTATAACACCTTGTAGCCAATGACCTACAAATAAGAAACAAAATTGTTCATCTATAGTATCTAAAGATTTTACTAATTCAGTTTTTGGTAAATTTTTAGTTTCAATTTGAAAATATTTTGTAATATCTACCCCTTCAAAAAGAATATCAGTTGGAGTTTCAATTTTTATACTTCCTTGGGAATTACCTTCCTTATCCTTTTTATCATAAATTGTATTTTTAAATACATCAATAGTATGTTTAGAAGAACCTAAAATAAGATCCATTCTATTACACCCTTCTATAAATTGAGGTGTACAAATATCAGTTTCAATACCCGCAGTAATACCAATACTAAATTTTCCTATTTTTTGAAATTCATTAGGTACTGTAATCTGAATCCAAACATCAGGTTGTCTTTGTAATGGAGATGGGATTATACAATCTAATAATTTTTTATCTTCAGGATCATTTTCATCTAAAAAGCCATAAGGAGTAGAACCCCATCGTTGAGATAAAATTTTTATATCATATTTTTCAGAGTTAAGTAAAGCCCTAACTACATCTCTTGATCTAGATCCATATCCAGAAAAGGTATCTATAGGACAACTAACTACTACAAAAGGTTTATTCATAACTAATATATTAATTTGTGTTGTAACTGTTTAACAGGTAATTCTTTAATCTTTATAAAATCAAAATTTCTTCGTGGTTTCCATTCATTAAATGTTTGATTAAAAGAATCAATAATATTTTCATTCATTTTTCTAGAAGACATCATGGATTCATCTGAAACAACCCATTCACGAGCCGCTTTACCAGCTTCAGCTTTTTCTTGTTTAGTCATCCTATAGGATTTTTCTAAAGCTTTAGCTAAATCTCTAAAATCTAATCTATCATCAAAGATATAAGGAGTTTTTGGGGATCCAACTAGAGATGAATTAGAGGGGAATACTGGTATCACCCATTTGCCATGTTTTTTATAAGTTCCAAAATGGTTTGAAGGGAAATTTTTATCAAATTTAATCCAATTTCCATTTTCATCTTCAAAACGCATTTGATCTTGCATTCCACCTGTAACATTAGCTATAATCATAGTTCCTGCCATCATAGATTCAGTTAATGCTAAGCCCCACCCTTCATTAGATGAAGGTAAAACAGTAACATCTGCAATATTATATAACAAATTCATAGATTCAGGAGAGATTCTTTCTGTAGAAAATAATATATTAGGATCTTGACCTAATAACATATCTCTAACAGCAAATAAATCAGTACCATTATCATCTATAGGTTGAGTATGTAAAAGTAAGGCTACTTTTTCTTTTTCGTCTTCCGGCAGTTGGTCTTTAAATACTTTAAAGGCAGCAAATAAATCAGAAATACACTTTCGTCTAATATTTCTTGAATTAAAGAAGAATATATGGTTATATTCTTTCCCACTAAATATTCTTTTTTTAGTTTCTAAAAGACTATCCCAATGTTCACTTCCTTCATTAATTGGTTTAAATACATTTTCATTAATACCATGAGGTACATACTTAATTATTTTATCTTTTCCTTTTTCTCCTAAAACAATTCTGTTAATATTTTCAGTTTGTTTAGAAATAGCTAATAATGTATCACATGATTCGTAAAAGGATTCATTATACATAGGAGCAGGTAAATCATCCCAAATGTTAAGATAAACCATTGGAATTTTAGATCTTATTTCATTCTCCATTTTAAATAACCATTCCCAATATCGTGGATCAGTAAAGAAAAATAAGGCATCTGGTTTTTCAACCTTCATTATTTGTCTAATAATATCGGGATTTCCATATCCATTTTGGGGATATAAAAATACCGAAGCATCTGATATGTTTAATCTATTACCACTGTCTTGACTTAAATCAATTCTTTTTCCTACTTCAGGATGATTAACAGCAGCTCCTATATTAACCCAATTAAATACATGGGCAGTTCCTAAAACGATTTCTCTGGCCATTGTTGCTATTCCAGAATGCATACGAATATCATCGCAAAGAAACATTATTTTTTTACGTTCCTCTTTAGGTAAATAACCTTCTTTCATAAAACTATTATTTGTCTAAATTTAATGTTGTTTGATTGTGTACTTGTTTCTTAAATTCTTCATCTGTAAGATACAAATAAAGAGCCCGGTCTGCAAGTTTTTGTAATGAGAATTTTGTGCGAACACATTCTACTTTAAATTCATCGAACAAGTGTCTATGTACTTTTACACTTGTTAATTGTAACTTATCTTTATTAGTCATAACTCTATATTTTGTGTATATAAATATATAGATATTCTTTCTCTGTTAAAAACTAAAAAATTTTTCTTCAGGTGCTAATGCAGCACCACATAAATCTTTATCTTTTCCAAATTCACACCAATCACAAAGTTTATCTATATTTTTATTAAATTCTTTATCTACAGGATTACCTTCTGCTGTATAACATTCACGAATAAACCCCGTAAAATCTTCTTTAGCTCTTTTTAACCTTAGCCTGTTATCAGTTGGTTTAAAATTTTGGACACGATATGCTTGATGAGGTGACATTAAATTTTCATCATCAAACGATAATACTTTACGTTTTACAATATAAAATTCTACATTTATTTTGTTTAGTGGTACTTTAAATAGTTCGGAATAATATTGTTTATATAGATAGAGTTGTTGTGATTTAATTTCATCACCTTTTTGCCATTTTGACCATCCTTTAGTTGAAGTTTTTATATCAAATATAGTATATTCTTCTGATCGTTTATCGTAGATAATTAAATCTACATAACCCATATATTTAATATTTGGACGTTCCTTAATTGGTTGTAAAATTAAAGGTACTTCAATTCCTTTTAATTTATGTTTACGTTTAGAAAAATAATTTTTTCTACCTCGCTTATGTTTTTTAAACCAATCTAGAATAGCTTCACCATCTAAATAAAATTCTTGTAATTCTTCTGGTGTAGTAAAATGTCCATGTTTTTTCTTGTACTTATTATATTCTTCAATCATTTTATCTTTAAAGAACCTATTTAAATCCATTTCATCAGCAACTTTAGCTGATTTATCAAACATGGTTTGTAAATAATGTTGTATGGCTTCATGCATAGCTGTTCCAAAAACGAAATGCATATTAGGTTTAATATCTCTATAACCCTTTACATACTGTAAATACCACTTATGAGGACAAGACTTAAAAGTAGAATATTGTGAGAATGATACAACTTTATCTTTAGCGTAATTTATTTCCATTTTTTTCTTCTCAAAAGAAGACCAATGATACCATAATTAGCTATATCAATAAAAGTATCTTCTATTGATTCATCTTCAACATAACTTTTACCGTTTTTTAGAAGATTTTTTAAACGATTAATTTTATCATTTAATCTAATTTGAATACCTTGTAAAGCATAATTTATATCATCATCAGTTTCAAGATTACCACCTAATGCTATATTGCCTAAACCATAATCCATCATTTTTTTAGAAAATAATTCTAATTGTTCCTTTTGAATATTCTTAAATTCTTTAGAAATAATAGGAAATGCTATATCAAAATCTAATTTAGCTTTATCTACAGTAACTTTAATGTCGCCCGGATAAAGTGTTTTGGTATCTGATGTAGATGTTGTTTCGAAATACTTATTTAGTGAATCACTCATTAAAGTAAATTCTTATGTGGTTTAAAATATTTATCTAAAGCTTCTAATTTATCATCAGCATCAACTAGCATAGATAATGCTTCAGTAGCATTTTTATAGAAATCTTCTGTGCTATGGTCTCCAATTCCAGCAGGATGGTTACCTAATAAATCAAGTGATAACATAGCTTTGGCTTTTTCAGATTCAGCTTCTGCTTTTAACATTTTGTATAATTCTACTTTCATTTTAAAATTTTTTTAATTTGTTTTTCATCTATACCTCGCTGTTGAAGTATACTTTTAGATAAATTCTTTGATATTAAATGTTGATTATCTTTTATTTCACGTTCACTAATATTAAGATCTTGAGCTAATATTGAAACTAATAAACTATTCATTTTGGATTTTTTAGGTTTTATATATCTAAAGAATGTTTTCTTTTTTGGTATTGTTTTACAATAAAAATTGTATAAATTCTTATCCGATAAAGGATATTTTTGAACTAGATTAACTATATCAATATAATCACTTTTCATCGATATAAAACGATTTATCATATAACGATTAAAAGATTCCTGGTCTTTTTCTGTAAATGAAAACCAGGGAGTTTTATTATAACTGATTTCGTTAAGCCAATCAAATATAGTCATTATAGCGTCTTTGGAGGGCTATATTCGTATTCTTCTCTTAATTCTTTAGGTAAAGTATCTTCTAAAATATCACCTGTTGTAGGATCAAAAAATACAGGAATTGGTACAATAGCATCTTCCTGCGCTCCTACTACAAATTTAGATACTCTACGGATAATAACTCCTTGTTGCCAGATTTTACCTCCTGATGGAGTATCAATAGCAGTTGTTTTAGATAAATCTAAGTTCATCTGTGGTTGTTGTTGTTGCATTTAAAATGGTTTTAATAAATTAGCAATACACCCCATAAATGTAATTTCTTTATCAGGAGCCATGACAGACTGATATTGTGATTCGGCAATAATAATTGTACCTAACACTGGGTTATGGAATGAATCTAGGTTTTCAAATAAGGCTCTATATAATTCATTATAATCTCTAATATTTGAATCAGCAACTAATTGTCGTATTTGATTAAATGCTTTATCATCATTAGATTTAATTAGATCAATAATTTGATCTGTATATTGTTTTTGATTAACAATATCTTTATTTAATTGTAAAAACGTACCTGCAGGTTCTGATACAATACATGATTGTAGTAAATTTAATGTTTTACGAATATCAGGGTATGTTTTATTTACAATTTCTACAATATCTGCGGGTGCATTATTGCATGTTTCTTCATGTAATATTTCTTGACAACGCTTAGCTACTTCTGATTTAGAAGGGGGTAATACTTCAAATACTGATGTTCTAGATTGTATAGGATCAATTACACGTTCAATATAATTACAAGTAAATACAAAACGCGTTGTTTTAGAAAACGTCTCAATAACGTTGCGTAATGCGGCTTGTGCGTTAATCGTTAAGAAATCAGCTTCATCCATTATAACCACCTTTAAAGCGCGGAATGTCGCGGCAGATGCGAACGATTTTACCTTTTCTCTAATTGTCTCTATACCATTTTCATCTGAACAATTAATATAGATATGGTCACAATCTAAATTAGCTACAATTAATTTTGCAGCAGTAGTTTTACCTGTACCAGCAGGCCCATATAATAAAATGTGGGGAATGTCTTGTTGTTTAATCCATTGATCTAAACTTGCTTTGAATACTTCGTTTCCAATATAATCCTTAGGATCTGTTGGACGAAATCGCTCTGTAAATAAAGTGTGTTCTTTAATCATATAACCATTAATATAATAAAATAAAATAGGGGAGACACGCTCCCCTATAATAAGTTTTTATAGATTCTCGTATTCTTTAATGAATTCGATCCACCATAAAATAAACTGTGACTCTTTAGCTGCGTTCCATGCTGTTGTCATTTCAGTTACTAAAGTTTTAAAGTTTACAACGTTAGTATCAGTTGAAGTATCATAAAATGAACTTGCGGCTGTAGTCATTGATACAGTACCAGATTTAACTGCGTTATTAAAAACCCAATTAGATTCTGCTGTAATTAATCCTTTAAGAGTCGATGGGGTTATACTTGTTGAAGTTAACCCAATCGATACAGAGTCAATAGCTTTATTCAGATTTGTATCTGAGATAGTTGCTGCAACCATTGTATCGACTTTATGCCTTAAATCTTTGAATTGCTGTAAAACTAATACATCAGCTTCTGCTGCATCTATTGATGCCTGTAAAGTAACTGCATCTGCCGTAAGGCTAGCTACTTGTGAAGTTAAGGTAGTAATTTGTGCATTCAAGTCAATAGTGGAACTCCCATTAGCTGTAATTGTAGCATTAAGAGTCACTATTTCTGCATCTAAAGTAACAATCTGATCTGTCAGAGTTGTTACAGATGTAGTTAGAGTGGCGATTTCGGCTACTTGGTCATCAGAAGTTACTCCCAATGCAGTAATCGTAGCATTTAAATCGTCAATCTGCGCTGTTAAAGATGTTGTTTGAGTAGTTAACTCATTTTTAGAAATAGTAAGCTCATTAATTTGTGCTTGATAACCACTTCTAATTTCTTGAACATCTTCAGGTGAGAACCAGTCTGATTTCTCACAGCTTACACTTACACCAGCAAGTGCAAACATTAAAATAAAAATTGATTTATTCATAATTACGTATTTAATTAACGTAGAAAAGGAAAGGGGAATCGAACCCCTAACCTTTTTTGGGAATAAGTAATAAATTACTTGCTTTCTGCAACCGAAGCTTTACGATAATCTGTAACTAGCTTTTTAATAGAACCAATTGCTTTTCTAGCACGTTGTTGAGATGCTTTTGTTGTTCCTGCATTCTCGGCTGTGAACGTTTGATACAATGTATCAATCTGTTCGAAGATTTCTTGTTTTGTCATTTTTAATTAAATTTAAATTTACATCATTCCCGCCATTGGGTTGGGAACTTCTTGTTCTTTATCCTCTCTTTTTTCATATACAACTGATTCAGTGGTTAGGATAGTACCAGCAATTGAAGCAGCGTTTTCTAAAGCAATACGTGTTACTTTTTTAGGATCAATAATTCCAGATTTTTTATAATCTAATACAGTTAAATCTTTATAATTTAATCCTGTCCATAAATCATTTCCTGAATCAATTAATTTAAATGAAGCAAAACGTATATCATTTAAATCGTGACCTGCGTTAGTTAATATTTTAACAAAAGGTTCTGAAATGGCTTGTTTTACAATTCTACGTCCAATAGTAACATCATCATTACCTAGTGGATCAATTGCACTAGCAGCATATAATAAAGCAGTACCACCACCAATTACAATACCTTCATCAAGAGCAGCTTTAGTAGCAAATAAAGCATCTTCTACTCTATCTTTTTTCTCTTTAATTTCAAGTTCACTATTTCCACCAACATTAATAATAGCTACACCTCCAACTAATTTACCTAATCTTTCTTGTAACTTTTCTTTTTCGAATGCTGATGTAGCATTATCCAGTTGGGTTTTAATGTTATTAGCTCTTTCAGTAATAGCTTCCTCACTACCTTTACCATCAATAATAGTAGTAGTTTCTTTTTCAACAGATACTTTACGAGCTGAACCTAATAAATCATTAAATTGTATAGGTTGCATTTTATCAAGTTTATGTCCTTTATTTTTAGATAGTACTTGACCACCTGTAACTGTAGCTAAGTCTTCTAAAGCCATAGTTCGTCTATCACCAAATTCAGGTGCTTTAACAGCTACAACTTGAACTGTACCACGCATTTTATTAACAATTAATGTTGCTAAAGCTTCATTATCAATATCTTCAGCTACAATTAATAAAGGTTTAGATTCACTACTTACTTTATTTAATACATTTAATAATTCTGATGCTTGTGTAATGCGGCCATCATAAATTAAAACATAAGGATCATCTAAAATAGCAGCCATTGAATCATTATCAGTAACAAAATAAGGTGATTTAAAACCACGATCAAATTGCATTCCTTCTACTACCTCAAGTGATGTTTCACCTGTTTTAGATTCTTCAATAGTTACAATACCATCACGACCTACTTTATCTAATGAGGTAGCAATTAAATTACCAATTTCAGTATCATTATTACCTGAAATAGTAGCTACTTCTTTAATTTGTGAATCATCAGTAATATCAGTAGACATTTCTTTTAGTTTATCTACTACAATTGCTACAGCTTCATCAATTCCTTTTTTAATATTAACAGGATTAGAACCATCATTAATTTGTTTAATTCCTTCTTCTAAAATAGCAGTTGCTAATACTGTTGAAGTCGTAGTACCATCTCCCACTTCATTGGCAGATTTAATAGATACCTTTTTAGCTAATTCCGAACCTATAGATTCAGTTTGGTCTTCTAATTCTTGAAATGCCTTGGCTACTGTAACTCCATCTTTAGTTACCTTAATTTCACCATATTGTTCTTTAATTAAAACAGTTCTACCTGCAGGTCCTAAGGTTGATGCTACACTATTATTTAACTTTTGAACTCCCTCTAAAAGTTTATTTTTTAATTCTGTTCCGAAACTTGTTTCTGTCATTATTCAACAATTGATAGCACTGAATTTTGTGCAGTTATATAATATTCTTCTCCGTCAATGGTAATTGCTTGTGCACCCATTTTTGGAATTAATACTTTCATTCCAACTTTTAATATTGTAGGTGCATATTCGCCCTTATTAAAATTATAGACTTCTGAAATAGCAATAATTTCACCCATATCAGGTCTTTCTTTACCCATGTCTGGAATAATAATGTTTCCTGACATTTGTTCTTCTTCCTCAATAGGTCGAAGAATAACGTTCCCATTAACTGGTTTTAATTTACTCATTTTTTACCGAATTTTGCTTTATTTATTTTATTTCCTTGATTAGTTGTTAATTTAAACTCATTTTGTCTTTTATACCTACGCATAGGTGATTGTCCACGTGCTTTGCTCATTTTAAAATTGCTTCTTTAAGTTTTAAATGTGTTTGTTTAAATTGCTCAGCATACTCAGTTAGTTGATAAGTACGATCTTCTAGCATTTGATGTTTAGCTATAGCTAATACTGCTTCTGGTAATGTAGTATAAAAACCTACTGTTTTAGTTTTTACAGTATCAATTACATTAAAGCTATATTCATCAATAGCAATTTTAAAATCTCCCATTATAGGGTCTTCAATAAATGTTGATTTGCCGGAACCTTTTGGACGGCCTTTAAAGTTTGGATTTGCCATAGTTTTATAACTGTTTATTTACGTAAATATACGAAATTTATTTTAAATAACCTAGCTCTAGGGCAGAGCTTTTTTAGCTAATTTTCAAAGTTTTTGGCTCTAAACCTTTAGCAAAAGGTATAATAATTTGTAACAGTCCGTTTTTAAAATCGGCTGTTGCTTTTGATAGATTAAATCTACTATCAATCTTCCAACCTAAATTAAAAGATCTTTTAGCGATACCTTTATGGATAAATTCGCCTAAATCTTCTTCTTTTGGTTTGTCGTAATTTACTCTGATTATATTACCCTCAATAAGAATTTCAATATCTTCTTTTGAGATTCCGGTACAAGCTATGTCTAGTCCTAGACCGTTGTCTTTTTCGTAAATATCTACTGG
>Ga0181409_1000074_pt1 | contig 33819 bp, 49 predicted proteins | sample 32SPOviralmetaG_FD_130138 | JGI IMG/M metagenome (GOLD analysis project Ga0181409, IMG submission 130138) | Marine viral communities from the oligotrophic San Pedro Time Series (SPOT) site, San Pedro Channel, CA, USA - 32 SPOT_SRF_2012-05-30 | ecosystem: Environmental > Aquatic > Marine > Strait... | reverse complement strand
AGATTTTGGTTCTGCGGAATCGTAAAAAAGTAATATATCATCCATCTTTATTTTTTTTATAAATTCTGCAATATCTCTGTTAGTCATGCCTTTTTTATATATAAGCTCATGGATATATAAATTATTTTTATGTTTACCAACTTTTACAATTGCCAGTGGATCCTGAGAAAATCCAAAATCACATCCAAGCACCTCATCATCTAATTCTGGAAAATCAGAATAAGGAATATAATTCCAGTTTTTAAATATTTGCTTTTCACTAAATACAGCTCTTTGTCCCTCACCATATACTCTCCAATAATCTGGATCTCGTTCTTTGATCCTTTCAATCTCATCAACTAACTCTTTAGGTAAAAACTTATTGTCTTTGTATGTGCTTATAAACAGCTTAGCATCATCTCTCTCAGCTAGATCATAAAGATAATGTACTGGATCAGATGGGTTAAAATCAATAAATATTTGTTTTCTGGTCCTCATTACTAATTGCTGGTAATCCTCAAAAAATAATTCATTTCCCTCACAAATCCAAAGTATATCTCTTGATGAACCCCTAATTTTCTGAGCATCATCAGCACTAAACATTTCTAGTGTATGCCCATTAAATTCAAATGTGTTTTCTGACTTGTTATGCACCCCATTCCAGTAAATACCTAATTGCCTTGAAATATGTAAAAAATCCCTAAGAACTGATCTTTTGAGTGCTGGCAGTGTTTTCCTAACTATGCTTATAGTCAATGGTTTCTTTTCAGTAGTCATTAGATACAAACAATATTGCATTAAGCTCCAGGATTTACCAGATCTTGTACCCCCTTGAAATATGTTTAATCTAGCTTTAGAGTTGACTGCTTGATAAAATTGCTTATTACAAAACTCAGTTATTCTTTTTGGTTTGCTGGTGTCCATTCAATTAGTTTGCTTTCAATAGAGCTGTCATGTTGGATTTCTTGTCTTTCAATATAACCTCTCTTTTTCCCTTTTGTTTTAAGTAGGAATATTGTTGCTGTTGTATTCCCATCTTGTATTTGCTTATGTAATTGGCTTTCTGCAAAATCTAAAGTAATGTCCTCAATTGATTTAACCTCAGCAGCATATTTAGGATCATCCTTTAGCCAGTTATAATGTGTCTGCCTATTGATGCCAACCGACCTAACAGCTGTTGTAACAACTGATAAACTCTTTTCCAATGCTTTTAGCATTAACCTTTTTTTATGTGTCGAAACTTGTCTATTTGCCATTTAACAAAATTACATAAAAAAAAGGGAGTTGTGAAACCCCCTTTAATTACCTTAATCCATTAGAACTTAATCCTGGGTTTTATATAAGGTTTTTACTGTCAATAAAATTAAATTTATTATTTATTAGTACAACTCTAATTTTATTAATTTCATTTCTTTTATTATCTACTTCAAATAATAATAAGTTTTGTTTAGCAATATTTTGATCAGATCTTTTTCTTAGTTCAAATATAATATTCCAATGTGAATTTATATCAAATTCTAAATCAATAATATTATCTAATAATCGTTGTCTGTTTTCCTTAGTTAATTCTAAATTTTTAATTTCACTCATAATTGTAATTTTTAATTTATATAATTTGTTTGTTAATACATCAAATATATAAATATTTTTTCAATTACAAAATATTTTTTCAATTTATTATATCTTTCTGCCACATTCTGGACATTTTTGATCTTCATTATTATTGTTTTCTGGCTCACTAATATCTGTATCAATATCAATTGAATCAAATTCTGGAAGATGTAAACCCCAATCATTTAATTCTTTTACATCCCATTCATTAGCTAATATATCCCAATCCCAATCACCAAAACCAACATTATCTTTTATAATAAATTGTTCTTTTTGCTTTTCGGACCAACCCTCAGCTACAATAATAAATATTTCAAATAAGCCAGCAGCTTTGGCAGCTTTTAATCTCATGTTACCGCCTAAAGCAATCATATTTTCATCAACTATAATTGGTCGCTTCTCAAGCATTTCTGGAAACTCTTTAATTGATTTTACCAGCTTTTTAAAATTATTATCTCTTATGTATCTTGGATTGCTTTTATTCTCAAATACAGATCTTATATCAACTTTTTGTATCATTTTTTAAATTTTTCATTAAACAAATATAAATACAAATCCCAGATTTTGCTTGATGCTTCTTTTTGATCTGTATATGTATGGGGTGATCTTATTAATTCACCATCATCATAAATTTCCACAAAAACCGCATTAGATTCTTTTATAGGAACTATATAAACCTTAATATTATTATCTAAACACCAGGATTGTGCTTTTAAATATTTATTCATTCTGTGCCAGATATTATATCTTTTTTGTTTTCATCTTCAACAAGTAATGCAAACCCTAAGAACAGATAATTTAAAGCATCTGCATAGCGACTATCTATTGGCTCAGCTTGATGCATATTTTGATCACCAGCATGGCTTAAAATAGCTTGTATGTGCTTATTAAAAAATATACCCCAAACAATAAATGGAGTTGTATTTAAACTTTTTGCTGTTTGTTTAAAATTGTTTAATACATCAATACTTTTGTTTGTGTATTCTGGTTGTTTAGCATCCATAATATCTTGAGCTTTATCTAAGATATATTGTCTAATTTCTTGAAATTCTTTTTGATTCATAATTTTTCTTTTAAATATTTAATTTTTTCTTTGTGGGTTAATTTTTTGCTTTCAATTATTTTAATTAAACCCCAAATATGCTTTTTTTCTTTTGCTGAATATCCAGCATATAATTTTCTCATTTCTTTTATAGTCATGTTATTTTATGTTATTTTATGTTAAAATGGTACGTTATCTTTAATTACTTGGATTTTCTTTTCGCCTTGATATATCTCTTTGTAAATACCCCCATTATCAAAATCTGGAGCTATCTCAAAATCACCTAATTGTCCGTTCTCTTTTCTTTTAACCTTTTCAACATGAACCCTTACAACATCACTTTTATATTTAGTTTTTTGTCCTATGCATCTATAAGCTATTAATCCATTATATGCTTTGTTAAAAAAATCAGCTGAACCAGAAATATCATATAATGTTGGTTTTTTATATACACCGCCCTCGCTTTCAATTTTTCTTGGATGTGCCACTAAAAATAAATGAGTATTAGTTTGCTGACAAAATTGTGTTATTTGACTTAATATCTTGCCTATATAACTGTGATCTCTTTGAGCCGAGTGATCCAGCATATTCCATGGATCAATTACACAAACATTTATACCCTTTTGAAACACAAGCTCTCTAAATGCATTTAAAATGCCTTTTAATGTTAGGTTTTCTAAATCAATTTTAATCCAAAAGAAATGATCCTCAATAAAATCTTTAGTGTTATTTAGATCATCACTATTGCAATTTTTTTCATTTAGTTTATTTGCTATTCTTTTTATATGTCCCTCATAGGGAAAACTCTCTGGTGAAAACATTGCACATCTAAAATCGTGTTTAGTAGCTAAGTTGCAAAGTATTTGATCTAAAATGTCAGATTTTCCAGAATTCGGTATGCCAGACAATACACTCCATTCCCCAAATGCTAACTTAAAATATTCATCAGATCCTGGCAAACCAATAGAATAATTAGTTATTCCATTTTGATTATAGTTTAAAACATCTTGCCAGATATTATCAATATTTAAAACACCCTCTAATGGAAAGTTTTTAGCTTCTTTAATAATGTTTCTTAGGGTTTCTGCTCCCTTACTAATCAAAACCTCATTAGCATCTTTAAAATCACCAAATTCAACATACTTACAACGATAATTGCCAAATCTTCTAGCCAGCTCATTTCTTAATTGTAATCCAGCATCATCATTATCAGTGCAAAGTATTATTTCTTTTTTATCTTTAAAATACTCAAAACAATTATCTAAGTATTCTAATTTCTGTGAACCTTTACTAGCACCATTTGGAACTGAGCAAACAGAATACAAGCCAGCTTCATGCAAACTTAATGCATCCATTTCACCCTCAACTATATAACATTTGTTTAATTCTTTAATATTATCAATGCCATAAAATATAAGCTCAGCACCAGAAACTAATTTAAAATTCTTTTCACCATCTCTATATTTGACATTTACAATTTCATTATTTCTGTAATAGTTAAAATTGATACATCTTCTTTTAGCTTTTACTTGTGGCATATATTCTAATGATTCACCTATTTTCCAATGTATTAAAGTGGGTTCTGTTATTCCTCTATTGCCAAACCATTTAACAACCCTTTCAGCTATGTTAGAATTAACTTTTGGTGGTAATACATATTCAACCTTTTGCTTAAATTTAATACCCACATTACCGCCCCAGCCACAATGATGGCAATTATATAAACCCTCATCAATATTAACAGACAAACAATCATCTGTTTTGTTTTTACGTTTGTGTGAACATTGTGGGCATTTAGTTTTAACAGATCCAGTAGATCTTTTTAAGATAATACCTAGAGCTGTCAAGTCATTATAGTGATTCATAAATAAAAATATTTTTTAAATATATAAATTTATTTTAAATATTAAGCAAAAAAATTAATTCTTTGTAGCTTAATAATTGATTCTTTTCCAAAACATAAGATTTTACCTTAGTCATTCTTTTATTACAATCTTGGAAAATAATATTGTTTAAACTAAAACCCTCAAAAGTATAATTAGGATAATTACAAGTAAATAGAGCAAATATTTTACAATCAGTATTTGCATATTCTGGAATCATAAGCGGATGATTTTTTCTGTTTACTTTTACATCAACAGAATGCCCGAGCCAATTAGCATCATAATTATCAGTATTTAAAACCTTGCTTATATTATGAATTTTAAAATCTGGATATAAATTATTTTCTCTAGCAAATATAAATTCACCGCCAAATCCAGTAACATTTAGATCAAGTTCAGATTTAGGATTTACTGTCTTAGATCCATCCCAACCAGTATTAATTTTATTATTATGTCTTTGCTCAGCTGAAAGCTGAACGATCTGTTGTTCCCATTTATCTAATTTATATATTTTGCCTATAATCATTTGATGAAATTTATAAGCTCTAAGATCTCATCTCTATTTAAAATTTGTGATAAATTAAATTCATTGAGTTTATTGTTTTTTGTAATAGCTCCTAATCTTTGTGTACCATCTGGATCATTATATAATTTATATTCTTTTATGCCTTTAATTTTATAGTAACATTTTGGTTTATTGTTTTTTCTGTTTATTTCAATAAATCTGTGAATAAACATAATGCCATTTTTATCATGGTTTCTTAGTTTCAATAATGTTAAAAAATTGTTTTTCCAGAAATCATTATTTCTTACGTTTTTTACTGCCAAATAAACCTCATCCAAAGTATAGCCATCAATTCTAACACATCTGTCTAAACATTGTTTCCAATTTTTAATTTGAGTATCAGATTTTGGTTGGTATCTTAAATCAAATAAATCAACAAAGTGGGGAAATGCTTTTTGCATTTTATCAGTTTGTGTAATATTACTTTTATTATTAGTTATATTATTAATATTACTTTGTGGCGGATTTTCCGACTTCGGTTTTTGTCGGCTCTGATTTTGTCCTTTATGGTTTGCTTTTAAAATATAATTATATCCTTTAAATTTTCCTTTGTCTGTAACTCTTTGTCTAACTAAATAACCAGCTGAAATAAGCTCATTAATCTTTGATCTTATGGCATCTTTGCCCTCTTTAAAATGCCCACAAATAAATTCAACTGTTATTTGTTGCTCAACTTTGTGAGAAAATAAATAAGCATACAAGCCAGTAGCACCAACTGTAATATCTTTGTGCCTAAATATTGAGCTAGGTATAATTGTAAAATTATCAAACTTCTTAGGTTTTAAAATCTTATTGTATTTCATAAATAAGTAAAGTAAAGAAATTATTGTTTGTCAATCAAACCTTTAATTCCATCACAAAATGTTTTTAATTCTCTGAAAGTATCGAAAAACTGATTATAAGATATTTCATCTTCCTCATGCATGAACCATAAAAGCTCCATAAGTAAATCAAATTCTGCTTCGCTTGCAACACCAATAAATTTATAATTATATTTAAAATCATCAGTTGAGCTTTGTGTCCATCTTACTCGTTGTTCAACTTCCTCAAAAAATATTTTTTTTGATTTAGCCATTATTTATTATTAAAATAGTTATCTATTATTTCTAAGCACTCATCCAAATTATTACTCCAAACAGCCACCCAATTCGCATTTTTAAGCTCTTTAAGCCACTTTTTCTGGTTTTCGGTGGGTTTATTATAGCCAGCTTTTAATTCAATGGCTAAGCCATTCTTAGTTTTATTTGGATCAAAAATCATTATGTCTGGAATTCCAGGTTTTGTTCCCAGATATTTCATTTTGTATTGTTCAAATGGTGTTCTTTTACCCTCGTTTGCTACATGAGTGTAAAGAGATTTTGGATATTTTAAACCTATGTATCTCATTACTTGATTTTGCAGCACATCTTCTTTGCCTAGGTATTTTGCATAAGGATTCCTTTTCATAAAATTTTTTTATAAAATTAAAAAATATTTAGTCAACATCAGCCATAATGTAAATAACTCTTTCCATTTCTTTATTTTCTTTAATGAGTTTTTTATTTTTTGCCTCTAATTTATCTATATAGTTTTGCATTGAATTATTTTTTAACAAATAATAATTATAATCTCTAACTAATTGATCAACAGTTTTTTTATGTTTATTTTCAAAATGTTTTTTTTCTATTTGATTTACTATTTTATTAAATAACCTATTGCATCTTTTATCATGCTTTATAATATAGGGCAATTCTTTTAATCCATGCATAACAGTGGCATGATTTTTTTTTACAGTATTGCTAATTTTTTGATAACTTAAATCAGTATAGGTTCTACATAAATAATAGTAGCAGCTTCTAGCAAATACGTTTTCAAATTTTCTAGTTTTATCTAAAATATTTACATTTAAAGTTTGTTCAACAATCTCTTTAAATTTTTGGGTTTGCTTATTATAATATATATGATCCATCTTCATGTTTTTTGTGCCAGTTATATCTAGTTTCTATACCAGTTTTTTTATAATTTTTCCATTGCTCTAAAGCACTTTTATAAGCCATTCTGCCAAATTCAATATCCTTTTCATCTAATGTATAAACCTCAACTGTATATGGAAATTTAGTTTGACAAGCTATAAATTTAAAATTGTCAATATCACCGCATACATCCATATAAAATGCCGCTTGTAAATGATAACCCCAATTGTAAACATCTTTTTTAAAGCTATTTGGTGAATTGTTTTGACAAGTTTTAACATCACTAATAAAATTTGATATTTTGTTTAGACAATCTGGGCGAACCCTTACATCAACACCATCAATTTGTGTATAATGTGAAAGTTCAATCTGTCCTTTACAATAATGCTGAGCTAATTTATTTTTTTTGAAATCTTTTTTTATTGCCTCAATTATTTCATATACTTCATAATCTAAAATTATTTTATCACCAGCAATTTCCATTTGCTTTTGTAATTCCTCTTTACCAGCTTTAGTTCTTTTATCTATTTTATCTATAAGATGATAAACACTATGGAAATCATGTGGTTCTAGCAATGCTTGATGCACTGCTGTGCCTAATTTCATTGGTGCAGTTTCTTTAAATCCTCTATTTAAAAAATGATATACAGAGTTTTTGTAAATCTCTTTTAAACCACTTGCACTGATGCTGTTGTGTGAATGATAAACCTCATTGCTGTCGTTAACTTTTTTCATATCCAATAACTTGATTTTTTAGAATTGCATTTATAATTAATGCATTTGCTTTTTTTTGTTCTGCTTTATTTTTAAAATAAATCTTGTATCGACACCATTTATGTGTTGATTCAATTGGTTGTGTTGAAAACAGATCTTTAATTAGTTTACCCCAGATTCTCAAAGGGCGGTAAATTTTTGTGATTTTAGTAACTTTCATTGTATAAATTTAAAATTGTTTTTTAAAATTAAAAAATATTTGTAATAAAACAAATTATTGTTGTATAAAAAAAGGTGAGAAATTAATCCCACCTTTTGTTTCCCTTTGTTTGCCAGTATTAAAAAGAGAATTATTTAATTTTATTGTGTATTATTTTACCCTCTAAATCGACAACTGTGTAACCATGAGATAAAAGTATGTTTACACTATTTTTTATTGATTCAACTCTTTTCTGGATTTTATAATACTCAAAAGTTTCACCATTAATACACATGACTAAAATGGTAAATCACCAGATTGTTCTTGTATTACTGGCGAACTTGCTGGAGTTAAATCTAATTCTGATGAATCTTTTGATATTTTCCAACCTTGTATAGTATTGAAATACTTTGTAACACCATCTCTTTGCCATTCTTTGCCTCTTATGTTTATGCTTATTGTAACAAAATCATCTGCTTTATAATTATCTAAAACAGCACATTTATCTTGCACAAATTGAATAATAATATCTTGTGGATATTCATCACTAGTTGTTATGACTAGATCTCGTTTTTGGAAACTATCATTAATTTGATTCGTTTCATTGATTAATTTAATTTTACCTTTTAATTCCATATTATTTTAATTTAAATTTATTGTTAATTTCAGTTCTATAATCTTTTTTCATTCTATAATCTTTTATAATTCTTAGAGCTTCTTGTTTTGTGCTTTTTAAAAGAGCATCTAATTGCCATTTTTGTAGCCATTCTCTTTCATCCTTTTTTTCTGTTTGACTATTTACAGTATTATTAATTTTTTTATTGCTTGCTAAATTACCATCATCATCCATAGCTTGTAAACCCAGCAAAGAAACTAATGTATATCTTCTAAAATAAGTTATACAACTTCCTAATTTTTGTGGATCACTAATATCTGGTAATGTTAAGAATGATGGTTCTGTTTTTTCTTTTGTTTCTATACATTTAATAATACTATGCACTTCACCATTTATTATTGGTTGATATACTACTAATTTATATTTTCCTAAAAGTGGTTTTAAGTTTTCAAGCAGCATATTAATGTCGAAATAACTGCTTTTAAAAAAAGGATTTTTAGCATCTTTTGAGATAGCTCCTATCTCTTGCTGTAATGCAAACAGCTTTTGATCAATTGATTTCATAAATAAATTTTAATTATTAGTTAAACTGTAAATAACTCTGTTAATTTCAAATCCAGCATTATTTAATTTTGTTATGTCATTTACAGTCAATGTGCCTGGATTTCTTATTTTGCTTGTTAAGGTGGGCATGGTGCAATCTAGGATCTTGCAAACATCATATCGCCTCATTGGTTTATCTTCATTACCATCCTTAACAGTTAATCTTTTTAGTTCATTTCTAAAATGTAGTTCAAATTCCATATTTATTATTTAGCTTGTAAAAATAAAAAAATATTTTTAAATAAAAGAATTATTTTAATTTATTTACAAAAAGAAAACCCCCTAAGCATAAGAACTCAGAGGGTTTTCACAGCAAACAAGGAAAAGAAAAAAGTTAAAATGTTGCTTTAAATGTACTGGTTTGATCATCATCTTGATTTGGTATATGCATTACAACCTCATAAGAATTTCTTTTTACGTTATAAGTCATCTGATCAATTATACAACTTACTGGTTCTCTTAAAATTGATGATCCAAAATTTACCCAAATTTTATTGTTTAATCCAAAAGGATCATTTTCTGTATTATATAATTTGCCCTCATATCTAATTAACTGAGTTCTATAATCATTAATAACTTGTTGTGTTATTATTTTCTCAAGTGTTTTAGCAAAATTAGCATTATTATCTCTTGGTCGTATTATTTGTGCTGTGCTAGTTAAAACATTGGCATAATTATTCTGTGATAACTGTAAATCACCTAGCTCTAAAACTCCAGAGATATTGCTAGCAGCAGCTCTTGTTCTTTTATAAGCAAAATCATCAATGTCGCTGTAAAATGGAGTTCTTTTATCACCCTCTTTGCGATCAAACTCTAATGTAATATTATCATAATATAATGCATTTAAACCACCACTGGTTTGCACATAAGGTTCATAAAGATCAATAAACAGTAACCCAGCTATTGGAAAAGATCCTAAATCATATTTAAACTCTTGCCATTTATCAGCATCTTCTTCTATTGTTTGTAGGTTTACAACAGCTGTTGTTTGCCATGCCTCTGTTGCATCATTCCAGTAATATGTTGGATCTTGTGGTGGTGGCGAACTTGGATCTGGTCCAACTCTTAATTGCCATCTAAAACTTACAGCACCATAATTAGAATTTACATCAAAATATGTGTTTACTTTTAACGTATGACCTAGATGTGCTGAATTAGGAACACTAACACCATTTGTATTTGACAATGTTTTTCTTGTACCAGTTTGATTAGTTTGTGTTTGTGAATTTTTAAAACTTTGATTGCCTTGTTTACTAAATTCAGTTGATATAACACCAGGTGATGTTGTTCCAGTAGATGTATATGTTGACCAAAAAGTTAAACCATTCTCAAATCCACTATTTTGAAAATTATTTGTTTCTAAATATTGTGATGTTTCATGGTTTATTATAAACTCTTTTAATGGTCGTAAATATTCTTTTGTTAAATTGTTCTCAATAGGTTTTAAATCGCTAGGAATTTGCTTTAAAATATCTGTTGTTGTAGCTGACTGATATGTGCCTTGATAATTATATATAATATATTTAATTGATTCTGTGCCATTACTAACTAAACTAGCTGATTCAGCTGCTCTTATGCCAGTTGGAACAGATCCACCAGCAGCAGTAGCTGAGCTTGCATCTTTTATGCTTTGTGCTGAATAACTAGAATTATTAATTATATACCATCTACCAAATGATTGAAAAATCCTGGCATTAGTAATTTTTAGTATTTGTTCTAAAGTATGCTTAGCATTATTAATTCCTAAAAAATCTTTTTGCAGTGCAAATGGATTTATGCTCATAGCATCATAAATACTATAAATAGTAGATCCAGCATTTCTTAAAACTATATCTTGACTAACATAAATATCAAGATCTAAATCTAAATTTTCAAGTGTCGATGTTATCCATTGTCTGGCTGATATTGCACTATAACTGTCTTGATATAATGTCATATCAAATGAATCTAAAGTACCTAAGCCATCAATTGCTTTAAGTGTTATTGGAAATGGTTTGGTTGTAATAGCTTCTTTAAATTGATCAGTAACAAGCCAACCTATCCAAAACAGTTGATAATTATTGGATGAATCTTTATATGATATTTTAACTTGATATTCCCTTTCATCATATTCATAAAAATTATCATAATTTGTGTCATCAGTAACAAAAAAATTTAGTGTGCATTGTGAACCTTTAATTGGCAAATAAAAATCATCATCACCTTGCCAGCTTATGACACATGGTTCAGCACCACCAACAATATCCAATACTGTTGATGATGTATAATTTTTTTTTAAAATCTCAATTTTTTTGCCATTTTCTAAATCATCAGAAAATTCCAATCTATATTTTACACCATAAGCCATTATATAATTCTGTTTCTGTTTTTATTTGCTCTTTGTAATGCCACAATTAAATCTTGTCCTTTTAAAGTAAATGAGCCACCAACTTGAACTTGTTGTCCGCTTCTTGAATCAATCATACCTCTTAATTTGTCTAATGGTGCAACAACCTCTGGATTACTTCTAGCACCAGGATATTCACCCATTAAACCCATTGTTGGAGTTGAAACAATACCACCCTTAGCAAACTTTTTAGGTTTTTCAACTTTTCCAAATGCACCTTTTACAGCAACAGCAGCACCAGCCAATAATGCTGGTAATACAAATGCTGCTAGTGGTCCAAATCCTTTTGCAGATTCAGCAGCAGCTTCCATACTTTTACCCATAGTTGCCGCCAATGATGTGCTTAATGATGTCAATGCAGTTTGTATTAAAACACCAGCAAAAGTACCCATTGCACTTTCTCCAGCACCTAATGAATCAGCAATTGAATTACCTAAATTATTAAATCCATCTTGCATTTGACCTATTAATTGACCTTGTATCTCTTTGAATAAATTAGTTTTTTCATTATAATTATCAATAATTTCATCAACTTTAGCATCTCTTGCAGCTATTAAACCATCTACACTTAAACCATATTTTAATCCCTCATCAATTAATGTTTGATAAAATTCTTTTGTTCTTTGTATTTCTAAATTCTTTTTTTGTTCATCAGTTACAGCAGCAGCATCTTCTATTTGTGTTTTTAGTGCTAATTTTTCATCATTAGCTTCTTGTGTTATTTTTGCTATTGCTTCACCCTTTGATATTTCAAGTTGTTTTACAACCTCTGTATTGCTTTTATTTAATTTAATTAGTTTATCATAATGTGCCTTTGTTTGCTTTAACTCAGCTGCATTTCTTTTTGCTTTAGTTGTTAACAATGCTTGACTTGTCATAGCAGCTAACTTTTCTGGATCAATACCAGTGTTTAAATTATTGCCACCAGAACCATTACCATCAGAATCAGATCCATCACCATCACTATCACCAGATGTAACAACCTCAGCTTCAATAATTATTTTTGGTTTTGTACCAGAAATATTGGCAATACCTTGAGCAATTACATTAAGAGCTTCTTTTGTAGCACTATCTGTTTCACTTTTTACATCTTTGACAATATCACTAAAACCATTTTTTAGTGATTTAGTCATTTCTGAAACACCAATACCAATTAATGTGTGATCAAGTGTAAAAGCTCCTTTTAATATAGTTCCAAAATTACCTATTACATCTGCTATTGTTTTAAATGCACCAGTAACAACAGTATAAATGTTTTTCATTATTAATTTAATTCTAATAAATGCAATTTTAAATGTTGCACTTATTGCCTCAACTAAAACCCTAAATCCAAATGCTTCATTATATAAATCAATAAAATAATTAGCAACATCCAAAACTGCTTTTTTGATAGGTTTCCAGTTAGTTGCTATAACGTATGCAATAGCAGTTAAACCAGCTACAATTAAACCAACTGGACCACTCATAACAGTTAATGCTGTTCCTACTGCTGGAGCTATTGTTATAATAGTTCCTAGTGCTAAAAGAACTGGACCTAATGCCGCAGCTAAACCAGCAACAATTAATATTGTTTTTTTAGTTTGATCATCTAATGATATAAAATTATCAATCATGTCATTAGCAGCACTAACTATTTTAGTAAATGCTGGTAACAATATTTGACCAAATTCAGTTGCTAACTCTTTTAAACCTTGACTAAATATTCTCATTTGGTTTGCAGCACCATCTTGAGTTCTTATAAAATCACCTTGTGCATTTGTGGTATTTGCCATAATAAATGCATACCTCAACTGTGTTTTTTCAGCTTGTGTCATGTCTTTGATATTCTTTTGAATACCTTGTGAAAGTGCAAATGTTTTTAAATTTGCCTCAGTCATAACAATTCCAAGTTTTTTAAGTGATTCTGTTTCACCAGTAAATATTGCAGCCAATGCAGTTGTTGCCATATCAACTTGAATATTTTTAAAAGATGATAAATCACCAGCTAAACCAACTAAAGATTTACTCATGTTTGCTGCCTCACCTTGTGTTAACCCCATTGAGGTTCCCATATCACCAAACATAGCAGCCATGTCTAAAGCGGATCCCTCTGCAATACCAAATTGATCTCTTGATGTTTCAGCAAACTTTTTTACCTCAGCACCAGATTTACCAAATGCAACATCAATTTTATTTAGTGATTCCTCAAAATCTGATGCCATTTTTATAGCAAAACCACCAGCTAGTGCAATTGGTGCGGTAACAGAAACCGATAATGTTTTGCCAACATCCTTAGCTTTTTTGCCAAATTTTTGTAGTTTGGAATCTGCTTTTGATAATGCACTTAATAAACTTTTTGCATTACCCAACAGATTAACTCTCATTTCATTTGTGGACATATCTAAAATTTATGTAAAAATACAAAAAAAATAAGCCATTTATTTTTTAATCTTTCTAGTGTTAATTTCCTTTAAGAAATTTTGCATTTCCTCTTTTGTAGATTTTGGTGTGCCTCTTTCTAAAAATATATCTTGTGGCAAAGGAAATAATTTATCTGGTGTTATCATTTGTGCTTTTTTATTGCAATTGACATTATATAACATACTTGCTAAATACCTTGTTTGTTCCCACTGTAAATTGCATTTTATCATGTGTGCCTCACCCATTAAGTGATTTTCTTTCCAAGTGTTTATCCAAAAAGTATCTGGGTTAATGCCAACTTGACCAATGTAAAAATCTAAAAGAGAATCCCAATCAAGTTGGCTGCTTACTTTCCCTCTTTAGTTGGCTTAGATGTTTTTTTAATGTTTCTAGCAATACCCATGTTTAAATCATTTCCTAGGATCCTAGATTCCATCATTGATTCAATTACTTTATTAAGTTTATCACCACCAAAATCTTCCAACCACATACCAACCTGGAACTTATTATAATCAATAATATTACCTTGTTCTTGATCATGTGCTAGTAAACCAGAATAAATTAAAGCTCTAATTGTTGTAATTGATATTCCGCCAGTAAAAACATCACCAATTTTTTCAATTGATATGCCAAGTTCATCAGTAAAGTTTGACCAGAAATTCATTGAAAAATGCATAGTTCGCATCTTACCGCCTATTTTTAGGGTATAGTAACCTCGTTTCTTGTTTGCCATAATGTATGTATATAAGGGCATGGCTCCTTAAACCACACCCATTTATTTATTAAATTGGATTGTTATGCTTTTGAAATAGCTCCAGTAACTGTAATAGATCCAGAATAACTAACTGGTGATTCCATTTCAGCACTCATTTCAACTGAACTTAAAAACCCCTCACCGCTATATACTGGATCGCCAGATACACCAGTTCCAAATGACCAATCAACTCTAGTTCTAGCTATTAAAAGATCTGCTGCTTCAATAGCATTATTTGCATGATCATAATTTACTAATCCCTCAAAACTAATTTCACCACTTTTAACTCCAGCAATAACTTCTTGATAACCAGCACTATCTTTTGTAGTTGCTTCTGGCAAATCATTTGAAAGCGAAAGTGAACAAGATGTTGAATGACCTATAACTGCTGGTGCTGAACCATCAGCTGCAAATTTTAATAATAAATTGGTTCCATTAAATACTCCGACTGTTGGCATAATATATTTTTTTTATAATTAACTTAAATTTAAAACAAATATACAAATAAAAAATTTATACATCTTCCCAGTTTGTTGCAATATCTTCCCACTTGTCAAATATATTATCCCATGTCTTTCCCTCGCTAGGATCTGTTATTGTAAATATACCAGTTAGGTTAATTTCTACATTAAAACTAGTCGCAGTTTCAAACTCAGCAGTTTCATCAATAGAGCTTATAAACCCCTCACCCCTTACAATTAATTTAGGGTTAACAGTGTCTTTAAAATAAAAGGTTGCTTTCTCTTTAGTGATTAACATATCAGCCAAATCATCAAATGATAATGTGTCTGTGTAATCAGTTAAACACTCAATGTTTAAAGTGCCAGATTTGACTCCTGGTATAACCTCTTGCCAACCTAAACTTTGTTTTGTAGTAGCATCTGGTAAATCAGTATTAACACTAAATGTAGTGCTTTTAGAATGCCCAATAACTGTTGTATCTTTTAATAATAAATAGCTAGTGGCATTTATAACAGCCATAATTTATTCTTGTTCTGGTATAATTTCGTATTCGCCAGATTCTAAATTAACAGAGATTTTTCCGTACTTTTCCTCAAGTTCTTTTTTAAGATCGTTTTGCTCATCTTCTATTTTTTTTAATTCACCTAGTAAAGATTCCTTTGACTTTTCTAAGTTAATTTTTTGAATAGAAATTGCACCCATATTAGATACAACTTGATTAATTTTTCCTTGATTTTCTTGTAAAGATTTTAATTCTTTTTCCTCTAGTTTGCTCATTTTTATTTATTTAATTAATTACAAATTTAGTATTTTTTTTAACAACTACCACCACCAGTTATAGAACCATTAGAACCAACATAAATCCATTTACCAGTTGAATTAAAAAAAGAATCATAAATAGCATAATATCCACTTGAAACTGGTGTTGTGCCAGTTTGTGTTGTATAAGCAGTAAAAATACCAGTTAAATTACTAGGGTATAAGTTATTGCCATCTGTGTGAAAATAAGGTCCTAATGGTAAAGCGGCAGCACAAGCAGTATTAGAATTTTGTGTACTATATACATAGTAAAAAGGAGTTCGTGTTAAATTCTGTTGGTAACCCTTAAACTCTTCCATTCTTAATGGATTTTGTCCATCTGGTCGCTGGTCAGCTTGATTATTTAAGTTAACAGCTGGATAACTTCTGCCTGAGCCACTAGCATTACCACCAGTCAATCTTGATAAATCTGCTAAGTAAATTGGTGGTGCTATTGATATGCTTGATTCATAACCCGAGCCAGTTCGTTCCTTAGCAACTTTTAGCATTGACATATCCCCAGATGTTGGAACTCCAGCCATTGTTATTCAGTAGGTTTATCAATCATTGGCTCACCCCATGGCGTATCTACTGGCTTAAACATTGGGTTAATTTTTGATTCAATCTGACTTTCAATACTTTTTTTTGCCATTTCAACACTTGTCCATTTATCCTCAACCCATTTAATACATTCATCCTCAGTAACATCATTAAAGGGGGTAAAGTTTTCTGAATCAGGATTTATAAAATCTAATCTGTCAAAAAAACTTCCCTCAAAATTACTTTCTGTGTCTTTGCCTATATAAGAAAATCCAACCCTTGTAATTACTTTGTCAAGATTATCTAATTTTGGTGCAATATCGATACCATCAATTCTATATCTGTATTCTATATTCATAATTTATTTATTTAATTTATCTACAAATTTAGTAAATTTATCTATTTGTTTTTGTTGATCTTTTATAGCTTCTATTAATAAACCAGTAATTTTACCATAATCAACTCCATATCTATCATTTTCTTTGTCGTGTGTAACAACCTCTGGCAATACCTCTAAAATTTCTTGAGCAATAACACCAACTTTCCTTGATTTATCATCACCCTCTTTAAGCGTATAATAAACACCCCTTAATTTATTTACTTTTTCAATAGCACTATCTACTGTAACAATATTTTCTTTTGCTCTTTTATCCGAATAAGCAATAACATCAGCAGTTGAATAAATTGAACCAGTTACATATAAAGAATAAGATGAAGATGTTGTTGAACTACCAATCGCTAAACAAAGATTTGTTCTATTATAATAAAAGTGCCATCCAGCAGTTGGCGAATAATTACCACCATTACCACCAGAATCCATCATATTTACATTTGTAGTCGAATGATTATCATAAATACCACTATAACCATTTCTGCTACCTGATGTTCGCCATGTTCCATAAGTACTCTGCTCATTTCCATAAAAATGACCGCCATTTGAATTAGTAAATAAACCAGTACCAGATGCTAAATTAATCCAAGCTGGGAAATAAGCATAACCATTACTTCCTTGAAAATGCCAAACATGACTTTGGTTACCAGCATATAAACTAGTAGTGCTACCTTGTGAATGTTTAAATGTCCAATAACCACCAGAATTTAACATACCAGCATCAGCACCACTTCCATATAAGTACATTAAATTGCCACCATTTGTATCAACTAAATTTATACCGCCATCACTAGATGAACCACTTTTTATTTGTAAATAACTACCATTTAAACCAGATATTCTTTGATTTGTTTCTGTAAAACTAATTATACCCTTTAATGAGAGATCGCCACCAGCAGTAATACTCGCACAATTACTGTTACCAGCTCTTCTAAAAATCCATCCCCTAGATGTGTCGCTATTCATAGTAAAGTAAGTTGCCCAACTTCCATTTACTAAACCATAACTGCCAAAAGTAGCAGTTTGCATAAACATCATACCATAAGTTGGCTCACCTCCTGCTGAACCCCCATAAAGTGATAATCCCTTACCATCAGTACCATTTGAACCCGTTATGCCTAGTGAATCAGCTGACCAACCATTATATGCTTGAGAATCACCATTAGTATAAAATCTAATTCTATAACCTATTGAACTATCCCACATATTTAAAGTACCACCATCATTCCACATTTCGTGTACAGCACCACTATCTGTATCAACTAGAACAATACCAGAATGTGCAGAACCTTTTACCATTAAAAAGTTATTTACACCAGCACTAGAAACTGGGTCAGCACCAATACCAACACGATTTAATGATCCGTGTATATGCATTCTTACAGTATTGTTTGTATGTAATTCAATAGGTAAAGCATCTCTATTAATAAAATAAGAATGGTTTGTGTCTAAACCTATAATAACACCTTGTGAATCTAAATTTTGATTGGCTCGTGCAATAGAAATGTATGTTTGTGTATTAGTTCCCTTTACACCTAAATTATAACCAACAGCAGCACCATAAGTAGAAGATGTCGCATTAACTAATAATTGTCCATTACCAGTTAATCTCATTACACTGGCACCAGCTGAATATGAATACCAGTTTAAATTTCTACTTGTTTGATTTACTATTTGCCAATCTAATGTCTTGTTACCATATAAAAGTATGCCGCCATCTTGATTTTGTCCTCTGTTAACTCTCAAATAATATGCTGAATTAGCATTATCTGAATTTAACCATATATCACCAGTTACATCTAATTTACCCTCAGGTGCTATTGTTGAAATTCCTATATTTCCATTATAGTCAATCATCATTCTAGTTTTAGAACCAACTGCATAACTATCTGTTGTAGCAAAATACATTTTAGATCCATAAGCACCATCAGTTCTAGTATATATACCAGCATCTGCAACAGCTCCATCACTATGGTCAGATGAACCAAATGTTATTGCACTACCAAAATTGTCGCTACCACTTCCAGGATCAAGATGTAAAGAACCAGTTGTTAAACCTGGTGTAGTTTCATTCCAATTAGCTGAACCACCCTCAATCCAAGTTGGTTGATAATTATAATTTATAGCTGTTGTTACATTAAATTTTTCTATATTATTAACTCTTAAATCAACACCAATATCTCTCCTAACTCTTACCGCCCAGTTACCATCAGAATCTAAAAAACCAATACCAGGATTTGAGGTTTGACCATTATCACCATAGAAAAAACCAACTCTTGAACCATCTGTTTGGTACAATTCAATTCCAGCATAGTTTGATGCACCAGCAGTTACTCTTACATAACCAACTGAATTTAATTGTGCTTGACCAGTTATTGTTCCTCTAAATTGATATGTGTTATTACTACCAATATATAATTCATCACCAGCACCAACCTTAATTTGAATGGCATTTGTACCAGCATCCTCAAATGTCAAAGAGGTGTCATTACTTGTAATCTTACATGGGGTTTGAAAATGTGCATTTCCATTATTATTTATTGATGCCACATTACCAACTCCAACTTTTCTAAATATCCAACCTCTATTATTAGTAGTATCCATTGTAAAATAGGTTGCCCAATCTGCACTAACATATCCGAATGTACCATAGGTTGCTGTTTTTTGAAACATCATACCATAAGTAGGTTCACCACTATTAGCACCACCATATAATGCAATTCCTTTTCCATCTGTACCATTTGTGCCAGATATACCAATTGATGCTGCTGATAATGTATCAGATGTTATACCACCAACAAAAGTTGCGTTTTGACTAGCATCTAATTCCAGTGCCTCTGTACCTACTGTAAAGAATTTCATTGTAGAGCCAAGTGATTCTGCTCTTAATTCTACATTATCTCTATCAGAAGCGTTTAATAATAGCTTAGCTCGTACTGTACCAGCATCCGTTAAGTATATGTTATCTTCAGCTGAGACACTACCTGCAAAAGTTGCAGCTCCACTCCCACTAATAGTTAATCTAGCAGTTTCATTAGTTCCTAAAACTAAACTTCTACTAGAACTATTATGGTAAATATGCATAGCATTTTCATCTAAAGCAATAGCACCTTGATAACCAACACCATCAATCATTAACTGACCATTAGCCGAAGCATCCATTGATATATTAGTATTACTACCTAATAGCACATTTCCAGTTACTGTACCACCAGTTAATGGTAAATAACCAGCAATTGTATCTGATGACATTGGAAAACAATTTGTTAAAGTATTGTTTACTGTTGTTTGAGTAGTTACAACACTAATTCCCCAAGCTCCTAAATAGTTGTTAATATTAGCTGTATAACCAGCAAAAAAATCCCTAACTATAACTTGTAAGTGGTTCCATGTGCTAGTAGTATCGCCTATCCAAACACAATGCTCAGTTCCATTATCACCGAATCTTACTGTATAATTTTGATTAGCACTTTGACCTAAAACAGTTGCTGAAACATTATACCAAGTTGTATTGCCAGATCCTACATTTTGATATGTATAACCGCCAATAAAAACTGTTACACATTCTTGAGTGGCATAATCAAATATATCAACAACAAACTTAATCATATCATCGTGACCAGTACCACCAGTTGGTAACGCTATTTGAATTGCACCAGTATAATTATTAGTTGTAGTGTAAAAATCACCACCATAAGGTTTGTTTATATAAAAACCACCAGTTGCTGTTTGATATACAGATTTTGTAACATTTAAATTGCCACTTGTTGTTATATCACCATTAACTGTTAAACCAGATGTAAACTGAAATAAATTACTTTCAATACCAATTTGATGGTAACTATCACCATCGTACCAATTTTCATAATATGCATTATAAGTACCACTTGTATTGACATTATATTTATGCAACATCACACCAGTTCCAGATGCCCTAGCATCTACACCAATATAAGATCCAGCATTTGATGTGGCATACCATTGCTTTCCCGAACCATTTAATTGCCTAACAACACCAGTAAAATTTGTGGTTCCAACAACATATAAATCACTTAAAAACTTAGAATTACCACTAATAAATAATTGACTAGCTGTTGAATCATATTTTATACTTGGTCGCCCAGCACCATTACCAAATATCATTGGTACATTATCATTCAGTTGTGTGGTAACTAAAATCACATTTCTGTTAATATTGCCATCAATTTTAAAGTATTCAGTAACTCCACCAATACCATTATCTGATTGGAATACAATACTTTTATCATTTGCTAAGTTTTGTATATATAAATCACCAGTGTTATTTCTTAAATAACCATCAGCAGAACTAAACCACAACTCTAAATCACTATCAGTACCAACTAAAATCTTTTGGTTATCAGCCATTATAATATTATTGGCACCAGATGTATTGCCAGTACCTAAAACACTCGATAGTGTTGGTGTGGGTACTGTCTGATCATCAACGTATTTTTTTGTGGCAAAATTTAAATCACTAGTCGGAGCAATACCAGTCACTAAGCCAGAGAATGATGCTGTTGTTCCACTTATAGGTTTTGAAAAAACAACATTTACATCATCACCATCTAATCTTAAATATTCAGTGGTGTAACCTTGACCATCATCTGTTTGAAAACTTATATCGGAATCATTAGCATTATTTCTAAAAACTATATTACCAGTATCATTAAAAAATACAGAATTTACTTGATTGTGATAAATTTGCATATCACCATCATCACCTAAAAGTAGTTTTTGATCATCAATAATTTTTAAATCATTTGCACCAGATGAATCACCAGCACTTAAAACAGAGCTTAATGTTGGCGTTGGAATCGTTTGATCCTCTACATATTTTTTAGTAGCAAAATTTAAATCTGAGGTTGGTGCTATACCAGTTACTAAACCAGTGAACGTACCAGTTGTACCAGATATTGTGCCACCAGTTACATTACCCTCTAAATTAGCAATAAGAGTTCCAGTAACTGTTGTTGCAAATGTATTGCCTGGTTCAACAGTTCCTAAACCTAAATTAAATTTTGGTGCAGTAACTCCAGTTGATGCATCATAAGCCATTCCAGCATACTTAGTACCACTTTCAACAATAGTTCCATACCAACCTATGTCTTTTGTATTAGCAACATTATCCTTAGCCATTTCAATCATATTATCACCAATCGCTATAATTGTTGAATCTATAATTGTTGTTGAACCATTTACTGTTAAATCGCCAGATATTATAAGATTGCCACCAATTTTAGCATTACCGCTTGTGTGAAATTGATATGCTGGAGTTATGCCTATTCCAAATCTCGTAGTAGATAAATAGATACTAGAACTATTACCAACACCATCACTAAGAATTTTTGCAGTACCGCTAAGGTTGGAATTGTCGCCAATTTTTAAAATTGCATTATAAGTATCTTGAACCCTTAATCCAGTAAATGTAGTTGCCATATTGTATTTTTTACAAATTTAAGCAATTTCGTTTACCTTTGTTTCCCTTGCCCTTTATACTTTTTTTTAAACCCAGTTTGTCCTTTACTAGCATTTTTAGAATGGACACCCTTTCTTTTTTTTCTTGTGTTTGCTCGAAATGTTTGAACTATATTTTTAGCCATTTTTCTTAAATGCATTAATTGCCTTTTCACTTGATCGCCCACCAAAATAAGATATTACAACAGCCATCATAACCTTTTCAAATGTATCGTTCCAAGTAACCCCTATGTGAAATGGTATGCTTTCAATGCTGTCTAAAATACCAGCTAAAGAAAATACAACAATACACCATATTAAAACCATAGGTCGTACATTACGACTTAACCATGAATCAGATTTTGAGTCAGCTTCCCATCTTCTTGTAATTGATTCCATTTCAATATTTTGTTGCTCATAAATCATTTGTTGGAGCTTAATTTTATCTTCATTAGATATTTTGGATTTACCAATTTCTGCTAATGCTTCTTGTGGCGAGCTAACACCACTTAATACTTTTCCTAATGTTGGATTTATCATTGATGCAGCACCAAATAATAATTTGCCAACTGTTGTTTCTTTGAATTTCTTTTTATCGCTCATTATTAAAAAATCTAAAATGTAAACCAAATAAAATTAGATATATATTAAGCTCTGCATATTCAGTTTGCTCATCATCTGGATAATAAGAAAACCCCAATAATGGTCCACTACTTATTATATCTAATATGCCAAATTGAAAATTACCCATTTGTAATATCAATGTATTTTGTTTTTCCCTTATCTCTAACTGCTTTTAATATTCTGTTTCTATTTACAGAATCACTAACATAGCTAACATGAACCCAATCTGGATTTGTTGAATCTCCAAATTCCCAAATCATTTGATCAAAGTTTAAATTATCTTTTATGTAATTAAACATTTCAGCATTTGATTTATGCCCATATATATCATCAATATCCATAGCTTTGCCCTCACAATGTTGGCTTTTAGATGAGCCACCTATTGCTTTATTCAAAGTTTCGGATCTATAAAAGCTATTAATCTTAATAGGACCATTTACCCACTTTCTTAATGGCTCAAATACATTTTCGGCAACAAGTTTCATATTAGTCAAAATATTGCCATCTGGTGTATTAGCTAATCCAAGTCGCATAGCTGTAATGCTTTTTGTTGCTTCCTTTTCTGAAATATGTTTACTAATCATCTAATTTTATTTATAATGTTTTGCATCTCCATTGTTGATGCTTTAATTTTAAATGATAAATCAGCAGTATATTGCATTCTAACTCTGCCAGTTTTATCAATTATAACAATTACTGGAACAGCACTTATGCTTTTTTGCACATCTTTTGGTTGATCTTTTAAGTAGCTATACTTAACAATAACACCATTCAGATCACTTAAATCAAAATTGTTCCTTTCATTCCATTTTGCATTTATTTGCAAAACAGTAATATCTTGAGCTTTAACACAAACCGCAACCAATACAAATATCACACATAATATATATTTTTTCATTTACTTATTATTTCAAATAATTTTTCATCAATATTTTTCAGAGCATCGCTATTTTCCTCAACTTTTTTACCAGTATTCATAATAGTTTCCCTAATTAATTGATCTTTTAAATCATATTCAGTTCGACTAATTTCTGGCTCTGGAAGCAGCTTAGCTTCCTCAATATCGGCTTGTAAAGCAAACCACATTCCAATTAATGATGCCATACCAGCTCCAATAGCTATCAATGTTTTTATACTAATATTTAAGCTAGTATCTTCATTTAATTCTTTACTCATTTTTATTCTTTTTTATTTTTTGTATTGTATAAATTATTGTAGCTAGTAGTAATATAATCCTTAAAGTAACCTCAATATTAGTCAATGAAACACCTAGTGCAAAAGTATTCATCATATATAATTTCATGTCTGTATATCCCATTTTATGTCAATTGTTCTATTTTATTTGATAATTCTAATATAGCTCTAAAATATGTGTGATCTGATGTATCATCCTCAAGGTACGTTATACCAGCATTTTGGCTAGTATAACAATTGAAATTATAAGAACTTAAATCAAAACCATTTTGATTTTTAGAAACTAATAAACTTGTTATTTGATTCATTATGTCATTTACTGTTAACTCACCACCACTATCACCATCAAATCTAGTAACAACCTCAATTCTTGTAATACACTCAACATTATACTTTGATTGATTATCATCAACAGCATTAGTTGAAACACTGTAAACTCTTACAAATGGATAACTTACTTGTGATGGCACTCTATTATAAATAAGAACATTAACTCCGTTAGATGTAATATTACCATTTAAAGCTGCAATAATTTTTAATCTAATGTATCTTATAGGATCTTTCATTATAATATTCTTTTTAAATCTTTTTCAATGTTAGTTAATAATTTTTTTAAACCTTTTCTAACTGCTGGGAAAAAGTAGGGTTGAGGTGAAATATTAACTTTTCTTTTACCTTTTCCCTTATATAATCTTTTTATTTCTGATGCTGGGATCCCAAGTTGTGTTGCTTCCGAAACATCAACAAATCTACCAGTTCCAAACTCTTGATATGCAGCATATTTTGTTTTGGCATATATAATGGCTTGTGTGCCTTTTGCCTCACTACCTATACTTTGTTTTAGTGTTCCGCCCATAAAATTAGCAACTGGAGCTGATTGTACCGCATCATTTGATATACTTACAGCAGCATGAGCAATGTTTTTAGATAAATCTTCTTTAGACACTTTTTTTAGCTGCTCAATTTTTCTTGCTAGTAGCTTCATATCTTGTTGATTTATTTTTACATCTATTGCTGCCATTATACAATTTTAGTACCAATTATTTTAGTAAAATATTTTAACTCACTTTGAAACAGATCATTAATTCTATATGTATCGCTGTTACCCTCAACTTGAAATAACCAATCTTGACCACAACCAGAAATCACAGCATCAATAGTATCTGCTCTGCAAATCAATTCAACCTCAGTTTTTGTGCTTCTTTGACCATTGTCGCTTTCTCTTGCACCACTTATTTGTTTTACATCACTCCAAATTGTAGTGTAATTACTTATGGTGTTAGTATAACCGCCATAGCCATCAGATACTTTGTCAATTCTTTTTATTATTACTCTGCTATTTAATTTGCCAGGATTCATTACAGAAACATTGCTTTATATGAATTTAAAATATCTCTTGTGTCTGTTGGAATTTCTGATGTTATTGTACCAGTAACAAAATCTGTTCTACTCTCATAATAAGTTGCTGCTAATTGTAATACAGCTTGTTGTAATAGAGAATCATTTAATCCCTCAGTGATATAAACAACAGTAACTTTTTTAGCATAACCATTATCTAATTCAATTGTTTCTTTATCTAAACCTATGTTTGTATGTGTAACAGCAACACCATCAGCAACAATGCTTGTAATTGATGATACTGGTCCAAATGGAATACTAAATATACCCTCTGTTTCATCTAAATAATAAGATCTATTTTTAGCAACAATATCCCTAGATATATAATTTTCACACCATATTCTAGCTTGTGTTATCATTCTGGCTAATATAGCATCATCTGATGTTGTGTCTATTCTTGAAAATAGTTTTAAATCAGCAGTGTTTACAATTTCAGAACCAGTGGTTGAGTTTATTTTAATTTGCCTCATCTTTGGTTTCTTTAGAATCTATTTTTAATTCTTTAGTTTCTTTTTTTGGTTTTGCTTCTTTACTGCTAATAGATTTACACCATTTTTTAGCAATCCAGCTTTCTGCTTTGTGATCATCAATATTTATTGTTTCACCCTCAGCATACATTTTACCATCCTTAAAGATCTCAACAAGTAATTTTATTTTCATAATAATTATTTTACACAAAGATAAAAAAAAAGTGCCACTAGTTTTTAACCAGCAACACTCTTAGTTTATTTATGAAATCAAAGCAAAGTTATTAAAATTTTCTTTATACTTTCCATTTGGATTTAATTTTAAACTTGTTTGTCCTAAATTGGGTATTATAAAAAAACCATTATTCCTTTCATCCCATAATGCAAAATAATCAACATATTTTTTTTCATAAGATGGTAATCCAGTTCGCCTTAATGTAATCTGTATGCTGTTTTTTCTTTGTGTCCTATCTTTGCCTAAATATTTAATTTGGATCTTAAAGAGCTTGCCATTTTTTTCAAGTATGCAATCATAATAACTTGCACTAAGCAAGGGCATTGAAACATTATAACCTAAAGCAATTGCTGTTGATGCAAAATGATATTCAGCAAAACAACCCTTCTGGTTATGATTCATGGCTATAATATAAAAAAAAACCAGCTGAACTAACAACTGGCTTTTTAACAACCACAGATTTAAACAAAACAAAATTATATAATTACAAAGGATGTGATTGCACTATTTTTATTATCTCATTTGCATGATGGAATATTCTTAATCTTTTAGTTACTGGCAGCTTATTAAATATATCTTTGTCAATTGAGCTGCTAACAATAGTATCTAGGTCCATTACAGCAATTTTTTTACTACTCATCATCTAATTTATTGTTTAATACTGAAATACCCAAAACACCTAGTATAACAGCTGTTAATAAATCACTTGACATAATCATAACCCTAAATGCCAGAAACAGCAGCAAACCGCCTAAAAAATGCTTTACATAGTGTTTATTCATCTTTTTTTATGTTAGGGTTACAAATTTCAATTAAAGTTTTTGAATACCCACTAAAAATATTATTTAGTAGAAACCTCTCATCTTTATTTTGTCTTTTAGCTTTTTTTAAGTTATGCTCAAACTTGTTTTTATTATAGCTCATGATTATATGTCTAACATTAAGATTAACATTATTGAATAAACAACTACATGAATAGCAATGAGCCATTTCCAGTTGTCAGGATCTTGTTTAAGGAATTTTTTATACATCTTCTTTAGTGGGTTTTATAAGTGATTTAGATAATTCAAATAACATTAGTTGCCTATATGTTTTTGGCATTTCTAACGCTTGTTTTTTTATTTTATTATAGTATATTATTTTCATAAATATATAGGGGGTTTTTACACCCCCATTGTTTTTATTTAATTGAATAATCTAGTGTTCTACTTTCTTGTTTGTTAAAATCAAATCTTTCTAATAATCTAAATATTTTAACATCTAGGTTAAATAAAATTTCCATTTGTTTATTTAACTTATTATAATCTCTAACAGTTCTAACAATCATTTGCTGGTATCTGTTATATTTCATACCTAATTTAACTATTGATAATTGGTATTCTAAATCTTGCTTGTTTATAAATCTAACAGTTTTAAAAGATTTAATTTCTTGTGTTTGTGTTGGGTTAATTTGAACTTTCATAATAATAATTTTTATTGTTTTGTTTTTAATTATACATCAAATATAAAAGAATATTTTTAAATACAAAATATTTTTTCATTTTATTTTATTATTATTTCACTTTACTCCATAAAAAAAGGGGTAATAAATACCCCTTTAATTATAATAATGGTTATTATTATGGAGTTTCAAGTGCTGCTTTTGCAGTACTGAATGTTCCGTTTATAATTCCATTTGGAAGATAAGTAGCTAATGCAACTCTCTCCTTTACTCTAACAGTAATAAATCCATCTCTTACGTTAGTTCCATCCTCGCTAAAGAACTCAACAGATACGTTATCTCTAACCCATAATTGAGCTGATTGTCCAAAGTTTCCAACAAAAAATGTTCCTGGATTTACTTCGTTATTTACAGCGATCGGCACACCTAAGAAATTAGGTTGTAACCCTTGATATACTTGATCTTTAAGATAGTTGTTAGTGCTATCTTTTAATAATAAGATCTTGTGGAAATCAGTTGGGTTTAACATGATGTAATCAGCTTTGTAGTTAGAAATTTGTAACTGGTTTAAAGCTGCTACTAATACATCAAATTCATTTGCTGATTCAACTGATTGGTAAAATTTACCATTACTTGAAACATCAAAGTCAGATGATGAATTATAAAATCCATCTAAATTTGGAGCTGATCCATTACCACCTAAAATTTGGTCATCTTCAATTTCCATTAATTTAGCTGGTACTCTTGCTGATAAATAGCTAGTAATTTGTGGAGTGTCTGCAAGCATCTCATCAGAGATTCTTAAATACGTTCCAATTTTTCTAACATTAGCATCAACAGCAGTCATATCAAAATCTGATTGTGCAAGTGTTGCACCCTCAGCCGCAGCAGCAGCTCCATTTGAATAACCACTCTCTTTTACATATTTAATAACATCAGAGTTAGTTGAACCAACTGGGATTATTTGTCTTAAATTCTGTGGTGTTGTAGGATCAAACTTATATCCTGGTACTCTTTGTGGTGGAATTACATCCCCAGTAAAGTCAGCAGCAACAGTCATATCAGCTTTTATTTCAAATGCTGATGATCTAGTTCCGCCATTTCTCATTGAATCTAAAGCACCCTCTTTGATAGCTTTTGTTAAGTTACCACCGAATGATTTATCTTCTATTTTAGATGCTTCAAATCTCTTTTTATTAGAAACTTCAATAGCATCCATTCTCTCAGTAAATTTTTGTGTTAGGTTTGCGATCTCTCCTTTTAGAGCCACATCTGCCTTACCAGTTGCTGAATCAACTGCTTGTCCATGAGCTTTTTCCAATTTAGCATCAATGATGTTGCCTAATTGGTCAAGCTGATTTTTTACATTTTCTTCCATTTTAGTAGAATTTTTTTTAAAGATTATTAATTAAGTATTTGTAAATATCAACCTCTTGACTTTTTTCAACTGGCTCAGTAGTTTCAACAACTGGCTGAGTAGCATTAATGAAATATGTTTTGAGTTTAAGTATTTCTGATTCTAGGGCATATCCCATATCATCTGAGATTTTGCCTTTTCTAAGTAGCTTACAAATGTTGTCATATCTTTTGTAAACTTGATCAAGATTTGCCATTCCTTTTACATCTAATATCTTTGCTTGATCATTTGCTGCCATTGTAACAGCACTAATTTCATATAATTTTACCTCTCTTATCTCTCTGTAATCACCTTTTATATCTTTAACTATTGGCATAATACCAACAGAATTTTCAGTAATTACTCCAGCTTTCATAAGCTCTATAACATCAGTTCCTAGTTGAGTTTTTGGAATACTAGCTGTAAACACTAAACCCTTATCATCTTCATAAAGCTCATCCATTTTGCCAAGCGGTTGCATCATATCATGTTGATACAGATACTTTACTCTGCCGCCATTTTCTTGAATTGTCTTTTGATATGCACCTCTCCTAATAACATCCTGGTCGCTATCCTTATTATCAAAATAAGATCCATAACCTTTTACAATATTATTCTTTTCATCAAAGTCAACTATTTGATCACCTATTGGTGCTGATTTATATATAAATTCCATATAATTATATTTTTTACAAAATTACTAAAAATTAATTAGTGTTTTTTTCCATTTCAATTAACTCTAATGATTTACCTTTTTCAAACACTATATTATTGTTTTGACCTGGTATTGGCTTGTTATGTTTATTTTCAAATAAAATGCTTTCTGGAATACCATCTGGAAATGCATCACAACCGCCAGCAAATTCTCTAACAAACTTGCATTTTATACAAATAAAATTATCCTCTTTATTTTCCATAATATTTTTTTATTAATTGACCAACTTTTATAGCATAAGGTGATGGGGTTGAGCTTAAATGAAACTCGGTCCATGCCTCTGCAAAAAACTCATCAGCATTTTTATTTGCATATCTTCCTAAAAAAATCTTGTTATAAGCACTAGCATTACCAGCTCTAAACAATCTGTTTTTTTCATCCATATACTCTGTTCTTAATTTTTTTAAATCATTCCAAAATTTACTCCCAACATTACTAATGTTTTTTACAAATTCTTTTCTAGCGGTATATGAGCTAGTTAATGCATGAGCCATTTCATGTATTGGTGTTGCCATAAAAAATTTATCTTCATCTATTACACTTTTAAATCTATCATCAAATTTACCTCTCATATTTAAATGATAATTTCTTAATCTAGTAGTTCTACTAAATCCATCACCTAAATTAATAACCGCTGACTTGCCATCTAGAAAAGGTTGGTAAAACCCCCATGATCCAGATGTTGATTTAAACCTTAATTTAATGCCATTTTGATTATGCCAAGTGTTGAAATTATAATTATCAAATAATGTATTCAATTCTTTTTGTATTGCATTAAATTCATCTAATGTTCTTTTTGTTGACAATTGTAATTTATCTATTTTAAAACCATTTTTTTCAAAAGAATCTGTTATTTGTTTTCTAAATTCCTTTATAGTTGTAGCTGTTGTATTTATTAATGTTGTTCCAGCAACTTGCATAGCTTCAACAACTACATTAGTTAGATTTGCTAAGCTGAAATCTTGTATTCTGCTTTGACCTAAGCCAACACCTAATTCATCTAGTTCTGTTACTGGTATTGCATTTGGATCTGGAATTGGAATAATACGACATCTGCAATTAATAACATTTCTAGCGGATCCCTCACCTGGTCGCTTCATTGATTCGCCACCAACTTGAAAACTCTCAGTCATTCTAACAGTTTGACCATTTGCTGCTCTGTGCCATATTCTCTCTTTTCCATCCATTACAGCCAGCCATCTTTTAGATAGGTCGTTTTCAGAAAATAATGTTTTAGCACTCTTTTCAACAGCAAAATTAGCAGCTCTTGTGCTTTCAGTTCTAACTAATCTGTTAGCTTGATATTTACTGTATCTATTAAACTTTTGTTTTAGTATTCTTGCTTTAGCTTCATTACCTAGTTGCATAAACTCTGGATCTCTCATTAATTGCTGAGTTAGCTTTATTAATGTTTGTTTAGCAGTACCACCAACAAGAGTTACATTTGTTGCAGCAACATCTGATCCATACTTAGCAAATGACTTTTCCCATTCTGTTTCATAAGGACCAAAATCATTTTTAGTTTGATACTTTTTAAATATCTTAAAATACCACTTAGCAATATGATTGCCAATAGATATATACATCTTTTGATATTCTGCCTCTAAATCTCTGTTAGTAAATAGGGATTCATATCTTGTAGTGTTGTATTCCAAAAAATTGCTGATACCTTGATCATAGTTCTTGTTGTAGAACTTAGTTAGATTTCTAATGTTTCCCTTTTCTATTTTTTCAACCTCTTTGTCAAATGCCGCAAGAAACTTGTTATCTAATTCATTTTTTGTTTGAATTTGATTATTCATTTCTTATACTTTCCATTTTTTTGATTGCCCAGTTTACACCGCTTGTACCACCCCATAAATTCCAAGCTACATAGCCATTATCTTTCCATGGTGTGTCTTTATACTTTGGATCAACTGATGAGTTCTTTTTGTGTCTGTTAAATGCTGCCATACGACCAACTGTTTCAGCACTTAAACTTTCTCTCTTAGATAAACTCGATGCTCTTTGCCAGCCAACTGATGTACCACCTTTAACCTCATCTCTGCCATATTTCTCTCTCCAATCAATCATTCTTTTAGCATTGTTAGTGGCACTTTGTGGATAGTCATTATAACTATCAGCTTTGACCTCTATATTACTTATTGGATTTTTTTTTTTTATCATCAACCTCTAATGCTGGTTGTGGATCTGGCAGCTCAATGTCATCACTAGATGCTGGAACTAAATTAGCTGGTATATAATAATCATCTAAAATAGGATTATCCTCATCATGAGAATAAGACATAGCAGCTCTCTTTTCGTTTGGAGTTAACCACCATGCTTTTGACATCTGATCAACAATCTTATCTGTTTCCTCTTGTAGTTCTGGAATAACACTAAAATCATATTCAATGCAAATATTATCACCATACATTGGAGCCAACCATCTGTTTAGTTCATCCTGGATCTTTAATAATTCTGGTATAACACAATTTTGATATAATGCTTTTTTAGCTTCTTTTACGTTATTATAAGTGCTAGATTCTGTATTGTTTAATAATACAACTGGCACATTATATATATTACAAAGATCTTTAATAGATGCATTATATTGCTCTATTAAGCTCATATCAGATGCATTTAATCCAAAGTTAACCCAAGATAATTTCTTTGGTGTGATAATAATATCACCAGCTTTTTTACTGCCTTGATGATCTTTTCTAAATTTATCTTTTAACTGTTGTGCTTGAACCTCATTTAAATCACCCTCATCACTCATTAAAATACCTCTAGCTGTTTGGTTCTGCAAAAACTTAACACCACTTTCAACTGCCTCATTGTTAGTAGTCATTGATCTTAAACCAGCTTTTAGAGGTGATTGCCCATATAAGTGTGAACCAGAACCATCAAAGTATGGGTTAAAATCTTTAATGTGGCACATTTGTTCTGCTGGTATATGATAAGTTCCGTTGTACTCAATAGTATATGAATCAACTGGCTTCATTATACCCCCAGAATTTATTTCCATAATCTGGCTGGGCATAATGTAAAGCTCAGTGTATTTGTTTATGTTTTCACCAGTTTCTGGACCAATACCATAAATGTATCTGTTACCAGTTAACTTACCAAATGCAATCATTTCAGTTATCCAAGATGCATAGGATTGAGCTGGGTTTGGTCGTTCCAATAGCTTATGTAGTTCTGTATGCTCTAATTCAACTAATGCGTGTTTCTTTAGCATCTGTGCCTTAATCATTACATTAGGATCAGAGATCCCAGCTGATAGTGCTTTATATCTCTTGTAACTATTATCATTTACTTTTTCGTATATGTGAAAAGGAATTGTTGATGCTGCTTTAGTAATTAGATTAATTATAGAATAAATAGTTGCATTTTTTCTGTAACCATCATTGATATAAGTTTCATCATTTTCAGTGTTCCAAACAATAGTATTACCGAGCCAATTATAAACAGCTCTGTTGTATTGTTCATTTGTGTTCTGGGATTTTGTGGTTATAAGGGATTTGAACCTATCGAAAAATGTTGCCATTAATATAAAATTTTATGTAAAAATACAAAATAATAAATTCTTTTATTATACAACGAAAAAGTCATTTCTGTTTTTCCATCTTGAATAAACTGCATATCTGATCGCATCTAACAAATGATCCGCTTGATTTGCTTTTGGTTTGTTAATTATTGTACCATCTTTAAGCTCATCGTAAATATAGCTTTGCTGCTCTTTTAATACATTTATTGATTCCTCGCTTACATAAACATCAAATTCTTTTAATAAGCTAATACCAGCATTAATACTGCCTTGACCTTTTACAGCAGCTTTTGCCCAAATTGACATCTGGCGTAATTCCTCACCAGATTTTGGTTCTGCGGAATCGTAAAAAAGTAATATATCATCCATCTTTATTTTTTTTATAAATTCTGCAATATCTCTGTTAGTCATGCCTTTTTTATATATAAGCTCATGGATATATAAATT
>Ga0181409_1000073_pt1 | contig 33883 bp, 49 predicted proteins | sample 32SPOviralmetaG_FD_130138 | JGI IMG/M metagenome (GOLD analysis project Ga0181409, IMG submission 130138) | Marine viral communities from the oligotrophic San Pedro Time Series (SPOT) site, San Pedro Channel, CA, USA - 32 SPOT_SRF_2012-05-30 | ecosystem: Environmental > Aquatic > Marine > Strait... | reverse complement strand
TGTGACCTAGCCTGTTTGATGTGTAATCCTGATGATAGTAGTTTATGGATACCGGACAATAAAAAACTTATGGAAAGCGACATCAGTGAAGAATCTAAAAAGAGACTAAAATGGAACAAGCAAAGAGGTAAGCTAAATTGGTACAAGATGGATGCTCCATTCTGGGAAGATATAGAAGATAAGTTGGATACCATTGAAAACTTATATATTATTGGCGGGGAGCCGACGATCAATACAGAGTTCAAAAGCTTCTTGGAAATGTGCGTAAAATCAGGTCATAGCAAACGTATAAACCTCCGTTTTAATACGAACGGGTATACTACCACAAAAGAGCTTGACCACCTTTATACGTGCTTTAAAACGTGTTTAATCCACCTTTCTTTAGACGGATTTGGTGATCATCACAATCTTATACGTTATCCAAATGATTGGCAAACAATATTGAAAAAATTAGATTATTGGGACAATACAGCAGACAACATACAGGTTACAATAGATCTTACAGCATCCATATTAAACGTGATGCATATACCAGATTTTGTTAAGTGGAAAATGCAACAAAATTTTAAAAAAATTAATATGGATACAATGCAGGATTTCATAGGTATACACTTTTTACATTCGCCAGAATTTTTAAGCATACAGGTTTTACCAAAAGAACTGAAAAAACAAGTTGAACAAGAATTTGAAGAGTTACATAATTGGGTTATAGAAAATTCATATCGAGGTAGCATAAGGCTTGAAAGATATAAAAGATTTAGAGCACTTATCTCACATATGAATAGTAAAGATAGAAGCAATGAGTGGCCACAAGCTATAGAATATTTAAATGCAATGGACAAGATAAGAGGAACAAACTGGAAAGCAGTTTTAAAAGAATATGATAGATAAAGACAAGCAAAGACATAATTATCGTCCGGTTGATTTATATCACCAACACATAAACAAGAATAACGATTCTTGGTGTCCGTTGCCTTGGGCTCAAGTGGCAGTACATAACTCTGGAGAGTTTAGAAGTTGTATACAGGCTCGTAGCTGTAGAAAAACAAAAGGTATCCTTAAAGATAAAAATGACAAAGTAATGAGAGCTGAAACAAATACTATTGATGAAGTAAGAAACGCACCATTACTAAAAGAAGTACGTAAAGATATGTTAGAAGGTAAGCGTCATAGTATGTGTATAAGATGTAATGACGAAGATGATGCTAAAATGAATTCAAGACGTAGAAATGCAATTAGAGAATATTATCTAAAATATGGATATGATTTATTTGATGCCGAAGCAAGTACAAAGCCAGATGGAACTTTAGTTATTAAGAAAGCACCTGTGTTAGAATGGGATATTAGATTAGGCAACTTATGTAACTTAAGATGTAGGATGTGTCACCCGAGTGAAAGCACACAATGGTATGATGAATGGTTTGATACAATGTTTAAAGGATTTAGAACTGATTTTACTCAAGTAGAATTAATAAAAGAAAATAATAAAGGCAAAGCTAAATTGAAAGATGACATTTATGGTTGGTATGGAAAAGCCAACTTTTTTGATGAATTTGACGATAATTCAGCTGGTACAAGAAAAATATATTTCTCTGGAGGTGAACCTACACTAGTTGAAAATATGTATGATATGTTACAGAAATTAATTGATAGCGGAATGGCTAAAGATATGGAACTAGAATATAATATTAATTTAACTAATATTCCAAGACGTGCAATTGATTTATGGCACGAATTTAAAAAAGTACAGTTAGGTTGTAGTATAGATGGAGTAGGTAAAATAAATGAATACATCAGGGCACCAAGCAGATGGGACAAAATTGATGAAAATATTAAATGGTTAGACGCTAATACTAAACCTAATATTATTTTATTCAATACATTTACTTGGCAAATACTAAATGCTGTAGAAGTTTTTGATTTGGTAAAATACCAAATTAAGAATAATTTTAATAAATTTAATTCTTCAGTCAATAGTGTTTTCTTCAGTATGCACTTTTTACACTCGCCAGATTACTTAAACGTAAAAGCTTTACCGAGAGAATTAAAAGAATATGTACAGCACGAGTTTGATAAGTTTGACAATGAGTTTTTTAAACCTTGGGTTGATGATTTATCAGAAGACGCTAGAGTATTAGGACATAAATTTAAGGAACCTAACCAGAGTAGAGAAAAATGGAATGAGCGTGACGAATGGAATCACGATGGTATGTGGTATGGGACTAAAAGAAAATTCTATTATAGATGGAAAGACAAGATGCAATCAATGTTGGACTTTATGTGGAGTGAAGACAAGTCAGAGCACTTTGCAGAATTTGTTAAGAGAACAAGAATACAAGACAAATATAGAGATGAAAGTTTTGATGAATTGTACCCAGTAATAAGTAATTACATAAGGAAAAACCACAAATGAGTGTAAAGAATTTTGAACAACGACATAATTATTATGATGTAGTTCCAGAGATAGGTACGAGAACAGACAAGGTAGATCCTCTATGGCGTGATGATAGTAATTTAACAATGTTTGACTATGGTCGTGTTGATAGATTAGAATTAGAATTCAACAATACTTGTTTCCTATACTGTGGAGGTTGTGGCAGAACATATAATAGTAAAATTGAACAAGCAGGTAAAAAAATTATCACATTAGAAAATATTAAAAAATTCTTTCCACCTGAATTCTGTAAACAACTAAGATGGTTTTTGAGTTGCGGTAATTATGGTGAACCTGCCGCACACCCTGATATGCTAGACATTATGCGATGGTTTAGAGATAATGGAACAAAGAATGTGTCAATTGGTACAAACGGTAGTTCAAGAGATCCAAAGTTTTGGGCGGAAGCGGCCTCAATCATTAATGGACCTGGAGGGTCAAGGGGCAACATTAAAAACTACTATGGTGGCAGGGTTACTTTCAGTATTGACGGATTAGAAGATACCAATCATCTATATCGTATTGGTGCAAGATGGGATAAACTAATGGCCAACACAGAAGCATTTATAAATGCAGGTGGTAGAGCTAGATGGCAGTTTATTACGTTCAACCATAATTCACATCAATTACAACGAGCGAGAGATATGGCCAAAGAGCTTGGCTTTAGTGAATTTGTTGAAAAAATGAGTTTTAGATTTATTCCAGTACGTTTATCACAGCGTCACGCAGAACAACTAGCTGACGAAAGCGAATGGAAAATGGTACAGGAAAAAGAAGCGACGGAAAGAGCTAGAAGAAAAAATACAAAAGATGATGGCAACAATGCTTTGACTCCTGAGTCAGGACGTCTTCAGCCGTCAAAAGATTTATTAGTAGGTAGTTCAAAAAGAATTGAAAAGGTAGGTGGCATAGTCGAACATCCTATTAACATTTCTGAGAAACAAGAGTTCAGACATCCTGATAGAGAAATGTTAGCAAAGCAAAGACAAAAAGGTACTAAAGCAGTTAAAGGTAAAGACCACTATTCACAAAAACATAAAATTGTTTGTCAGAACAGAACAGAACCAAGAATATATGTTGATGCTACAGGTAAAGTTTGGCCTTGTAATTGGTTAGGTGGTATTGAGTTCTATGAAACTGATAGCAATCCATACAAACAGCATTGGCCAATTCCAAGTCAATTGCATCACGGTGTACCTATTGACTTTAATGATTTACATAATGACAAATACAAAGATGATCCAAACCCAGTGAAAACTATTTTAGAAAGTCCTTGGTACTCACATTTACTAGAAGAAGACTGGAGTAGAGAAGATGATCCAGAAGGAGTGTTACAGCCAGCCAAATGTAAACAGATGTGTCATACAGAATTAGGCACAGGTATATTTGAAAAAATGCGTAGGAATGAACAGAACCTTGTTACAGGTGAATTTAAAGATGTAAATGAAATTCACGGATTGACACCACCTCAAGGAGGTTCGGGTTGGGGTAAAGGGGCAACACTACCAGTTGATCCAAGCAAACACGTCAAAGTAGAAGATGTGGCAGGTATTTTAAAAGATTCTGCTAATGATGTAACAGTTGTTGATGAAGATGATATTAGGAAATATAAGTCTTACAAAGTTGATGCATCGGGTAAAGTTAAAGTTAAAGATTTGAAAGACCAATGGGCAATTAATAAAAAAGAAAAAGAAGATGGCCAAAGTAAGTAAAACAATTTATCCAAAATGTTTGTTTAGCAAAAAAGCTAAAGCAACTTACATTAGTCACGATGGTTACATACGACCGTGTTGTTATGTGCATAGACACAATAAAACTGAAAGAGATGAGCCTTGGTTGCTTGATGATAAACATAATATTGCATCAGGTAAAAGTTTAGCTGAAATGTTTGGAACTCCTGAATACACAGATTTTTTTGATAGATTAAAAACTGGAAAAGATATACCTGAAAGGTGTTATGAAGTTTGCGGAAAAGTCCAAACAAATGTTGGAGCAGATCATAGGAAAGAAAAAATAGTAGAGGATAAACCAAGATGGGTGGAAACATTTACTCAGTCTTACGATGACAACTATAAAGTACAAAAGAAATTACAAGTTGACTTGACTCATAGATGCAGTTTAGGTTGTCCTAAATGTATGAGATTTGAAACAAATTGGATAGAACCAACAACTAGAAAAGAGTATAAATTTGCCAATCACGCAATAAAAAAATCAGAATTGAGCATAGATAATTTTAAAAAAATATTTAAAGAGAATCCACATATGGGCAAAGGTGATGTAGATTTTTGTGGTACTTGGGGAGATGCCATTTATCATCCGGACTTTATAGAAATTTGTAAAGTGATTAAAGATAGCGGAGCTCATATTAATATTGCAACAAATGGTTCTAGAAAAAGAGCTGAATGGTGGGATGACTTATATAACGTATTAGATCCAAAATGGGATTCAGTGATTTTTGCTATGGATGGATTAAAAGACACAGCAGATATGTATAGAAAATTTATCATATATGATGATGTTATAACAGCAATGACAAAAGGAGTTGATGCAGGATTTATAAAAAGTAGATGGTCTTTTATTGTGTTTAAATTTAATCAGCATCAAGTGGATGAAGCAAAACAGTTAGCCAAAGAAATTGGCATCACATTTGAAATAGTTAAATCACATAGATGGGATGGTCCAAATGATCCGTTTATGCCTAGTAAAGAATGGCTACCACAGTCGATAATCAAGGAGTACCAGTTATAATGCATAAGTTATCAGAATTAAAAAGTGTGCAACTTGAAATATCAAGCAACTGTCAAGCAGGTTGCCAGGAGTGTGCTAGATGGAAATCGTTTGGTGGTAAGCAAATACCAAACCCAAATATTGATTTTGGTGCCAAAGGTAATATGCCTTTAGAAATGATTAAAGAAACATTCACAAGAAAAAATTTACCTAACTTTGAATTTATAGCACTTGATGGAAATTATGGAGATAGTTTAATACATCCGCAAAGTTTACAAATTATGGAACACTTACTCCTAGATTTTGGAGATAAAAATGACCCTCATAGAAAAACTGATTGGCCACAGCAGATTGAAGCTAACACGAATGGTGGTTATCACAACAAAGAGTTTTGGTACGAGCTTGGAAAAATATTTGCAAAACACCAAGAACTAAATGGTGATGAAGACAGTTCAATTTGTTTTGGTATCGACGGCATAGACAATGAAACACACGACAAGTATAGAAGAAATGTTGTTTATGATAAAATTATTGAACACGCAGAAGCATTCATTAAAGGTGGTGGCAGAGCTGAATGGAAATATTTAGAGTTTGATCACAACATACACCAAACTGATAAAGCTAGAGAGATAGCAAAGAATATGGGGTTCAATAAGTTTTTTGTAAAAAGATCCAGATGGGTAGATGCGTCTATTAGGGAAATAACTGAAAAGAAAAATAATACTGATGAGTCAGGAACAAAAATTGTAGGATCCCAACTGGGTAAAAAAGCAGGACAAACATACAACAGGATCCCAGAAGCAAAAAGAGAGATTGTTAAAAAAGTAGAAAAAGAAGTTAAAAAGTATAACAACTATTTTGATGAAGTACCTATCAGCTGTTATTGGAGGAATAAAAAAAGAATACAGATTGAATATGATGGTAGTGTTTGGCAATGTTGTCATTTGTCACCGGCATATAGACCTGATAAGAGCGGAAAACTGATATTAGGAGAATGGGAAAAACAAAAGCACAAGGAATATGAATATTATCACAAAGCATATGGTGATGATTGGAACAATTTACACACTCGCAGTTTAGGAGAAATTTTAGAACATCCTTATTTTGATGCACTAGAAAGAAGTTGGAACAATACAACTAAAGCAGAAATAGAACCAAGACTGTCGCGATGTGCGGAGAAATGTGCTATAGTCACACAATCGATGACAAAAGATAAAAGGGAAAAATTATAATGTCAGCAAAAGATGTATATTGTCCAATACCGTGGATGTTCCAAGCAGTAAGGAACAACGGTGACGTGAGAATATGCTGTCAAGCAAACGTTACTAAAAATCAAGGAGTGGTACGTAAGGCTGACGGTTCATCATACAATGCTGGTAAAGATGATATGGACGAAGCCAGGAATGGTGAGTTGATGAAAACTGTTAGAAAAAATATTCTCGCAGGACGTTGGAGTGCAGAGTGTGGTAGGTGCAAAAAAGAAGAAGAATCAGGTCTAAGAAGTAGAAGACAATACGAACAAGAATGGGGATTCAAGCTTGAAGATGCAATAAAGATCACACAAGAAGATGGTACCATTAAAACTGATGATACCCCTTTAGTATATTATGATTTAAGATTTGGTAACTTATGTAACTTACAATGTAGAATGTGTGGACCTACTGACAGTCATACCTGGTATGAGGATTGGCTTGCGTTACACGGCGGCGATGGATTTCAGGACACACACGGTTACGTTAAACTAGAAAAGAATTCAAAAGGAAGATTGGAAACTAAAGATTATGATTGGCACAGCAGTGAGCAGTTTTGGAATAGCATAGAAAAAAATATTCCTAATATGCAACACGTCTATATGGCAGGTGGTGAGCCTCTGATGATTGAAAGACACTATGACTTCCTACAAAAGTGTGTTGATATGGGACAAGCTGGAAAAATGATATTAGAATATAACACCAATATGACAAGTTTACAACCACGTGTCTTAGAGTTATGGAAAAAGTTTAAACTAGTTAGAGTTGGTGCAAGTATTGACGGAATAGGAAATGTGTTAGAATATCAAAGACATCCTGCTAAATGGAGAATAGTTAAAAGAAACATAGAAACTGTTGATAAGCTGGATAAAAATATACACGCTTGGTTGACCTGTACAGTTACAACGGTGAACGTTTTTCATATACCTGAATTCATAAAATGGAAAATTATGGAAAGTGGACTTAAAAAATTTAATAATGGTAAAAAATTGCCAGTACTAACAATACACGTAGCACACTCTCCGAGTCACGCCTGCATAAAAGTTTTACCACCAGAGATGAAAGAATTAGTAAAACAACGATATGATGAATTCAAACAATGGTTATATGATTCAGATTTAGATGAAAAGTATGTAAAGGCATCTATGAAAATATTAAACAGCATCACAGACTATATGATGAGTGAGGATAAACATACCGGTTGGGGTTGGTTTAAAGAGTATACAAGAATTTTAGATCTAAGAAGAAATCAGAGCATCTTAGACGTTGTACCAGAGTATGCACCTTATTTTAAAGATAAGGCTTTACAAACAATTGATGATAATATTAGAGAGAGTCAAAATGAAAGACAACAAGCCAAAACATAAAGTTTTCTGTGTAGCACCATTTGTTCATATGTGGTATCGTAACTCTGGAAGTTATTACATATTAAAACCGTGTTGTGAAGTTCTCGACAAAGATGTTTATTATATTGATAAAAGCAAAGAGCATAAAGATAATATAATTGCTGACTATTGGAATAGTGATTATATTAAAGATATGAGAAAATCTATGTTGGAAAATAAACCACATAAATTCTGTGAAGAATGTTTTAAGATTGAAAAAGAAATAGGCTGGAGACATAGAGATGCTTATACTGGTTACTTAAATGATCCCACATTACAATTTAATATTGAAACAGGAAATGAATTTAATCAACCAATAACTTTAGATTATAGGCCTAGCAATCTTTGTAATTTAAAATGTAGAATGTGTGGACCTGGTAGCAGTAGTGAATGGGCAAAAGAAATTGATAGATTTAAAAAATCTCATTATGAAAATTTAGATAAGATGTCTGATAATACAGAAGTTTTTATGATGGCTACTGATAATTCATATATGTTTGATAAGGAAAGCAATCCTGATGATCAATATAAAAACTTGCCTCTAGACAAAATACGTAGGGCTAATTTTTTAGGTGGAGAGCCTTTATTAAATCAAGAAGTGTATGACGTAATGTCACATTGGATTGACATAGGAAAGAATGATGTAAGAATTTCAATAACCACAAATGGTACAAGCTTTACAAATAAATGGATGGAATTATTTTCTAAATTTAAAAAGATAAATCTTATAATCAGTCTTGATGGAGTAGAAGACGTGTTTGAATATATTAGGACAAATGCCAATTGGAAGAAAGTTATTGAAAACTGTAAGAAAGTCGAACAGTTAGAAACAGTTAATATAACATTTAGTTATTGTATACAAATGTATAATGCATTTGATTTAACCAATATACTTAATTTTATAAAACATTGGAACATATACAATGATATTGTTTTTGAAAGAGTACATCAAAATTTTCTTTGTACAACGTTATTGACTGAAAACGATTATAATAAAATTATTTCTGATTTAGATATGTATAAAAAACTTGAATCTAATAGTAGCAAATGGGTAGATGAAATAATTAACATACTAAAATATGATAGAACTAGAATTATAACAGAAGCAGAAAGAACATATTTTAAAGATTATACAAATAGGATAGACCAAGCAAGGAACACAAAACTTACTGATTTAAGTCCAGAGTTTAAAAAATACTTGATTTAATAAAGAAGTTGTTATATAATATAGGTAATGTGGTCCCTTCGTCTATCGGTTAGGACAGCGGGTTTTCATCTCGCAAAGAGGGGTTCGACTCCCCTAGGGACTACCAGAAGGAAAAAGTTATGGCATTAATAAAAGAAACAGTAACAGAAGTTAGACATTGGTCTGATAAAACATTCACTTTTAAAACCACCCGTAAACCAAGTATGCGTTTTAAAAATGGTGAGTTTGTGATGATGGGATTAGAACACGAAGGTAAAAAAATATTAAGAGCCTATAGTGTAGCGTCAGCCAACCACGAAGAATTTTTAGAATGGTTGTCAATCAAAGTGGATGATGGAGAGTTGACGTCAAAATTACAAAAAGTAAAAGAAGGCGATGAAGTCATTATGATGGACAAAGCCACTGGAACACTCGTAATTGACTACCTGTTACCTGGGAGAAACTTATACCTAGTAGCAACAGGAACTGGACTGGCACCATTCTTAAGTATTATAAATGATCCTGAGACCTATGAAAATTTTGATAAAGTGATATTGACTCACACGGTACAATACCAAGAAGAATTAGTTTACAAAGAATATTTAGAATCGTTCAACAAGGAAATGGAAATGATTACCGAAGGCAAGTTTCAATACTTTAATACACTAACCAAAGGACCTTGGTTAAGACAAGGTAGAATTACAAAGTGGATAAAAGAAAGTACGTTATGGCCTGCTGTCAACAATGAAACGTACGATAGTACAAAAGATAGAATGATGATTTGTGGCTCGATGGGATTAAACGAAGATGTAACTGATTGGCTAAAAAGTATTGGAGCCAAAGAAGGAAACACATCAACTCAAGGTGAGTATGTTGTAGAGAAAGCTTTTGTAACAAAATAAGAAAGAAAAATATGAAAATTTTATTAACTGATATTGACGGCGTAGTATTAGACTGGGTAGCACACTTTGAAAAGTATTTGAATACTTACTATCCTGATAACAAACTAGCGAATCCAAAAGAGTTTGATTTGAATCTAAGATACACAGATCTGAAACCAATGTCAGAGTCGATGGGCAATGACAAGGACTATATGAGAAACATAGTTAAAAATTTTAACAATACTGCCTGGATTGGATTTTTACAACCTTTGCGAGACGCTAAAGAAGTGTTACCAAAGTTCAAAGATGCAGGATATAAAATAATTGCTTGTACGTCAATGGGAACTGATCCTTACGCAAATGCTTTAAGAAAAATGAATTTAGAAAACTATTTTCCTAATGTATTCGATCAGGTGGATATTATTCCATTTGCTGAACCTAAAGGAAATTGGTTAAAACATTATAGGGATTCAGGTGCATATTGGATTGAAGATAAATGGTCTAATGCTGTCGCAGGTGCAGACGTAGGGTTAAATACACTTATAATGAAACAAGAATACAATGCTTATATGAAGGATGATAGAATAACACACGTTGACAATTGGCAACAAATATATTCTATAATGACAAAATAGATGTACGGACACCAAAAATTATTAAGAATAAAAAATATTATTGATATATGGAAATTATCTTGCTGTGTTAAGTGTAACAAAACGGAGCAACAGGATAGATACACAACTTACGCAAAAAGTGATGTGGCCCCAATCAGAGACTATTACAAAAAAGTTAATTTTATGTCAGTTAAATTTTTTGTTGAGCAAACAGAAATTTGTCAAATTAATATACTAGATAATAAAGTTGATATTTTACATTCTGAATATTTTAGACAGAAAGAATTTATGTATGATGATAACATATATTTGTTACCGTTTTTAAAGATACTTCATACATATAAAAGAAATGCTTTTCCAACCACATTAAGAAAAAAATTAATTGAAAATTATAATGAAATTTTAATTAAAGTTATACAATCAACAAGCGATTCAACTAACGCACCATACGGAAAGCATATTTCTAATTACAGTCCATCTGAAAAACTAAAAAAATTATTTCAAAAAGCAACTCCTATGTTAGTTAATCAAGAAACAAAAGAGTTCTTTTCTGAAAAGTTTTACAGAGATCTTGAAGGAAAGCAGTTACATATTATTGTTGAAGAAAATTCAAAAGATAAGTTCTTTGCACCGTATACAATTCAAGATAAAGATAATCATCTTGTTTGGCTAATGATTGATGATTTCACTAGTTGGTATATTGATAATTACAAAAATTATGAATTTTTATGTACCGAATGTCACGGCAAGTTAGAGTATAAAAGATCGAGAAAGTTGCCTACAGTATTACACGATACATTTGATAATAAAAAGTTATTAGAACTAAAAAAACAATATGAAGATCACCAAACACAACGTCTAAAAGATGAAAAACAAGCTAGAATTTCATTAATCAAAGAACATAGACCTGCTGTATATGAATCACAGTACGGCACTACCGAAATAGAAAAACCAAAAAAAAATAACAAGTAAATACACTTGTTATGGATCAAGTCAATAATAAAAGTATATGTCCCTATGCATTTAGGGGAGCAATGATTAATGTCGATAGTACAGTTAAGCCTTGCTGTCGTTATCAACAACGATATGGAAGTGCTAGAGTAAAAGTAACTGATACATTTTCCATACACGATGCTTTCCACTCGCAATACTATCAAGATTTGAGAAAAAAAATGTTAGCCGGTGAAAAGGTACCTGGCTGTGTTCGTTGCTACAAAGAAGAAGAAGCTGGCCAAAAAAGTATGCGTAATGATAATACTTTACTTACAGCATCAACAGATATTGAGCTAGAATACCTTGAAGTTGAATCTGGAAGACATTGTAACTTAAAATGCAGAAGTTGTAATCCAGAGCTATCATCAGGGTGGAATGAAGATATAAAAAATAACAATGAGTTAGCCACTGAATATGGTTTTAATGACCAATTGGACGAGCTAGAAAGTTTTATGTACAACGACGGTCTTGAACACGTTAGTAAAGAAAATTGCATTAAATTGAAAACAATAAAAGCTACAGGTGGCGAGCCTTTCTTAAGTAAGTCTTTTTTAAAGCTAATTAATAACTTAGATAAATGGGATTTAGCTAAAAACATAAAACTTGAAGTGTATACAAATGTTTCTTTTATGCCAAAGCCAAAGTTTGTAGAAGCATTGTTAAAATTAAAAACAGTAGAATTAAATATGAGCATTGATTCTATTGGCAAAAGAAATGATTACTTGAGATCAAATAGTGATTGGGACACTACAAACAGGGTAGTAGATTACTGGTGTAAATTAGCATCGGAACATCCAAACAAAGTTAGATTGGTAGTTAGCAATACAGTAAGTATTCTCAATGTTTTGACCCTAAACCTACTTATATCATATGTGGCTAATAAAGAAAAACAATTTGGAGTGTATACAGACATTTCTCATACAGTAGTACATTGGCCAAAATATCTGGCCGTATATAATTTTCCAAGAAATATAAAAGATAAAATAATAAAATCCATAAAAGAGATACCAAGCACAACTAATATACCAAATTACAAAGCACTAGGGGTACAGCGAATAATTGGTATGTTGGAACGTTCAACACCTACTACTGTTAGTGCCAAAAAAGACTTTATATACACTACAGATAGTATCGATAAAGTCAGAGATGAGAGTTGGAAAACAGTATTTCCAGAGGTTTTAAAGCTATTAAGAGGTTGACAGATTCCAGTTCTATGTTATATTAATAGTATGGAACAGAAACAATACAACTTAAAAAACGCCCTTTCTATAGCCTGTGATATCTTTGACAAGCAAGGTTACAAGAAAGAAAATGACCCTGTTAAGGGCATAGAAACTAATAAAACTGTATTAGGCAAACGATTGGATGCACAACCTGATTTTGTACATCCTAACATAGAAAATATTCTAACTTTTAAAAACGAACTAGTTTTTAAAAAATTAAGTGGCAAATTATCTGACTATGAACATCTTGTTATCAAAATATTAGAAAAAGAACATATGGATTTACGAGAACTAGGAATAGTAGCCAGTGTGCCTTTGATGTATAGTAATGCTGTGAAGAAACAAGCCAAGCAACAAAGATATGAAGACTTTCAACAAACAAGTGAGTTCCGTGGACAGGTTGGTAAAAAATATTATGCACCAGTTACTCTTATAGAAAAGTACTTTCATCAAAATGGATTTTTTATCTACACATTTGTTGAAGATGGTAAGCATATTTTAAAATGGTTAACAGGTAAAGACTATGAAGAATTTACAAAAGGTTCTAAACTTAAATTGAGTGGTTTAGTCAAAGGTCATAATGCAACAACGTATTATGGTAATGAAACAACGATGACTAGATGTCAGTTAATGAGAGATATAGAAAATAATGCATAGTATAATACAAGAATTAGAAGCAGATAATAGTAGACTTAAAAAAGAAGCAATTATTAAACGAGAAAGTGATGCAGACAATCAAAAGTTTTTTGAAGGTGTGTGTATGGCGCTTGATGGCTTTAGAACATTTGGTGTACAGAAAGTTCCTACATCTACTACAGATGGCACAGGATTAAGTTGGACTAAATTTTCTGAAGTGGTAGCAAAGCTAGAAAGTAGAGAACTTACTGGCAATGATATGCGTACAGTGATTGATGAACTTTGTGCTACCGCTAAAAAAGATGAATGGAATGATTGGTACAGAAGAATTTTAATTAAAGACCTAAGATGTGGAGTAACACATAAAACAGTTAATAAATTTTCAGATTACAAAGTACCTGTGTTTGAATGTATGTTAGCAACAGATTCGGCAAAACACGAAAAGAAAATGATAGGTGAAATGTTAGTTGAACCTAAATTGGATGGTGTTAGGGTTGTAGTAATATGTGACGTGGACAAAGACGAAGTGAAGTTGTTCAGCAGAAACGGTAAAGAATTATCTAACTTTCCACACATCAATAAACAGTTTGATGATATGATGGATCAGATGCCTGAGTCAATGGTGTTTGATGGAGAAGTAATGAGTGATGACTTCCAAACATTAATGCGTGAAATACACAGAAAAGGTGGAGCCAAAACTCAAGATGCAATACTTAACTTGTTTGATTGTATGCCACTTTACAATTTCCAAGATGGAAGTTGTGTAGATCCGTTATATAAAAGAAAAGAAATATTAGAAAGTTTTAACTATGGACCAAATGTTAACCTGGTAGAATATGTTAAAATTGATTTAAGTGATGAAGATGGACAGAAGCAGTTCGCTGATTATAATAAAATTTGTATTGATAAAGGGTATGAAGGAATAATGATAAAACCAATCAATGGTGCGTATGAATGTAAGAGATCTACATTGTGGTTGAAAGTTAAGCCGTTCATAGAAGTATCGTTGACAGTAGTAGACACAGAAGAAGGCACAGGTAGGAACGTAGGCAAACTAGGTGCTCTAATAGTTGAAGGTAAAGATTCAGGTAAGTTTATTAAAACAAACGTAGGATCTGGATTAACTGATTCAAACAGAGATGAGTTCTGGAAAGCCAAAGAAAAACTTATCGGACAAGTTGTTGAAATTAGAGCTGATGCTATAACACAGAATCAAGATGCTAAAGATGAATACAGTTTAAGGTTTCCAAGATTTTTAAGATTCAGAGGATTTGATAAAGGAGAAAAATTATAATGAGACAATGGATGATATCAACAGCAACAATACTGTTTGATGATAGTAAAAACGATCTTAGGGCATTACCTAAAACTGTAAGATTACAATTACTGACCACATTAAGTTTCGTATGGTCAACGGCTTTCAGTTTGCTTGTAATTGGTGCAACCACAGATTACTTTGTTTACGGATGGACAGGACTAGTCGTAGGGCACATAGCAGTTCTTTGTGCAGTCTATTATACCTTCAAACAATTCCATAATGCACAACATCGAACATATGACTTTGGAGGATATCATTCTTATGGTAGATCAAGAAATTATGTAATTTATAGAGACAAACAAAATATGCCAGTCAAGGTACCTTTAGATAAAAACGATCCAGGAGGAGAACACGAATAATGGGAAAATATATTAAAACAGCTATGGATGATAGATTCATAAATCAACTTGGTATAGAAGTTTTCAAGTTAGATCCAGACAACAAAGTGCTGAATACTTTAATGAACCTACCAAACTTTGAAGGTGGCGAGCTTAGAAAAACAATTAAGCAATATATGAAAGTACAAAATGCTAGATAAGAATGTGAAATACCAGATCTGGTACATACCAAGAATACAGGACGAACTTGCTCTAGCAAATTTCAGTAATTTGGATGACGCCATAGAACAAATGGATCAGCTAAAACAAAAAAGACCAAAAGCATACCCACATCATTATATATGGGATGTGAACAAAAAACAGAAAGTAGAAAATGGAAAATAGAGATACGAGTAGGAAACACTTTATGATATCTATAATCAAAAGCATATTTCGTTTAGGTGCTTGTTATGGATTATGGATGTGGGGTGGCATAGAAGGCGAACCAGTCATACAGGCAGTTGGAGTGTTCTTAGGGATTGCAGAAATTTTAGGCATAGCTGAAGAGCTTTAGAAATATTATGGCTAAAATTATTCAATTAAAAAGATATAGGAATATTAAAATTCAAAAAACTGAGAAAGAGCTGAATGAAGTTTGGCGTCAAATAATGGAAGACACATTACAGAAGTTAATGGCAACCGGAGTAAAGTTTGACGAGAGAACTGAATTGGCAGTAGTACCAGCTTTTAAAATTTTACAAAGTGTGCTATATAAAGCACACGGACTGAAACACAATTTAGATAAACCAATAGATCAATTTATAAAACAATATTATGGCAAAAACATACATTCACGTAAACCAACACAAGATACGTAGTAACAAAAAGAATGGCACTAACGAGCCTGTTATTACAATAAAGCAAGGTACAAAGAATACCTACTGCCACGCAGTTAAAGTGTTAGGACCATCTACAGTGATATATGGAGGAAATGATAAGCCTCTTCTTTCGTGTGGTGCTAGAGTCGTTATAAAAACTGAAGCAGAGGTAGAAATAATTTCATAATGTTTGATGTACCATTTGTTCATAAAAATATTACAGAATCTCTCGACATCAATAAAGTTGTCAATGAGATCACAGAACATTGTAAAACATTAAAACTGCCAAATCCTTGGGCAAAGCAATCTCACGTGATAACGTCAATTGCCGCCGGAGGAGAAGATGCTTGGCAAAGTCAAGAAATCTTACAAGCTTGTATGCCTGTGATAAAAGAGTATGTTGATCAAGCAATTGGACTCAACATCAAATTAAATTGTCATATGTGGTATAATATCTACAATGAAGGATTTAATCAAGAGCAACACAACCATATCACAGTTGGCAACGTAGCAAGTGGAGTAGTATACCTATCAGTTCCAGAAAAAGCCACAGGCACAACATTTATAAATCCAAATACATTATTCCTTAATTCCACCGAATACAAAGAAGAATTCAAGTATTACACACCTAAAGTGAAGAAAGGTGATGTCATAATTTTTCCACCTTGGGTAGAACATAGGGTTGATAAGCAGTTTGATATACAGAGCACTAGAATAACAGTAGCATTTAATATTTCCAACAGTTAGCACATATTAAACATAGTTTTTATAAATACTTGTATGAAAACTATTTGTCCTGTAATTGACATAACATATTTGATTGAACAACGTAAGATCAAAAGATCTATACGTAAGCAGTTAACTAGCCTTCAAGTTGAAGATATGTTTGTAGAAGAATGTATAGTAAATTTTAAGAATGGAAAAGCAGAATATACTGGATATGTTTGGTGCAGGGAATCAGGCGAAAAGGTCCAGCTAGGTAAAACTTACAATGTTACTGAAGCATTGGCTTGGCTAGGTTAATATACCCATATTATATTTTCATTCATAAATAGATAAAGTAATACATAATTACAAGACTAGAATTATTTTCTAGACTGTGGAAACAGACTTGTGAGGAAAAATGGCAGTAACATATAATATAAAAGGAACTACAAATAGTTCTTTCAAAGTTGGTAAAACAGGAACCGGAACGGTCTACCTTAATACCCTATCTGCAGATGATCTTTCAGCAACAGGTAATTTAACAGTATCAGGTAATTTAATAGTACAAGGTACAACAACCACAGTAAGCTCAGCAACAATTGAAGTAAAAGAAAAATTTGTTTTTGAAGGTGCAACAGCTGACGCACACGAATTAACTTTGCAAGTAGCAGATCCAACGTCAGACAGAACAATTACATTACCAGATGAAAATGGAATACTAATAGTAAAAGATGCTGTAACAGGAATGATACAATTGCCTGTAGGTACAACGGCGGAAAGACCGACACCATCAGCAGGTATGTTGAGATTCAACTCAACAATAAAAAGATTTGAAGGATATAATGGAACTGATTGGGTTCCAATGTCACCATATCCAAATGATATCACAACATCACGTGACGGAGACGAAGTACAAGTACAACCTACTGACCTTGGTTCAGTTACGTAAATACATTAGGAGAAATAATTTATGTGGAATACAATAAAATATGAAATACCTGAAATGCTAGACAACTGGAGAGTAATTCCAAGATTGTTAATATTTCTGTATGCAGTGGTATTTTATCAGACAATGAATTGGTTTATGCTATTAGAAAACCCAAACAACGCACAGGCAGGTTTTGTTTCTGTGATAGTTGGTGCGGGTGCGGCCTGGTTTGGTTTATACGTAAACTCAGGTTCGGGCAAGAGAGTAAAATTTGAAACTTCAGACAAAGGAAGTAGATCAAGCTAATGACACCGGATCTTAACACATTGTCGATGGACTTAACAGGTATGTTGTTACCTTGGATAGCTGTATTGATATCTTTGATAGTAGCAATCTGGTTCAAAGACTTTGCCACTGGATTGGCAAAAGGATTGAAATTTAAATTTGATCCTGCGTTCAACGAAGGTGATGAAGTTTTATTAGATGGTGAGTTATCAATGATTGTTAAGATTGGTGCAAGACAAACTGTGTTTGGTGTATATTCTGAAAGAGGATACACTTGGAGATACGTACCAAATGAGAGAATACCTTACTTGAAGTTAGAAAAAGTTATCAAGAAAGATTTACACATTGACTCAGATGAAGAAAAAGCTGAAAAATTAAAAACAATTATTGACAAGATACAAGATGAGCAAATTGCTAAAAACAAAGATGCAATTGATAAAATGAAAGGTAAAGAATAATGAACAAGGTGATGTTGAAATTTGAATCGCAGTTGAACACAGAATCTTTGGAATCATTGTTTGATACTATCGCTACTGTATTATCAGAAGAAGTTTATGCAGAGCAAACAGTTGTAGGTGAAGATGGAATAGAGTCCAACTATAACTTGATACATCACGAAACACACGGATACCATTGTTACGATATGCCAATATCAAGACCATTATCCATCCAAGAAAGCAAAGCACTATACCAGGTATTGGACAACGCCATAACTGGTGATTATATGTTGGAAATATCAGCTGATTCCACAGAGCTACAAAACAGATATAAATTCAACAGTTTTGAAGGTGCTATCCAAGAAGGCGATTTAGACTAGACATAATTTTTATTTGTGTTATAATAGTATTATGACACAGCACATTATGATCGATCTAGAAACTTTAGCCACTACTATCAATGCGAATGTCTTGACAATTGGAGCAATTAGGTTTGATCCAAACGCAGATTACAGCGATTGGAAGTGGGGAGAGTTTCCTAAAATCCAAACTTTTTACAGAAGGGTAGATCCTGAATCTGGATCGAAAATCGGATTGATAAATGATGATGAAACGATTGCTTGGTGGAGTCAACAGAGTCAAGAAGTCAGAGATGAAGCATTCTCGGAAGAAGATCGTTATCCTATAGACCAAGTGATGAAAGAATTTTATAAATTTTGTTTACCCGGCAAGTACTTTTGGGCTCAAGGAGTAGCATTTGATACTGTGATATGTGAACAAATTTTTAAAAAGTTAAAACGTGGTGCACCGTGGATGTTTTATAACCTGCGTGACACCAGAACGTTATTTGATTTAAAAGACGCAAATATGCCGAGTGCAAGACATCACCACGCATTATTTGACTGTTGGAGACAAATTGTAGGAGTGCAAAATGTTTATAGACAAATCTACAAAAATTAAAAGAATAGGTTTTTGTTGTAAATGGCTTAACGATCCTAGCGAAACTAGGGGAATGAAAATCAATGCTAAAGATAGAGATCTAAATGGTAGGGCAACTACTATGCGTTGGTTACGAGAACATCCTGAAGAAGCAGAACAACGACAATTGGACATTATGAATCATAATGCCACAGCCGCCCGTAAAATGATTGAACGTGTCGGTACACTACCGTTGGAACGTAGAATGGTCAGACTAGGTAGCGAAATGCTACAAGGTTACACAGAACCCAATTGGATATCCTGGTGGCAACAGAAAGACGTGCAAGATCACCTAGCAAAAATATTTGCACCAGTTGGTGAAGCTTCTAGAAAGCATAATGTCAAGATAAGTTTCCATCCTGGACAATTTTGTGTACTTGCAAGTGCAACACCCGATATTGTAGATCGTAGCATATTAGAGTTTGAATATCACGCAGATATGGCTCGTTGGATGGGCTTTGGTAAATCATTTCAAGATGGTTGTAAACTCAATGTACATATTTCTGGTAGACAAGGTCCAGATGGAATTAAAAAAGCATTGCCAAGACTGTCACAAGAAGCAAGGAACTTAATCACTATTGAGAATGACGAAATGGGCCACGGACTAGAAAAGAGTTTAGAACTAGAAAAAGATCTAGCTCTAGTGCTAGATATACATCATCATTGGATACGTGATGAAGAATACATTGAAGCAACTGACGATAGAGTTAAAAGAGTTATAGATAGCTGGCGTGGACAACGTCCTACTTTGCATTATTCATACAGCAGAGACGAGGCATTGGCTCCAGCCGATCTAGGAGACAAAATGCATACAGAAATGCACGATATAAAAGATTTATTAGCAAAAGGTTGTAAAAAACAAAAACTAAGAGCACACAGCGACTTCTATCCTAATAGAAAAGTAAACGACTGGGCATTGAGTTTTAACAATGATTTTGACATACAAGCAGAATCAAAAGGCAAGAACCTAGCGTCACAGATGCTTTATGAACAAGCTTATCAGTTAAATGATGAGTGGCAAGCCGTTTGCTAGTACAGACTAGGGACAGATAAATATCTGTGTTATGAGAGCAACACAACTAAACACGGCAGTTTTCGCATTTGGCAGGTTTAATCCGCCTACAATTGGTCACGGCAGACTAGTAGAAGTTGTTAAAAAACAACCAGGTACATCATTCTTATTCTTAACTCACACGCAAAAACCAAAAACAGATCCACTAACATTTGAACAAAAAGTAAAGTATGCTAAAGCTAGTTTCACTGATATTAAGATTGGTGACAGCTCGGTAAGAACATTAATACAGGCTTTACAGAAGCTTGAGTCATTAGGATTCACAAATGTAATAATGGTTGCTGGTGAAGACAGAGTGCAACAGTTTACAGAATTCCTACCAAAGTACAACGGCAAGGATTACAGTTTTGATAGTGTTAAAGTTGTTAGTGCTGGAGAAAGAGATCCTGATTCAGAAGGTGCTGTGGGTATGTCAGCAAGTAAGATGAAAGCTATGGCAATGTCTGGAGATTTAAAAGGATTTACAAAAGGAACAGTTAATCCTGATATAGCAAAAGATATGTATGATGACGTGAGAGCGGGTATGGGTACAACCGAAGCAGTTAAAAATATTAATGAAGCACAATCATCGATGCCAACCGTATATGTTGATATGGATGGTGTACTAGCAGATTTCTTCACAGCTCTGGCACAGTATAGAGGAGTTGACCATTGGAAAGATGGTGGCGAAGATAGTGTACAAGATTCAATCAAAGCAATACAAGGAACAGATTTCTTTTCAACATTACCAGTATTCAGTACCGCACCAAACATTATTAATAGTGTGAAAGCATTCACTGGTGGTGAGTGGTATATTAATTCATCTCCATTGAGAGGTGACCACGATAATTCTAAAAAGCATAAGCTAGATTGGTTAAAGAAAAACAACTTTGACCCGTCGGGCGTTATCATAACAGGCAGAAAAGAATCATATGCGATCAACAAACAATCCAATCAACCTAACATACTAATTGATGACAAGCCTTCTAATCTAGAAAGATGGATTGCCAAAGGTGGAATTGGAATCAGATATCAAGCAACACAGGACAGTCCAGCAAGAGTTCAAAAAGGATTAGAGGTCGTTAAGGATTATTTAGGAAAGCATAATGGAATGATAGATCCTAAAGATGTCGCTGAATTAAATAAGGCAGTTGACACAGGACAACTAATGGAAAATGGTGGAAAGATTGTTCCAGGTGTTAACACAACTCACGATGTTGGACCTAATGAAATAAAAATACAAGCAAAGAAAATGGGATTTGCAGTTAGCAAAGATGGAGTACCACCAATTATGAAACCAAAAAATTTAAGAGAGTATCTTGAAATAGTAGAAGACAGAGATACAAAAGAATTAAAATTTCAGAATAAAGATGGAAAATACTCTATGCTGAGTTTACCAGGAACACAGAAATGGCAGAAGGATAAAAAAACTGCGGAACCAGGAACAGACAAATGGTTCAAAACTTTTAAAACATTACCGTATTTGACCAAAGGTAGGAAGAATCACTATATGCTACCTATCAAAGAGAAATCAATAAGAGAAATATTAAACGTACTAAAAGAATATGGAGTTACTAAAGATGAAGATAAATGAAATAACAAAAGTAATAGATGAAGTTACTTTAGACGATAACCAAGACTTCCACGAAGAATATGGATACTTGGGCTATAGTATTGATGAGAATGATTTGTTTGAAGCTGAGTACCAAGGCAGAACAGTTAAACTAAACAAACCAACACGTGGTGATGTTAAGAAGTTTAAAGTGTATGTCAAAGATCCAAAGACTGGTAACGTCAAGAAAGTTAACTTCGGACACGGTGGTACAAGTGCTAAAAAAGCCGGACAGAAAACTATGAAGATTAAAAAGTCTAATCCTGAAAGAAGAAGATCTTTTAGAGCAAGACATAACTGTAAAAACCCAGGACCTAAAACAAAAGCAAGGTATTGGAGTTGTAGGGCTTGGTAGTATGAGAGCAAGTGAGATTACAGAAGCTAGTTGGTATCAGGATGTACGTCTACAGCCAAAAAGAATGTCAACTAAGAAGCCTCGTAAACTCTTACCAAAGCCTACAAGAAAAATAATTGTTAAAAGACCCAAGAGAGTTAAAAGCCATATGAAGACCGACTTCACTAGAAGAGCTGATAAAACATCTTGGTTAGCAGGAAAATAAAATGAGACTAGTAGAACTTTTCATAAAAGAAGACTTTGATCTAACTGATTTGGTTTATTTCAACGCAGAACAGCTTAAAGCATCTTCAAAAGAAGTTGAGGAATATAAGATAAACCATTTAAAAGATGGTTGGGAAAATATCAAATTAGAATCTCCACCTGAAAATGACAGTGAAGTAACCAAGGACGAGTTAGTTACCATAACAAACATACAAGCAAAAAGAACAGAAGAAGATGAGAACTCTATTCACGTTTCTGATAAGATGGATACATTTCATTTTAGAGAATACTTGAACACAAATAATATAGAATATAGATCAAGTGAGATCACAGCAATAATTGATGATATATGGAAAGTAGTTAGAACATATAAAAATATGTATAACAGGCCAAGGCCTTATCAGATTGCTGAAGCATACAATATGGAATTTGAAGAAATGCACGGAGAAAGCAATAAAACACCAGCATACCCAAGTGGACACAGTTGTGGTACTAGAGTAGTTGCTGAATATCTATCAAAGCAACATCCTGAGCATAAAGAAAAGTTTTTAGAGATAGCAGAAAAAATTGGTATGGGAAGAATACAAGCAGGTTTCCATTATCCATCAGATCACGTGGCAGGGATAGATCTTGCATTAAAAGTTTTTCCTTATTTAGAAATTTCAGAGCAACACCTAGAAGAAAACTTTGCTGATGGTAAAGTTAAAGGTAAAAGCAGACCTGGTAGAGTAAAAAAATCAGGTGCAAGTTGTAATGGATCAGTTACTAGTTTAAGATCAAAAGCAAAAAAGGCATCAGGTGAAAAAGCAAAAATGTATCACTGGTGTGCAAATATGAAATCTGGGAGATCAAAAAAATGAAGATAAATGAAATACAAAGTAAAACAATTACAGAAGCTGAGTTCGATCAATTGGCTGAAAAACAAGACGCTTGTTATCACAAAGTTAAATCAAGATACAAAGTTTGGCCTTCAGCCTATGCCAGCGGTGCATTGGTAAAATGTAGAAAAGTTGGTGCAAAGAACTGGGGTAACAGTAAAAAGAAATGAAGATAGTAGAAGTCATAAACGAAGATCTAAGAGCTTGGTTCGGCAAAGGTAAAAAAGGCGGAGCCGGTGGTGGTGGATGGGATCGTTATAACACCAAAGGTGAACGTATCGGCAAGTGCGGTGACAAAAAAGCAGGTGAAGGTAAACCTAAGTGTTTGTCAAAGTCAAGAGCGTCATCATTGAGATCCAAAGGCGGCAAGAAAGCAATAGCCCAAGCAGTAAACAGAAAACGTAGAAAAGATTCTAACGCAAATAGAAAAGGCAAAGCTAAGAACGTTAGCAACAAGTATAAGAAATGAAAATAAAAGATATCACAGAACACGGTTTAGTACCAATCTATAGCACAATGAAAGCCTATGGAATGAAAAGAGCTAAACACCCAGACGGTTCGAGATATTTTAAATTAGCTGAACAAGAGGTCACAGACCAAGACCTACAGCAACTTGAAACTTATGCTGATAGATTATTTGCTTCATTAGGAATTGATGTTGCATTTTCAAAACACTTTAAAGATAGAATAAATGATCCAAGAAATAAAAAGCCAATAACAATGGGTGAGCTTACAAGATTATTTAGACAAGTTTATAAACAACACGGTAAGCCTATCGCACAACTAGGACCAGATGCAGAAGCAGTAATGAAAGATATGAAAACAGATGTTAACATACCTTTTGCTCTACAATGGGACGGCAAAGAATTAGATTTGGTTGCAAAGACAGTTATGCGTAAATCAAATTTTTCAACACCCAATCCAGAATTTAGAATTTAAGAAAGTTTTTTATGAAATGGGCACTAGTGTTTTTATATTTTATAGCAGGACCTGAAGGCGGTTGGTTCGAAAGCGAACGTAAATTTTTTAATACAGAAAAAGAATGTAAAGAAAATATGGAGTTCTTTAACAGTATGCCAAAGCCAGGAACAATGACATCAAGATGTATCAACAGCAATGAGCAAGGTTGGTGGAACAAAAAGGATAGTATATAATGGAACTATTACTTAAAGCAATTATCGGTGGTATAGTGATTGCAACAGTCAGCACGGTTGGACAACGTTATCCTACTATAGGAGCCTTTGTGTTAGGCATACCACTGGCAACATTTGTGTCATTTGTGTTTATGTACTATGCAGGAGTAGATGTGCAAACATTTAAAACCATTAGCATACAAACTGTATACTTTGTTCTAGTTAGTTTATTATTTTTTCCAATATTTGTGTTTATGTTATCACAGTATGGATTTTGGATATCAATGATTTCTGGAGTTGCAATTTCAGGTTCATTAATGTTATTATTGTTAAAGTATGTCATCTAATTTTGATAAAACACACAACCAGTTTTGCAAAGTTTATGTAACTAATAAAAAAAAGACTGACACATTTTATTGGGGCTATTTTACTAAAAGTATGGTCAACAAGGATTTTAAAGGATTAGTCAAGTCAGATGAATGGGATGTGATAGTGGTTGATGATATTACTAAAGAAGAATTTGATAAAAGGATAAAGAAATATACACCTTATGGTTAATTGGAATAGACATAAACAACCACAGTATGAACCACCTAAGTGGATCGAATGGCAACCAGCGAGTCCTTTTAGATATCTGTTTATGATCTGTATGGTTCTTTTTATACTTCCAACTCTGTTTGGATTAATTTTAACACCTCTTGGAGTAATAGTTAATGTTTTATTTGTTGATTGGTTTATGTACAAAAAAGAAACTTCTTTTTTAAATCGCGATTAAATATTAAGATGCACGAAGATTATTATTTTCATATACCACAACTAGATCTAACTGAACAGCAAAGGTCTACATTATACAAAAGATATCTAGTATCTAAAATCACACATAAAGGTTATAATAAACATACGTATGAATACCTTAAAACATTCCATACTGGCATAGATATACTAAAAGAAATATATCCTAAAAAGATATTGGATCAGATTGAGAAAATATGTGAAGGACTTCCTGATGATAAGTTTAATAGAAGCACATCATATGAGTTTTTAAAAACTGAAGGAAAAGTTGAAATACATAGAGATCCTGTACGCCTGGCAGTTTTGGTTATTCCTTTGCACGACAAAGATAATCATAAATTAGAATTTTGGAATGAAGAACAAACAGATATTGTTGATAAACTGGAGTATGGAACTAAAACTTATATAATGCGTACTCGTGTACCTCATAGTGTATCAACTAGCAAAAAACCAAGAGTTTTTTGGCAGGGCAGTATTTTTACAAGAGATTTTGATCAGTTACATAATGATTACTGTCAAGGTAAGATATTTCAATAAATATTGTTATGATAGAATGGATCAAAAAATTATTTGCATCGCAAACTTATGAATTAATTATAGAGCATTTAGGAACAGTAAGAACCTTTACAGTCACTAAAGTTTACACATTAAATGATCGTACTGCTCATTTTAAAGCAATTGATGGTGAAAAATACACATTAAGAAGTGCTGATAAAATGAGTTGGTCTTTGAGAAAGATAACAAAATGAGTAAATTTAAGGTAATTGAAAAAGCTGACAAAACATTTATCTTGGAAGAAGAACACGTGATTGAAGCAATTGCCAATTTTCTCGCTGATTGTGAATTGCTAGACGAGTCCGAAACAGAAGGCAAAATGACTTATAAAATGAATAAAGATGCTTCTATAACTGTAGAATTACACTTTGCAAAAGGCAAAGACCACTAAATAGTATTGATATGCGTTACAATGAGCTAATAAATGAATCAATGAGCTTTTCAGCTGGTAAAAAGGACGATAAGACTGGTTATTGGTCAAGTTCTGTAGACTCGGGTGACAGATATGCACCAGAAGTATATCGTAATGATTATCCTATGGACAAAGATCCAACACCAAATCCAGACTATAAACCAGAATTAGATTTAAATTTAGCAAATTCAAATATGAGACAAGTGTTTGCTGAACTAGGATATCCAACAGATTTAGAAGAAGCTGATCCTTTTCCAATTGATGAATTCATTGGTAGGACGACTCAGTGGTTACAAAAAGCAATAGGCAAACCATCTCCGGAAGAACCAACAACAGTTGATAAGAATCCAGGTGGTCCTACAATGATCAGTGGCGGAAAACCAGAAGGTTATTTTAATAGCGTCATTAAAAATATGAACCATATAGCAAGAGTTGGCAAACAACAAGGTGCCACTCACGTATGGGCAACATAGGTAAATATTATTATGAGACTGACAACACTTTTTGAAAACAAAGACAAGAAGCCAAATCCAATGGCTAAAGCATTGTCTGATCCAAAATTCAAACCTAAAACAGAAACAGATAAAAAGAAAGAATCTAAAAAAGGCTATCAGAAGCACAAAGGCAAGATAGAAGAAGCTGGTTACGAAGGACAAGTAGAACCAACACACCACGATTTTAGAAACGTAAACTTAGATTCAATTAAAAAACTCATAGCAGATAGAAATTTAAAAGCAGATGCTGAAGAAGTAGATGGTGCTATAAGAGTACATACTTTAGATGCTGACAGAAAGTCAGTAGCAAAAGCATTAGGAATCAATGAAGATAACTTTGATCCTGGAAGCAGAGAAGAATTAGCAAAAGAAATGTACTTCAATGGTAGTCACGCAGACGAACTACAAATAGAGTATGAAACTTGGGAAGAATATATGAACTCAGATGATTTTGAAGAAGACTCTAACCGACTAAGAAACAAATTTGAGGCAGGTGGAGGACTTCGTTCGATGGATATGGAATTAGCTCAAGTACAAGGAATACTAAAAACACACCAAGCTGAATGGAATATAGCAAAACAAAAAGAAGAAATAGACATTGATGGAAAATTAAGAGATGCATTATTTTCATACTATATGGACTCAGGCGAAATGCCATATGGTATTATGAAAGCAAGAACAGGTGACCCAGATGAATGGGTGCATTCTAGACTTGATGATCTAGGATTATGGGAAGGTTCCACACAAACAGAAGCAACAATCAAACCTTACGTTTCAATGTACAAGGGTGAAGATGGTAAAATGGTTTATGACGTGTTAAACAAACACAGCAAGTCAGCATTTAAAAGCAAAGACAAGGAAGAAGCATTTACATATTTTAAAAATAACTTTGATAATTTAAAAGAATTCGATGGTCCAGATGAAACTAAAGATAACGCAGGTTTCACAGATAAACAAATTAGAATGGCGTTTGGTGTTTTAAACGATCCAAAATTCAAAGGTGGTAATTACAGTGGTGCCGTTAATGTCATCAACAAGATTGCACCATCTTTAGCAGATCATCCATCAGTGGCAAATGCTTTAAAAAGAGCAAATGAAGATGCAACACAGCCAACGCAAGATACTACTCCACAAAAAGGACCAGACGACACAAGATTACAAACAAATGTTTCATTACAGCAAATTGCTAATCTGTTTCCTGGAGTTGAAGACAAGCAAGGATTATTACAATCATTGTTGAGATTAAAGCAAGGACAAAAGATTTCAATGAAACACGCATATACTTTAGCAGGTGCGTTCAAAGAATTAATTTCAAAAGATCCTCAAGATACACAGAGAGCAATGATACAATTAAAAAAAATTAGTGCAACAGAGAACAAAGATGATGCACTGAGTGGAGATGACGCACCAGGTTATCCATACCAAAATAAAACAATGAATCAAGGCAAGACTCCATTTCAAGCATTAAAAGATGAAAAAGAAGAGGACTCTATGGAATTAGATAGAGTTAAAAGATTAGCAGGATTATTAAGAGCAACAGAGGATTAAACTGTGGATCTTAATTACTTAAAAAAATTAGCAGGGATAGGTGAGCAGAATCACAATATGAAAAGTTTGGCCCAAGAAATGGCCGAGCGTAGAAGGTCAATTATGCAACAAGTAATGAAAGAACAAAAAGAAGAACAATTAGAACTACAATCACTTCCTTATAAAATCACAGATTTAGCACCAGTACTATCAAAAGAAAATGTTGATTACCATTATGATATATTAAGTAGAGGTTATGTTAATAGATATAACAACAATGAAGGTGATCCAAATTTCAATTATGGTGGTGCAAAACTACATAACTTATGGTGGCAACAATTCAAACCAGCAAGAGACAGTTCAAACTATAGTGGTCCTATCAAGCAAACTATAGATGCGAACTATGGAGACTTGAAAGGGTTGGAAGAAAAATTAGTTGAAGCGGCGATGACTATACAAGGGTCAGGTTGGGTTTACCTAACTAAAACTGGAACAATTAAAACAACACCAAATCAAAGTTACAAGCCAGATGTGTTTATGCCTATAGATATGTGGGAACACAGCTTCACAGACTATGTACCAGCCAAGGACGCAAAGGTTAAATACATTAAAGGCGTACTTAGATTAATAGATTGGAATGCAATTAATAGAAGGTTAGAAGGATGAATCTAAAAGATTTTACTAAAGAAGATATTACACCTGCTGATTTAAAAAGGCTAGGTGCTTCTGAACCTAAAATTTATATGCACAAAGATGGCAAAACAGTAATGGTGCCAAAAGATCAAGAACAAGAATACACAAAACAAGGTTTTCAAAAATCTCCTTTAAAAGCAGAAGGTGGGATGCCATCTTCAGTTATCAAGCACAAACAAAAACTTGCTATGATGACAGACAAAGAACTGGCTGACAGTCATCACGGTGGCAAAGATGAAGATAGTTTACGTAAAATGGCTTGGAGCCACGGATATGGTAAAATGAGTTCACACTACCTAGATAGAGTTCGTAAAGGAAAAGAAAAAGTTGAAAGCTTACAAGAAGATTACGCAAAAATGACAAAAGCCTTAATTACAAAATTAGTCAAACAAGGTAAAACAGATGAAGAAATTCAAAACGCAACTGGGGAATCTGGATTGCGAGTCAGACTTATTAGAAAAAGCATAGGGTTTGACACAAAAGAAAAACAAATTAAAGTAGCTGAAGAAAATAGTAGAAGAAATTTTATGAAGAAAGATAAAAATAAAAACAAAGACGATGGTTCTATAGAGGTATAATATGTTAATAGCAGAAATTTTTAATTTAAAACTAAAAGAAGATGCCACAGCCGGTGCAACAACATCAGGAGTAATGGCTTCAATAGCTATGCCTATGTTTACTGGCAAAAGAGGTGGAAGCCATTATGCAACAGCCAGAAAGGCTATTGATCCTATGGGCAAAGTCTTCAAGAAAAAGAATTTAAGAAAAGCACCACACAAACTAAAAGATAGTGCTTCAACACTAGTGTACTCAAAGGAAATCACTAAATAACAATGCAGAGATAGGTGAGCGGAATTTTATGGAAAACAATTTAAGAGAATGGAAAAAACTAATAGAAGACTGTGGTGAAATCAACAGCACAGCATCTGAGCACGACCACGAGGCTTCAATGGCACGTGGACAATTATATCACGTAGCAAAAGATGCCATCAAGTTAATTAAGATGATCGAAAAAGGTGACGAGCTAGAAGGTTGGGTTGCTTCTAAAATTACTAAAGCAAAAGAAACTATATCAGTAGTTGCAGACTATATGGAAGCAGAAATGACTGTTAACAATAATAGTTCTCCTGAAGAAATAAACTCAGAAGGTAGAGCACCAGATTCACCAGAACACGGTTGTGGACCAGAATGTAAAACACACGGTTGCCAATGCGATTCAGCTAAATCAGAATCATCTGAACATAAAGGTATGAACAAATACGGTCTTTCAGCTAAAAATAAAGATGGTAAGTTTTATTCATACAGAAATGACAAACTGACAGGTACTTTTGATTCAATGGAAAAACTTGCAAAGCATCAAGAAGAACTAGTCAAAGACGAATAAAAATTTGTTGACAATCCACAATTAATATTGTATTCTATTAACTTATGCCGCTTTAGCTCAGTTGGTAGAGCAACTGATTTGTAATCAGTAGGTCCGCGGTTCGAATCCGTGAAGCGGCACCAGAGTTACCACATTCCTCGGTAGCTCAGTTGGTAGAGCAGTTGACTGTTAATCAATTGGTCGCAGGTTCGAGTCCTGCCCGAGGAGCCATACTATGATTAAGACCTTTACAATTTTTGCACCACAGAGATCCGGAACTAACTATACCGAAAAGCTCATAACTGAAAATTTTAAAAATATACATTGTCATTCATCAATAAATCGATATGCGTGGAAACACGAACCCAATGCAAAAAGAATCTATAGCAATTATCAAGAGCACAGAAAAGATTTAAGACAACATCTTCATTTATTAGTGACAAAGTACGTTTACAAATGGGTTGAAAGCATACAAAGAAATGCTGTTGACATTGTGATAAGAAGGCCTGAACTACTGGACATTTCATATTGTAGCTCACACGAAAAATTAAAAACTAAAAATAGTATGCAGGTACCAATTGCTTGGGTAGTTGGTGAAATAAATTTAATTGAACTCGTAAAATTATGGAATGAATTCTATACCAATTGGTTAGAGGTAGGACCAAAGTTCAAACATTGGGGAATAGTAAAGTATGAGAGTCTATTAGTAAGAGAGTTAAGACATAATTTTCTACAAGCTATGCAAAAAACTTATGGGCTAGAGACAATTAATTTAACTGGATGGCACTTGCCAGTAGCAGTACCTATGTCGCCTAGGTGGAACAAATCTTTGTCAATAGTAAAAGGCAGAGATTATGCAGATCTAACAACTTGTTACAACCTAACACAAAATCAAATAGATATCATTGATACATTAGTAGACAAAGATTTACTAGAAAAATTAGGATACCCTACTGAAAAGCCTATTTCTAATTGACACATCACACTTTATAGTATATAATTTTAGTATGACAGAATTTACACAAGGAATACAAGGTGTGATAAAAAAACTTGCAACAGGATCTAGTATTAATCTAGCCGTAATATATACATTAGGACACATAGTTATTGCTATGACAGTCGTTAGTGTAATGACGGGTGCTAGTTTATGGGAAGCAGGAGCAGTAGCCCTTGTAGAGCCTAGTATAAATGGTGTATGGTTTTATATCTTACATACTTTGTGGAAAAAATATAAAGGTCATTAGGGGGATTAGCTCATCTGGGAGAGCGCCTGATTTGCATTCAGGAGGTGGCTGGTTCGAGTCCAGTATCCTCCACCAACCATTGGGGCATAGCCAAGTGGTAAGGCATTGGTTTTTGGTACCGACATCCTAGGTTCGAATCCTAGTGCCCCAGCCAAAAAAACTAAAATAAACACCATATCATAATAAAGCATTACTTAATTCTTTAACCACAGTTTTTAAATACGAGTATAGAACAAGTACTTGAAAAGTATAAAGAAGAGAGAGTTGCGATGAGCTTGAAACAAATTATTGAAACTGTGGGCATAGTAGGAATGGCGGCATTGTTCTGCTGGTTCTTATTAATGAGTGCAACAAGTATGAACAGAGCATACGCAGATGTAACAAACTCAGGTGCGACTACAAACTCACAAACAAACACTTCAGGTTCAAATACTACTATTTCAGGTGGTTATGCGTCTGAAAGTACAACTACATATTCATCAGGTTCGTCTAGTAATAGTACCACTAACAACGACACAACTAATACCACAAACAACAAATCAACAATACCAGTACCAAGCTCAAGTGCACCATCGATGAGTGCTTACTCACAAGATGTTTGTGCTGTTGGTAGATCAGGTGGTTTGCAATTACCAGGTGTAGGTTTGTCAGGTGGTGGAACAGTTAGAGATATGAACTGTGAACGTATGAAACTTTCCAAACTATTGAACGATTATGGTATGAAGGTGGCCGCGGTGGCGATACTCTGCCAAGATCCAAGAGTGTTTGAAGCTATGGAACAAGCAGGTACTCCTTGTCCGTTCGAAGGTAAAATTGGTAAAGATGCTAAAGCACAATGGAACAAGTATGACATTGAAAGACCAGATTACAAAACTTACGTAGATAAAATGGATGAGCGTTTAGAAATTGATGAACGTATTATGAAAGAAGAAGGTGTACTACAGGAAAATGAGACACTAAAAACTGATATCAAACAAATTGCAAAAGACAATAAAAAACTACAAAAAGAAATTAAGAAGCTACAAAAAATGCAGGCTGAGTTGTTAAAAGCGGCTGATGAAGAAACAAGCAAAACAGAAAAGTTAATCTTACCAAAGAAGAAGCCAATTGTAGAAACTCCAACTCCAGATGTACACGTTGACAACAGTGATGATGAGCAGGCTTGGAATGAGCTTGATGAAACTACACAAGAAGTACAAGTTGAAGTACTAGAACCAGCAGTAGAAACAGAATTTAATTCCGACGGGAAGTAATAGATGAGAGTGTTTCTTTCAACACTCATTGTAACACTAGGACTGGTGTTATTTTCTACGAACGTGGGTGGTGAAACGGCCACATCAGGAAACTTGCTACCTAACACAGGCAACCAAGCCTGTACAAACAGCCAATTTGGAAGTGGTAATGGACCTGCAGGTGTAGGTTGTTCAGGAAGTTCAAGTAACTTATCACAGGGTGACACGACCAATCAAGGGTTTGATGTAAGATCAGGTACAGGTAAAGACTGGGGAACCAGTGGAACCAAAGACATAGAATCAAATGGTAACATAACAATTGGTGATGCAGGATCACTAGAGAACATCACAGTAACCAAACAAAACGGTGGAACAACCACAACCACAGCAGATATGCTAGATGGTGGTGTTACATTGAAGTCAACCACAGAACAGCAGAACTGTGAATGGCAACAATCAAATTACAGATGTGGATCATCTGCAGGCAGTCAGGACTCATTTACAGTCAAAGTAGAAATCAAAGATGCCAGTGGTAATGTGTTGGCCACAGTAGAGCAAACAAGGAACACAGATGCTGGTTACAACAACAACACAGCTATACACCAGGATTCAGTAACATACACAGGAGAAGGTTCTAGAAACTATGACTGGCAATGGACAGGTACAGATGGCAATAATTCAAGTAACACCAGTAGCCTACAAGGACCAAATTTAATAGGTGCGGCATTGGAAATGACAATAGCAGACATAGACTATACACCAACGCCACCTATATCAGAAGAAACACAGGAAGAGATCGAAGAAGCAGAAGAAACCATTGAAGAAGTAGAAAATATTATTGAAAACATTCCTGTAGAAGAAATAGTAGAAGGTGTTGAAGAAATCACTATTGAAGAACCCACAGTTGAAGTAGTGGAACCCACAGTCGAAGAGCCTACAGTAGAGATCGAACAACAAGCATTCCAGGAATCATTTGAAGAGAACTTCACAGCAGTACTTGAAGAAGAAGGATTGACGGAAACATTTGAAGAAGCATTAGTTGAAGAAGGTATCACAGAAGAACAGTTTTTTGAAGCAGTGACAGAAATGGTCACAGAAGAATTTGCAACCACAGAGGAAGAACCTGCTGTGGAAGAACCAACAGTTGAGGAAGAAGCACCAGT
>Ga0181409_1000069_pt1 | contig 34416 bp, 31 predicted proteins | sample 32SPOviralmetaG_FD_130138 | JGI IMG/M metagenome (GOLD analysis project Ga0181409, IMG submission 130138) | Marine viral communities from the oligotrophic San Pedro Time Series (SPOT) site, San Pedro Channel, CA, USA - 32 SPOT_SRF_2012-05-30 | ecosystem: Environmental > Aquatic > Marine > Strait... | reverse complement strand
CGAATTATATGCAAACGTTCGTACGGACGGAGACTATAAATGGTTCGCTGATATGTTCGTTTCAAAAGATTTACCTTATGAAGAACTTGAGTTGCGTGGGTATAATATAGATCACATGGGTGCCAAATGGAACTACTTTGAAGACATGGATAATGACCAGTTTCAAATTACTTCTGCATGGGATAGTCCGTCCGAAGGTATTCAAAAAGTCATTGACGAATTAGCAGATGTTTGTAGTAACTTCTTAACCATATCTACATACGAAGATGAGTTCCCAAACTTTATTGGAATCCAGATATGGAAGGGCAAAAAGTTAATTGAAGACGAGATGATTGATTGGGATCGTATCGTAGAAATTGCTCAAGAAAAGTTTCCGGAAGAACTTGGTGGTCAATGGGTTGAAGATGATGGTGATTGGAAAACTGAAGAAGCGAATGAGTTCTGGCAGGACATTCAGTGGGAAATGATCTACGATATTCTTGATGAAATCGAACAAGAAACTAGAGAAATATTAAATTAATTTCTAAGTCATTATAATTATTAGATATTCTTATGACGATTTTTCTTTACTTCTAGCGAAAAGTATGATATAATATATGGAGAGAGTTTTTTATTTTGATAGGAGTTAATCATGGCAGTTCGTAAAAAGAAAAAAGTTGTAGCACGTCGTTCTGGTGTAACAGGAGCACCTTTTGCTAAAGGTCTAGACGCTGTTCATTCATTTTTCCATACGGAAGTAGAGCGCAAAGATTTGATCAGTTCGTTCAAGTCTTATGCTAAAACACAGTTGAGTAAGGAACATATGCAGTATCTTAATGCTGTTCCTGACTACAAGTTCACTATGGCAACTTGGCACTGTGCAACTGCAGCGTTCCTGATTAATTCTTCGGAAGAAGGTGAACGTGTAGATTACTGGAAAGGTGCTTTACACGGTTACATGCACAAACTCATTATCATGGGCAAAGACCTGTGGTTTGAGAAAGAATCTCAAAGGAAAGATTCTGATCGTGTAGTATCACTTTCTCCTATGCAGAGATTACAAAATAAGATTTCTGCAACGATTATGCAAGATCTATTAGATCTAGAAGATTCTTGGATGGAGAGTGAAAAGACTTCTCTTGATATATATGCTCTATTCAAGAAACATGGACTGGGTGCTTCTGCAACTAAACCAGTTCGTGAGGTGGTTGAGGGATGGTTACTTGATTATTCAGATGCCTACAACAAGTCATGTCCTGATGCCGTTGAAGGTTATTCACATTTGAAAAGACCTGAACTCAATCGCCGACTTAAAGCATGCGAAAGTATGATCGCCGATCTTGATCGTATTACTTCTGCTGCTAAAGCAACTCGTAAGACTAAGGTGAAAGCACCGAAGACTGCCGACAAGCAAGTTCGTCATGTTAAATATAAAACTGAGGATAATGAATTCAAGTTGGTTTCTATACCACCTATTCAAATGATCGGTAAGATTCGTTTGTATTTGTTCAACACTAAAACTAAACAGATCACCGAGTATCTTACTCAGTCTGCTCAAGGATTTGAGATTAGTGGTTCAACGATTAAAAACTTTGATGCTGTAAACAGTCGCATAGTTAAACTTCGTAAACCAGATGAGTTCCTTGGTATCGTCTTGAAGAAGACTCCTAATCAGATCAGTAAAGCATGGTCTGAACTGACTACTAAGTCTTCCGCACCTAACGGAAGAATCAACAAAGATACAATCATATTGAAAGCATTTGATAAATGAGTGAAGCAACCATTGAAGAATCATTTTTAAACAAAACAAAGTTTTCTAAACTCGTTGAGAACGAGGTCTTAGATAAATCAATAGGATACATGGAAGCAATCCTATTACTGTGTGAGGAAAACGACATAGACCCCGAAGATGTTCGGAAGTTTATCTCACCAGTCATTAAAGGTAAGTTAGAGGCAGAGGCAATGTCTCTCAACTTCTTGCCTAAAATTAATTCAATTGACTCTGCATTATTTGAATAAATTGAATATAAATAAGTTTACTTTATATCGTGAATATGATATAATTATATTTCAGCAAAATATTACAGCACATATAGAAGGAAAAAATAACATATGTCATTCGAAAATCTAAAACGCAATCGCGATCAAATCTCCAAATTAGTTCAAGCAGCAGAAGCAGTCGGTGGTGGTACTTCCGAGAAAAAGAACTATGGCGATGATCGTATCTGGAAACCAACTGTTGATAAAGCAGGTAACGGTTATGCCGTATTGCGTTTCCTACCTGCCAGTGAAGGTGCCGATCTCCCGTGGGTACGTTACTGGGATCATGGATTTAAAGGTCCAACTGGTCAGTGGTATATTGAAAACTCTCTTACATCTATTGGTCAACCTGATCCAGTCGGCGAACTTAACAGTCGTCTATGGAACTCAGGTCATGATGAAGATAAAGCAAAAGCACGTGAACAAAAGCGTCGTTTGCATTATGTAACTAACGTTCTTGTTGTTCAGGATTCAGGTAATCCTGCCAATGAAGGTAAAGTCATGATGTATAAGTTTGGTAAGAAAATCTTTGATAAACTGATGGATGTAATGCAACCACAGTTTGCCGATGAGACTCCTATCAATCCTTTTGACTTTTGGGATGGTGCAGACTTTAAACTAAAGATCCGTCAGGTTGATGGTTATCGTAACTATGATAAGTCTGAGTTCGCTAGTGCGTCTCAACTGTTTAGCGGTGACGAAGGTCAACTAGAAGGTGTCTATGGTAAAGTTCACGACCTTACAGAGTTCTCAGATCCTAAGAACTACAAGTCCTATGATGAACTCAAAGCAAAGTTGATGCGAGTATTAGGTGAAGAAGCAGATATGGGTGCGCCAACTATGGCACAGTCTATTCAGGTAAATGAACCTGTTGCTGCTCCTGCGATGCCTTCCGCTCCAGTAACTGCGGATGAGATTCCATCAAACGATGATGACACTATGTCTTACTTCGCTAGATTAGCAAACGAAGACTAATAGACGGGTTGCATAAACCCTGTTTTCATAACCCGATCATTCGCAGTGGATGGTCGGGTTTCTCCTGCCATTACGGTAGTTCCGCCAGCAACCTGAGATGAATTATCCTGAACAATAATTGGCGCTCCTCCTGCTATCGTTACGGGAACTGGCGTCATATCATTTTGTTTCGGACCTTGCCCACGTAAACCACCGCCTCGACCATTGGAAATATTATCTAATCTTTCGAGTTGGTCTATAGCACCCTCAGCATTCACTAACCCTTTTATGGTTTTTCTCACTGCTCCTCGGTGCGCTTTACCGCCATAGAATGCAGTTTCTAGTTTTGGCATTGCCCTATAAAGTGAGTTAGCAAAACCAGAAAACTTGTTACCCATACCGCCATCAAAGTCTAAGGCAGCAAACCTTTCAAGGTCTGATAGAATATCACCAAAACTATCAATCTTCAGATCATTCAAACCCTCAAGCGGTTTTAATTCTTCAACCATTTTTGCGAATTTATTCTCGCTTTCAGTTCCAAATAAAAAGTTGAAAGCATCTTTGACGCCTTGAGTTATACTTCCAAGAGCATCACCAGCAAAGAACGCAGCGACGCCTAAACCAATCTTCGGTAATGCTTCTCCTAGTTTCAGTAACATATCACCGTCAAGTCCAGTCAGTTCCTTCAACCCACTTGCCATATTTGTTATGAGCGTTTTAGTATTACTTCCATCTGCGCCAATAACATTACCGATTGCTGCTAAACCTTCAAAAGCAAGGAAGAAAGCAGCAATACCTGCACCGATCATACCCATCCCGAGAGCAGCAGGACCACCTAATCCTGTTGCGCCAAATATAGCACCTGCTGCTAAAAGACCACCAAGAGCAATCAATGAATTCTGATCTAATGCTCCAATTGCTGCGCCAAAATTCTTGACGAGTTCAACAGCATGTTCACCAGTACCAACGTTTGCTGCTATAAAGTCTGTTGCCGCAAATCCTAAGAAGAAAGCAGCAATACCTGCTGACAAAGCACCAATACCAAGAACCATTTTCATTTTGGTTTTTTCGTCAGTGATTTTACCTAATATCATGCCAGTGCCGAGTATTAACCCCAACGCTCCCATTGCTTCTATCGTCATATTGCTGATTGCGTTACTGAATCCTTTTGTCGCTTTTGCGATATTACCAAAGTCTGAGTTCAACCAACCCATCGCTTTATCACCGATAGCAAGACCAATAAAGAATCCTGAGATACCAGCACCTAAAGAAGCAACTCCTAGTGCTACGTCAGTTGGTTTTTTCGCTAAAGCACCACCGACACCACCAGCGGTAAGTAAAACGCCCAGTACAGCAACTGCGGCAGGATCAAGCGACATGATCATATCTGAGAACCCTGACATCGCTCCTTTTAAACCAGAGAAATTAAGGTCTATCCAACCCATACTCGAGGCACCACCAATTATAGCATCACCAACTAGCAAACCGCCAAGAAAGGCAGATATCGCAATGCCCATAGATCCAAGACCTTTGGCACCTTTAATACCACCGACTGCTGAGATACCCATGATACCAGCGAGAACTATAAATGATTTGGGATCCATAGACATAATCATATCTGAGAATCCAAGTGCTGCTGCTTTTAATCCTTTAAAATTAAAATCCGCACCTATTGATTTCATAAATGTAAGGGCAGCGTCACCTGCTAATAAACCTCCAAAGAATGCTGGAATAGCGATACCCATTGCCGCTAGACCCATCGCACCCTTCATGATTCCGCCAGTCATTTTGCCCAGCATATCGCCGAGACCTTTACTTAAAAAATTAGTCCCTTTTTTAGCATCATTCTTAGCAGGAGTTGGGGCACCACCTTCTTTGCTACCAGTAGATCCCTCACGTTTTGCTTCTGCTGCTTGCCTAATTGCCTGCTCTTGAAGTCCATATAGTTTTTGGAAATCTTCTCTTAAACCATGTATTCCACGAGAAATTGACTCGTCCACTTTCATTTGTGAACTGAGTTTCTGATTAATATCGCTTAAAGTTACTTCTCTCATCTAAGATCCTCGTGCAGTTTGCTCTTGCCTTTGTTTTTCTTCTTTCAGATATTGGACTAACATAGTAATATAGACTTCCCTCTCCCAAGGTATCATCCCCTCAAGTTCTGAAAGGGAATAACTGTAATGTTGTAGCAATTGAAAATTAGTGTTATAATAATTTTCCATTGTCTCATGTGAGAGGCAAACTAGAAAAAACTGTCCATACCCTCCACTAGCATATCGTTTTCGTGACCGCAATGTTCACAGGTAAATTTATCTTTAAAAGTTAATTTTGGTATGTCTTGAATAAACTGTCCAACCTTTTCAAACTGTTGACTGTTCAGGGAATCAATAAAATTAATTCTTTCTTGCATTGATTCGTTTTTCATATCAATACGTTCATCTTCGGTGTACAATGTTTTCATACAAGATATAATCAAGTTCATTGAAGCATCACTTGCGGTTGGAGTTTCTTTGTCATCAAAAACGCTAGTGTTTGCCATGAGGTCTTGATATGTTGGATAATGCATCTCAACTGAAATTTCTGGCGTGAGTTGTACTGTCTTCGCTTTCATATCACCAACTATTTCAGTTTTCATGATATCAACTTTTACAGAATTCTCACCTTCACATTCAGTGCATTTCATAACCAAGTCAGATGTTTCACCAACTGATTTAGTTCTTATTCGCGTAAAAATATAATCTACATCAAAAGAAGATAATGTCATTACATCGATATCCTCTTGTACGCACGATTTAATTGTATCTGTGATTGCTCGGATAACCTGTTTCGGTTGATTCGATTCTCCAGCAAAAAGTAGAATTTTTTGTTCTTTTACAAGGAAAGGACGATAGTGAATAACTTCCCCTGATGATGGTAATTTAAGATCATACCAAATAGTTTCATTCAAACGTGGCAGTGCCATTATTTAATTTTCCTTTATCGTAAAAAGTTTGAGAGAGACCCCAAACTAGCATCAAGTGAAAATAGTCCCTGATTATCTGAAACAGGTGACCATTTCGTGTATGTCATTTCAACCGTCAACTGCATCGTGCCGTCTGGGTCATTTGTAAATTCTGTTTGTGAAATATTGGTAGGGAAACATTCTTCTAAAAGAGCAGTGTAGACTGTTCCTTCACCGATATTCACATTTAAGTCGATTGGACCAACACCAAACTTTTTATTGGTAATAGGTTTTCTCAACTGATGTATCTTTACTTGCCTTGCATAACTATTTTGATATAATGCTTTTCCATCATCCTGTGAAACTGTCGCCTTATACCAAGTGTCAAAGTATTTCCTAACGCCATAATCATTAAGCATGAGGAACGTCATATTTATAGACCCTGCTCCGGAGTATCCATAGGCAACTTTGCGCATATGCACGCCCATCTTTTGATCCATAGTCAATACTGTTTTCGCTGGAACGCCAACTGATTGGCACAAAAGGTTCAGTTCGTTACCATTCAAGAATCTGCTTATCTGACTCAGGATACCGCCACTTCCGCGAAAGTCAATAGGAAGTTCAACCATGAACTGGTTCGGTTTCGCCGTTCCTAGTTTGGTCGATATTAAGGATTTAATTTCGTCAACTGTTGCCATTAGATCATGCCTCTTGATACTTTGTAAACGTCTGATGCGCTTCCTTTTTCCCAACTCGCTGTTGGTAAGAATGTCGCGACTTCCCATTCTGGTGCAGGTACTCTAGCGAGTCTAGACTTTATATGAGCAAACAGATAATGTTTATAGCAAGGTTTGTAATATCTCAAAGTTTTTATTTTATTGATCATCTCGTATCTTGCTTTGAACTTTGTTGTATCATCAAACTTATCGTTGTTTGTTACTTCCATCAAAGCACCCAAGAACTTTGCTCTCAGTACAGGAGGAAGATAGTGTAAGTTCATACCATAAAATCCACCCTCAGCAGGTCCAGATATAATCGTTAAAGGGAATCTATCATAGAACGGTAGAGTGTCTTTGTGTTTCGGATCATAGAAAAACATATTCATAGAACCGATTAATCCTTGAGACTTATTGACCAGTTTCACTTCTTCACTGTTCATAAGACCCATACGATTAACCCTAGTCAGTCGCTGTGCTTTCGCGCGAAACCAGTTTCGTGATTCTTCAGTTCGTGGGTTGATACCAGCACGAAATGCTTCTAGTTCTAACTTTTGAAATAAACTTGCCATGACACTATTTATACCTTTTTCTTTGACTTTTTACGGTACGGTTTCAAAGGTTTTAGACCTTTTAATTTTTTCATAATGCCCATAGAATGTAAAGTATCTTCAGTCCATATCTGAAACTCCCATCCTCTGTCCTTGGCAAAGTTATTTGCTGCTTCCCATTTATTCATATTCTTAACATAGGTCATCGCCTCGTTGATATACCTCTTAGTCTTATCGGGACGTTTCGGCGGTGACGTTTCTTTATCTGGTTTGATCTCAATCAATAATGTCTTTTTGTTTTTAAAAGTAACTTTCAAGTCTACGAAATATCTGTGCATCTTTTTATCGATATCCCACTTATATGGAACAACGATTTCTTCGGATGACCACTTAACTATATCGGGATTAGAGTCACACCAAATAAAGCATGCCTTCTCCCAAGATGAACGATAAACAACTTTATCGGGATCACCTTCATATTTTTTGAAATCCCTTACTTTATATCTTCCTGAATACGCCATAATTTCCTTATAAATAGGTGTAGAATATTATTTATTTATAGGGAAAAGAAATGTCTTATGATCCAATAGGTGCCACCCAAAGAACTAGACCGCAACAACCTCTAGGAGATGATGCTGGTACTCATCCAATGGCAGAGAATAGGGGTCAGCAATTAGGGACGGGCACAAAATCAGACACACTGATGAATACAGAAGATACAACGTCTACTCAGCAAAATAAAAGTAGAGGCGTTTCTCAGGTTCTAAAGTTCCCAATGAATCGACAAGATTTGTATCCTGCTCATATTGTATTTCATCCCTATAAAATAGATACAGGTTTAATTGATCAAACGATCGCATCAGTATTCAGCGTCCCTTTAATTTCAGATTATGAAAACAAAAATACAAGTGAATCTGTGAATGATGAAAGAACAGGTAATGCTTATGAAAATGCTGCAGGACTGAATCAAAGTTCTACCCAGAATATCCAGTTTGAAAAAGCAGCAAAAGATGCAAATAGAGATCAAATCAATAAAGAAATAAATGATGCCCAGAGTGAGATGGGAAGTAAGAAAACTGATCTACGTGCTTATCGTGATCTAACAAGACCAGCAATACAATTATATTTTCCACCAACTTTACAGTACAACGATGCAGTAAACTATAACAGTGCGAATCTTGGAGCAGGCGGATTGACTGCTCTTGCTGGACTTAATTCCGGACAAAGTATCGGTCAGTCATTAAAATCTGGTATCAGTGAAGGTATGGAAAGCATATTTAATCTCGCTAAAGGGTCGCTTTCTCAAGATGCTGCAAGAGTAGCAGCGTCAAGACTAGCATCTAAGTTGCCTGCAGGTTATGCAGCAGCAGGTGGTCAAGCACTTCAAACAGGATTGAATCCTGGGACTCGTTTACTTTTTGACCAACCTTCTATGCGTGCATTTTCTTTTAGTTTCAAATTAATACCAACTTCAGAAGCAGAAGCAAAACAAATTAGGTCTATCGTTGAAAACTTTAGATTTCAAATGTATCCTAGAGAGATTGATTTAAGTCCAGGAATCCCAGTAGGATTTGAGTTCCCTAACATTTATCGTATACAATTTGGAATGACTGACGGAACATTGAAAGTTCCCAAGATTCAATATTGTTATCTAAAGGATGTTCAAGCAGCATACAACTCAACAAGTGGCGGTGTATTTTTTGAAGACGGGCATCCAACAGAAATTGATTTAAACTTAACGTTCCTTGAATATAGAGCATTAAGTAAGAGAGATATCGAGGCAGGATTCTAATGGAATTTTTTAAAAACTATAGAAAAACGGCATACACCTTTGGTGACGATTATGCTAAAATAGGTGGCGCAGGTAGACAGATTGAATTCGTTCAAGATATATCTCAGTATGTTGATGTCATAGATCAGGTCAGAGAAGGTGTTATATTCGGGGAACCTTACAACATTATAGAAAACGAAAGACCTGATCAGGTTTCTCAGTTCCTTTATGATACACCAACATATCACTGGACGTTCTACATGATGAACGAAAGTCTTAGAGAACATGGTTGGCCATTGACCCTAAAACAGATAGATGAAGTAATTACTACAGATTTTCCTCACCAATTCTTACAGTTTCGAGCAGATATATCTAACGTATTTTTACAAAACGAATTTGTTACAGGTGGTATTTCTGGCGTCCGTGGTAAAATCATTAAGAGAAATATTGATCTTGGAGTGGTTGTCGTAGATACTGGTGGTGCGCAGTTCAGGAAAGGCGAAGTTGTAACTTGTACAGGTCTACCTCAGAATACAGCGATTCTCCCTAATGTAGCAAGTGGTTATGAATATGATGCCCCACACCATTATGAAGACGCATCTGGTGATTGGGTTGATATTGATCCTTTGTCGCCAGCGCCAGCACTATATAATGAAATAACCGTGAAGAACAGATATCACACTATCAATGAATCCTTGAAACAAATCAAAGTTATTAAACCAGGAAACATAGTTCAAATCGCGAGCGCATATAAAAGAGCATTGACAAGTTAATGGCAACGACACCTAGTAAACAATATGTCCTAGATAGCGTCTTGATGTACTCATCGCGTTCTACGATACCTGTAGAGATAGCAAACTTAGTCAGTGATATTGAAGTTTATGAGCATTTAGACTGCCCATTCTTGACTGCTAAACTAGCGATGGTTGACGAATCAAGGATTATGGATAGGTTTGATATTCAAGGTGCTGAGTTCGTAGAGATTAAATTAAAACCAGCATTAGAAGTAGAACCTATCATCACTAAAAGGTTTGTCATAGAAACGATTCTAGATTCGGTGAAGGTCAACCAAACTTCTGAATTTATAACGCTCAGTTTGTATGAAGATATTTTATTTAAATCTAATTATAAGAATGTGAACAAATCATATAACGGCGATCCCTTTGATATTATTAAAAAGATAGCAAAAGAGTTCTTAAACAAAGATGTAGTGAACGCAGGGGAATCTACCTTTCAAAGAAGAATGAAACTCATTGTCCCTAACCTTGATCCACTCAAAGCGATTTCTTGGATTAAGAATAGGATGACCACTAATGATGGAGTTCCTGATTACATTTTCTCAACATTAGCACTTGATCATCTAGTTGTAAATGATTTGGTTTCTATGTTAGAACAACCTGCAGTGAATTCTAATAAACCATTTATGTATGCTTCAACGTCAAACGTCGCAGAAGAAAAAAGAATCGGAAATAACTATCTTCCCGTCCTCAGTTATAATGAAGGCGATAAAGAAAATATGTTTGAAATGGTTGATAAGGGATTAGTGGGAGCAAACTATCAGTTCTATGATGCTTTTACTTCTAGAGTTGAAACTGTTAAATTCGATTATAAGAGTACAGTAATAGACATTCTTCCTACCAGTCGTGATAAAAAATATGATTTCGCGGAGTTTGAAATTGACGGTGACATACTTAATGAGCAGTCATCTAAAACGATAACGCAGATATCAAGCGCAGGAGTTTACAATCAAGGGATAAACTCATTCAAGTCATATGGTGAAGAAAAAGAAGGATCGGATCATGCTAAAAAGATTGTAGGGTCTGCTCTCAAATCGCATCTACTCAAAGCACCCATTACAATCAGAGTTTCTGGTGTAGGGTTTCTAAAACCTAATACTAATATGACAATCGGTAATACTGTAAGAATTTATTTCATGGCAAACAAACCTGCCGATGATAAAGGAACAAACAATTTTGATACCAAACGTTCTGGTGATTATGTTGTGTATGCAGCGAAACATGTTTTCAGCACTGAGAGATATGATATTCATCTTACATGCGCAAAGTTAAAGAGTTTCACGAGTGAGGCAGCACTGATATGATTCCAAGTAATAAAGAGTTCTATGGGGATACAACTCGTTGGTTTGTTGGTAGAGTTATCAACATTAACGATCCTCTTGAAATGGGTAGAGTAAAAGTAAGAATCGTTGGTGTTCATGACAATAATGAAATACCTGATGGAGACTTGCCGTGGGCGACGATAGTTGTTCCTGTTACAGAAGGTGGTAGTTCTGGTCTTGGCGCAAGTACAGGTATCAAAGAACAAGCGCAAGTATATGGTATTTTCCTTGACGGTACGCATTCACAGTTACCTATGATTCTAGGTTCAATGCCTAAATATGAAGCATCAATAAGGGCGACTAGAGGAAGTGCCTTCCAACCTAAAATACCGCCTCATCAAGATCCTGCTATAAATAAAAACTTGCAACCACCTCAGATTGTTGACGAAGCAAACCTAGTGGGAGAAACAAATATTGAGAGGGCATTTAATTTCTTGATTACAAAAGAAGGGTGTGGTTTATCACCTATGGCGGCAGCAGGTGTAATAGGAAATTTTTGTGAAGAATCTGGTGCTAATGCTAATGGCGGTGATATAAACCCAACTGCATTATCTGGTATTGCAGGAGAAAATTCATTCGGTATCGCTCAGTGGAATCCTGCACCAGCAGCAGGTAATAGACTTGGCGCATTACAAGACTTCGCGTCTTCACTTAACTTAACATACACAAGTTTATATGCTCAGTTGTTATGGACTAGAAAAGAATTAACTTCGTTGCCATATCTCGGTTATGCTGAACTCAAGAGATCAAAAACTCCTGCCGAAGCAGCAAAGATATTCATGAGAAAATTTGAAAGACCAGGATATCAAACTAAGCGAGGGACGATAATCGAAGGAGGCACTCCTGAGAACCTGAAGATCAAAGGCGAAGACGGTAATTACAAGCGACTAGGTGAAGAAGAACGTATCGCCTTTGCTGAAGAAATCTATAGGAAGTTTCAATAATGCCCAATACACTTGATGTAAATCATCCCGATTATTTAAGTCGAGCAGAACGCACAGCACTAAGGCGAGAAAGAAGTTCTCTTAGGAAACAAAATAAACGTTTTGGCGTAGATCCTGAACGCTTGGCAAAACTCGAAGATATCGAAGCAAAAGCACGGAGATACTTAAATCTCGTAAGAAACACTCGTCTAGAACAAACTAATGCTAAAGCAAAAAAAATCGAAAGTCAAACTCTTGACTCTAAGGCGAAGGGTTCATCAGCACCTGCTGCTAGAGCACGTGCCGAAAAAGTTAATAAACTTCTCGCAGCAGAAGAAGCAGCATTAAATACTTCACCGAACTCAGAAACTTTGGGCGAGGAGAATGCTGGATTTAAATCGCTTACTGAGTCAACAAAACCAAAAACTGCAATGATCAATAAACCTGATCCAGCGATATCAGAAATGACTGCAAATGTTCCTGACGTTACAGTTACCAATACACCTTCGGTTAAAACAAACGTTGATACCTTAACAGGACAAGTCACTTCAACGAGTACCAAACTCAATAAAGTTATTTCCTCTGCTAGTCCAAAAGGAATTAAAAATACTTTAGAAGATCCTGCAATCGCTGCGCAATATGATATAAAAAACAATGATGTTCAAGATGTAGTGAATAAATCACAAGACGTAAAGAACAGTCCATTTTTACAGCAGAAAATGCGGGATATCGGTTTAACTAATGAAGAAATCACTGAATTCAATACTAAAGTTGATGGCGATATTTCTAAAGTAGCAACTGCTGTACCTGCAGCGCAACAAGCAACAGCGAAAGCGAAAGAGTTTTCTACTGCGCAGTTTAGAGATCTAGGAAATCCTATAGGGTCTCAAGGTGCTAACATTCCTGATCTAGGGGGTCTTCCTAATCCATTGACTTCACTTCAAGCGAAAGTCGGTAAGAATCCATTTAAAAGTGTCGCATCGAGTATCGGAGGTGCTGTGGAAGCATTTTCTAATGGGGCGAACGCATTCGCGGCAGGAAATCCTTTCGGGTCTTTGGGTGTAGACTTTGGTAATATTCTTGCCTCTGTAGCGGGAGCAGTTGCTGGGGTCGGTTCGTTTTCTGAACTTGGTAAAATACAAGAAAGTGTTATAGGAGGAATTGATCCAGTAACTAAACTTCCTGCTCCTAATATTGTGACGGAAACTGGTGATACTCAACTTGCAAAAACAGTAAACAAAGGTTCTAAAGTCATAGTAGAAGAACCCACTACACCAGTCTTTGAAGTTGGTAAGACGCAAGAAGCGATTACTCTCGCCGACCTTACTTATGAAATAGTAAATTCTAAAAAAGAATTAGAATTAGAAATTAAATCTTCATCTAGGGTTATTAAGAATCTAATTGTAAACTGGACATTGACGCAAGAAAGTGAATTTGCAACGCCAGATCAATATAATCCAAAGTGGACTGCATTTCAAAAAGAACAAGAAGGTCAATTCGCTGAAGATAAAAATAATTTTTGGAAATGTCATTATTGGATAAATAAAGATGGTACGGTTCAAAGGGTGCAACCTATCAATCAAAAGATTTCGCCGAATAGACAAAATGCTAAAGGTGCTTTATTAGCAGGTGGATTTACTGGTCAGTCAAAATTAAAAAACACTAACTTTGAAGCAGTGATAGTCACTTTTGATGCAGGGTTACTTGGGAACGAAGAAGGTTCTTACTCACGATTCAGTCAATATGCGTTTGCAGAATATAATAGATTATCTTCAAAAAGCATAACTGCAGAGCAATGGAAATCGTTCGATATGATTGCAGATGTTATGATGAGGCATAGTCCTGGCGGGATTTATATCGGAGAAGATTTATTAATTTTACAATCTACTGGTGAATTTGTAGGTGGATCTGAAGTGAATGGTCCAGGATTTGATGTTGATGCCTATCTATCAAAGAAACGTGAGATAGAAGATATCGCAGAAGATCCATACGGTGATATTTCTGATAATTACTTGAACAGCGAAGTCATCAATGAAAAAAATGAAGAGATATTAGTCGAAACCGAAGACGGTTTCACAAATAAAGTTTACTATGATGAAGTTCGTGGAAGATGGACGGTTCTTTTTGAGAAAACCCAACAGAAAGTACAGTACCCAGCAAACGGTGATGCAATTTTTTCCGCAGAAACGTCTGAACCACATCCGGAGGATTTATAATGGTAGATAAACTTCAAAGTCAACCGCCAATATTTGGTAGTAATAGACGAGACGATCCGTTCTCTGATCCTAAAAATGCGTTCCCTAAACGTGAATATGCTAATGCTCCTTCCATAAATTTAGAAGCGAGAGGGATTGAAGAAAACGATCTTTTACTCGGTGGCGGTGATGTAGACTTAGATTTAGAAATAAAAGATTATCCTTCTTCTACCGCTCCTTTGAATCAAGTGAAAAGAACCGTATCTGGTCATGTGACTGAAGTAGACGATACTCCAGGACGTGAACGTATGTTGTTCAAGCATAAGACGGGTGCTGGTATAGAACTCAGGGCAGACGGAAGTGTTATTATCAACGCGACTAATAACATAGTTCGTGTTGCAGCAGGTGGTGAAAAAGTTATCATCGAAGGTGATGGCGAACTGGTTTATCACGGAAATCTAAAACTGAAAGTTGATGGCGACTTCGATCTAGACGTTGGCGGCAATATAAACGTGAGTGCTGGTGGCGATAAGATAGAAGATATCAGAGGTGGTCTGCGTCAAGACGTGAATGGGAATCACCAGACGTTCGTAAATAGAAACCTTTCTAAGACTATAACAGGCACAGAAACTAACTTCATATCTGGTGATCAAAACAATATTATTAAACAAAACCAAAGTACGACTATCGGCACTAACAAAGAAGATATCGTTGGCGCTGTATATCAGATATCTGCTGAAAACAAATATATCGCGACTAGTGTTGATATCAATATGGGCGCATCTAACTTAACTTTCATTGGTGACAGCGGAACTATCGGCGGTGAGAATATGGTATATTACGGTCACACCGCACATATTCCTCGTGTTAACTCTACTTCAATTCATGCTACTACTTTTCATGGTGATCTAGAAGGAACTGCGAAAGAAGCACTTAATTCAAATAGAGCAGGAACAGCAGGACTAGGTTCTGCATCTCCTGGCGGATATACGACATCTGTTGAAACGGCAACAAACAAAGATACGGTACAAGCAACAAATAGCATTATCCGTAATGATTGGTTCAATAGTCAGTATGGTTTATTCAAAGTTGCTATTGACGTTGGCAACGTAATTTATAATTCTATCAATAGACTTGTTGATTACGGAGGGGTTTCTGATAGATCATTGACTACTCAGGAGGTCAGATCCAAACTACGGAATGCAGCAACACAAGCGAATGAATCCTTTATAGGTAGTGCTTTGACCGAAGGTATTTTACATTCGTCATATTCTAATGCTGTTCCTATCTCACTGGGATCTATTATATCCAATGATGCTAGTCCTCGCTTCGCAAACCCTAAAGAAGTGTTCGGTAGATTAGTGGGTGCTGAGGCAAAACGTTTCAAAGGTTCAGTTCAAAATGATACTATCACAACTGTTCCTAATCCAATATACAATCCCTTGCTGAAAAAGACTATCACAAAAAATACAAAACTTGCAAGAGGAATTACAGTAGCGAAGTTCTTAGGTGGGCACGGTGATTCTATCACTCTAGACCATATGTTAGAAGAAGATAAATTTGAAATGTCAAAATATCTTTACTTACATGCTCAGATACTACGTTCTGTGGTAGAAGATGAGGGTGACTTTGATGAGTTTAGACTTATCGTTTCAGAAGGAATTTATAAACAAGGTTCAGATGAAATTCTTGCCGCTGGTAGCGTGAACGATTATAGAACATATGGTCGTGCTATTGTTTACGAACTTCGAGATCGTAAAGGTAAAATTGCTACAAAACAAACTTTCCAACTAGCAGCGTGGTGGAAAGATAGTCTACAATATGAAAAGATGATATTGGATTATGATACTTATAATTTTGATGGTTCTTTGAATGTTCAGATCATTGTTGTTCTACCTGAACTGAATGGTTTCGAAGGAAAATATGTAAATAAATTAGAAACAAGATACAATAATTATAACCAAGCAACAGGCGAACTAGTAGAAATCTTTGCATAAAAACGTTATAAATAGGGTCAAAGGAAAATTAAATGGCAAGAGCATTTGCGCTAGAAGATGGCAATTTAAACACTAGGTCGATTACTGCTACAAAATCAGTTTTGTATCAGGATATTGATTTGTTCTTTGCTGCTAAACCTTCTGGGGATATCTTCAAGAAGTCAGATGCGGCAGCAGTAAAACAGTCAGTCAAAAATATCCTGATGACTAACTTTCTTGAGAAACCATTTAACACCACATACGGTGGAAACCTAAACAGTTTTCTATTTGAACTTGATACTAATGTTGAAGCAGATATTCTTCGAGATCAAATATTTGAGACTATTATATTACACGAACCACGTGCAAATATGCAGAGCGTGGCGATCTTTTTAGATCCAGAAAAGAATTTGATTAACGTTTCGATAACATTCCAAGTTATAAACTCGGTTGATCCAGTTTCATTAGAACTATCACTTACAAGGTTGAGATAAAATGGCAACTATGACTAAATCCTCAGATCTTGATTTCAATGTTATCAAGAGTCGCCTGAAAGATTACTTCAAAAGTAAACCAGAGTTTAATGCGTATGACTTTGAAGGTGCAGGACTCAATAACTTACTAGACGTTCTCGCTTACAATACTCACATCAATGCTCTTACAGCAAACTTTGCCCTAAACGAAGCATTCATGCCAACTGCTCAACTCCGTAGTTCTGTGCTATCACACGCAGGTATGCTAGGATATGAGACACGTTCTCGTACATCAGCAAAAGCATTGGTTGATATCAGTTTGAACTTGACTAACGTTGTCGGTCGCCCTGTTACAATCAATCTACCAAGAGGAACTCAGTTTTCTTCTAGCATCGACGGAACTACATTCACGTTCCGTACACTTGAACAATACTCTGCTAGAGATAATGGATCTGGTAGTTATACATTCCTCACATCTTCTGGTTCAGAGTCTATTCCTATCTTTGAAGGAGTAGAAAAAACAAAAACATTTATTGTTGGTCAAAAAGAAGAACGTCAGGTTTATGTTATTCCTGATGAAACTATGGATAAGTCCACTGCCATCGTCAGAGTTTATTCCGGATTGAACTCTAGCACTTTTGAAGAATATCTTCCTCTTTCAGAAGCAATCCGTGTTGATTCCCAAACAACTTACTACAGCATTCACGAATCACCAAACGGATATTTCGAATTAAACTTTGGCGACGGTACTTCTTTCGGTAAATCACCTGATCCTGGCGAAAAGGTCGTTGTAACGTATCTATCATCAAAAGGTATAGAGGCGAACAACGGAACTCTATTTACTGCACAGAATCAAATTTCAGTAGATGGGATTCAATACGTTTTAACTGCAACAACCGTCGCTGAATCAAGTGGTGGCGCAGAAAAACAAACTATTGAGTCAATCCGTCAACTAGCACCTATCACTTTTGCTTCTCAACAGCGTCTGGTAACTTCACTTGATTATAAGGGTATCATCGAGACTAACTTTGCTGACGTAAAAGAAACAGCAGTTTGGTCAGGTGACGAAAACGTTCCTATCGATTATGGTTCCGTTTATATCTCTTTGAACTTTAAAGATAACACTGCTGCTGCTACGAAGCAACTGGTTCAGGATCAGATCCGTGCTAACTATGTAAAGAACCTTTCTACTATGTCAATGACCCCTAAATTCGTTGATCCTAAAGAAGTATTCTTAGCACTTGATATCGGTTTCAACTTTGATCCTGCTCTTACAGGTCTCACCCCAGCAACTCAAGAGGGTGATATTATGTCGTTTGTTGTTAATTACTTTAAAAACAATTTAGAAGCATTCGGTAAGGTTTATAGAAAATCTAATCTATTAACTGAGATTGATGCTATCGGCAAAAGTATTTTGAACACTCAAATAGAAACTGTGATACAGATGCGACAAGAGGTCACCGCTGGAATATTGAACACATTCACTCTACAGTTCCCGAATGCTATTATAGAACCAGATGATATTTTTTATAGAGTAACGTCTGATGCATTTGAATTTGGTTCTACCGTATGTAAAATAAAAAATAGATTGAATTCTAATCAACTTGCTATTATGGATCTAGATGATAATATTGTATTGGATAATGTTGGTAACTATACCGCTCTTACAGGTGTTGTAGAAATTGTAGGATTTAATCCAACTAGAATGTTGAGCGGCGATAACTTTATCAGAATCAATGCTTCACCTAAAAATGACGCAACTGTCCAACCTCTTAGAAATTACATATTGAAATTAGAACTTGACAACTCATCCGCGACTGCGATATTAGATAGACAAACTGAAACTCTGAAAGTGAGTTAATGGCATATTCTCCTAACAACTCAGAAACGTTAAAGGATCTTAATAGACTTCCTGTAAATCTCAGGAAAAGTCTAGTTCAAGAGGTTCTTCCGGAATACTTTCAACAGGATTATCCTAATCTGATAACCTTCTTAGAGGGTTATTATGATTATCTGGATTCTGATGCGCAGTGGGGTGGTATAATCAATGAATTACAAACAATTCGTGATTATGAAGATACTGACTTAGCGAGACTTGATTTCCTATTTGATGAAGTAGGACTTGGGATATCCGGAGAAGTATTTAAGTTTCCTAGAGAAGTCATTAGAAACTTCGGTAACTTTTTCAGAGTAAAAGGTTCAGAATATTCTGGTTATGGGTTCTTCAGATCTTTCTTCAATGAAGAGAATGTTGAAATCCTATATCCTAAAAATGATATTTTATATGTTGGTTCAGGTGCTATTGGCGTTGAACAATCTAAGAAAATTCATGACGGTCAAATCTATCAGGTATTTTCTTTGTTGGTCAGTTCACCTTTCCCTATTCACGTTTGGGAAACTTTGTGGAGAAAGTATGTACACCCCTCAGGATATCATTTAGCAGGTGAAGTTGTTATCGTTTCAGACGTTCCTGTAAACGTTACGACCGAAGAATCAATGCCTATCCTTGATCCAAGACTCAAAGTTGTGGATGCGGCATACTATACCTTCGGACCAATCGTTGGAGAAGTCACAGGTCTTTATGCTGATAATAATAATCAAGCAGGTTCGTATGTATTCCCAGGATATGTGGAACCGAACTATGCACTAGGCGAAGCGGATGCTGATAATGCTCTTGAACGTCTTAATGTTTACTCAACTCCAGCAAGATTCGGTCTTGATAAGACAATACGTTACACAGATACGAACTACGCAAACGTCGATCGTTGGGCAGGATTCCGTCTTTCTATGGACGATACTCTTACGAAGTTCTCAAGCAGTACTTCATTGACTACATTCGACCAAGAATTCCATATTCAAACAACCGACAGTGATGGCACAGTCACCCTGTATAACTATTATAAATAGACTATATTAAAGAGGAATAACAAGTAATGGCAAGAGAAATTATAGCAACTGGCACCAGTGCCAATGACGGATCAGGTGATACCCTCCGTGCTGGTGCCGAGAAGATAAATAATAACTTTTCTGAGTTATACAACACCGTGGCAAACCTCGGAGTGTTGGTATCGGATAGTGCTGGCGGTCTTAATCTTGAAGGTCTAGCATTTGACCAAAGAAGTGTTGTATTCTTTGGAGTAGAAAGTGCAAACTCAGCAGTAGCAGATAACAACGAAACGTTCCTTCGCGCCATTGAACCTACTAAAGATAACATCATTCTTTTGCCAGATAGTTCAGGTACTCTTGCATTCCGTGAAGACTTTGCCGTAAATAAAAATATCCTTGACTCAGCAGAAATTTTGCAGATGATAGGTGTGGGCGTTGATTCTGCCGCAGTAAATGAACTCATTAAAGTAGGATCAATTGACTCTGTCGGCGTTATTGAAATGATTAACACTGATTATATTTTAGCACGTGTTACTATCGGATTTGACTCCGCATTAGCGAACCAAGAAGCAGATGAATACCTGACCAAGTCATATCTTAATCTAAAAATGGGCATTGATTCTAACTTCATTCTTAATGCACATGACGTTGATTCGGACTTGGGTGCTATTCAACAAAGCATAAATCCATATCCAGGAAGAACTCCTGACTTGGGTAGCAACACTACAAGATTCCGTGACTTAAACCTTTCTAGGAATATTCATCTTGATAGTGCAAGATTTAATTTCAATGATACAAATAATGAACTTACATTTTTCAACGTCTATTCTGTAAGAACAAAAGACAGTAATAATGGTACATCAACATATCTTCTTGATTCTGCTTCAGCAATAAGTGTTATAGATAGTGCATATATTCAGTTCAGGACTAATGAGGAATATGTGAGCGGTTTATTTGCTAAAGGTAACACCCATATGGATTCTGCCTTTGTAACTGGATTTATTGATTCAGACGTCTTTATGTCAATGACTGAACTAAAAACAGAAGTCGCGGCAAGTGCTGATTTCGCAGCATTCAAAACTAGAATAGGAAACTTATAGGATTAAACCATGCCAGCAATTATTACAAGACAATTAAGAAAAATCCTAGCGAGAAATTTCTTCGACGGTTTCAACCTGAATAGCAATAACTATTATGTTGGTATCGGTAGACCTGAACAGTGGGACTCTTCAGATAACGTTCCTGCGCCAGAAGATACTATTACTGATATTGGTCAGGTTCGTGATCAACTGATTTCCGTGAAAAGAGTTCAGGCAGTATCACAGGTCGTTCCTCGTAACAACTGGTCTAGTGGTAGTATCTACTCGCAGTACGATGATCTGGTTTCAGGTTATCCTGCGAATCCTTACTATATCAAGAACGATCAAAACCAAGTTTATATTTGTCTTGAAACTGGTAGAGACGCAAACGGTAATATCGTTCCTTCTACTGTTGAACCTTTGACTCCGAATGATGATTCGTTCCGTCTCGGTGATAACTACGTTTGGAAATTTTTATACACTATTTCAGCAGGTGATGCTAACTCGTTTATGTCATCAAACTTTATGCCTGTTAAAGTACAGGGTGCGACTGATTCTAACTCAACTGGCATTGAGATACGGCATGCATCTGTTCAGAATCATACCAAACCTGCGATGATTACAAGTCTTATCTTAACAGATGGCGGTACTGGTTTCACTAATGTTCCATCTGTTACTATTACTTCGCCATCAGGTACAGGTGCGTCAGCATATGCTTACATCGATTCTGGTCTTGGTATCGTTACTCATATTGAGATGAAAGGCGATAGTTCAACTCTTGCTCATGGTCGTAATTATTTCAACGTTCCTAATGTCACTATTGCTGGTGGCGGTGGATCAGGTGCTACTGCTCGTGCAGTAGTTGCTCCAGACTCAGGAGTCGGTAGAGACGCTCGTGAAGATCTAAGATCAACTGCGGTTATGTTCCACTCACAACTTCTACCTAACGATAGCGACTTTATTGTAGGTCAAGACTTCCGTCAGGTATCACTATGGCGTGATCCACGTCAACAAAATGGTGTGTTGTTTACAGACCTCACAGGTAATGCTCTCGATAAATTAACTGTGAGCAGTACAATAACTTCTTTCACTAGAGATAAGAAAATGCAAGGGCAAACCAGTTTAGCAGTTGCCTATGTAGATCACATTGACTCTAATGAAATCTATTATCACCAAACAGATAGCACAGGATTCCTTGCTTTCCAAGACGGTGAAGCACTACAAGAAACAAACGGTGCTGGGGATGCTATTATTGACTCCGCACTTATCAGTCCAAAATATGACGATCGCACAGGTGATATTTTGTATATAGATAATCGTGCAGCAATATTAAGAGATGCTACTCAAACTGAAGATGTAAAGATCATCATTTCGTTTTAAGGGATAAAAAATGTCAAGTAATGTAACGGAAACGCTATTCCAAACCAAATACAAAGATGATTTCAAAGATAGTGATCATTATCATCGGATATTATTCAACAGTGGTAAAGTTCTACAAGCAAGAGAACTTACACAGATGCAGACGATTATCCAAAAGGAAATCGAAAGATTCGGCACGAATATATTTAAAGAAGGTGCTGCTGTATTAGGTGGTGGTGTAACAGTAAACAATAAATATGAATTTGTTAAACTTGATACAACAACAAATACTCTTCCTGCTTCAACAGCATCTTTGCTTGGCGCAGTTATTACTGGTGCATCGTCGAGTGTGATAGGAAAAATCGTTGAAGTTCTTCCTGCTGCAGATGGTGATCCTGCTACTCTTTTCGTTCAATACACCGATACATCAAGCGGAACAGCATCCGCAGAGGCACCTGTAAGATTTACTGCTGGGGAAAACTTGACTAACTCAGTTAAAACTCTTACAATACAAACTATCAACACTGCTGTTAATCCAGCATTAGGAAGAGGAACTAGAGCATCTGTTAATACTGGTATCTTCTTTACGCAGGGTCATTTCGTACAAGCAGATGCCCAGTCAAAAGTTATTTCTAAATATAGTGACACACCTTCACTTGATATCGGATTCAGAGTTCAGCAAAAAATATTCGGAATAGACGATAACGTTGCTCTATATGATAATCAGGGAGCGCAACCAAACTTGACTGCTCCAGGAGCGGATCGTCTACGGATTGATATGACACTTGCTCTTGCTTCTGAAGTTGATTCAGATGAGATCTTTGTATTCTATTCAAAGATTCAAAAGGGTAAAGTGATTGAGCAGGTAACTCCTGATAATTCATATAATAAAATTGCAGATTTTAATGCAAGACGTGTTCAGGAAATCAACGGCGACTTTATTAAAAAGCAATTTAAAATTAACTATGAACAGCATCCTACAGATTCAGCGAACCTATACAACCTGAGAGTTTCTCCTGGACTAGTATATCTAAATGGGTATAGGAACGAATTTACTGGTTTCTCTTCTGTGAACGTAAACAGAGCAGATGATACCGAGCAAGTGGTAAACGACGTTCTTTCAGTCGGTATCGGTAATTATCTTGTTTGTGATAGTTCACTTGGTGTTCCAAATATCGACGAGTTCGAACAATACAATTTAAAAACTGGATACCGTAATACTGGTACAACTATCGGCACAACAAGAATTAAATCTATTGAAGAAGATGGTGCGAATCTACGTTATTATTTGATGGATATTCAAATGAATGCTGGAAAGGATTTCAGATTAGTTCGGTCGCTTGCCAAAGATGCTACTAACTATGCTAACCCTATTCTTGAAAACTCAGCACCAGTATTGAAAGATAAATTAAACACTAATTTACTTTATGCTTTCGGTTATCCTCGTATAAATGCAATCGCCAACGCTTCATATGTAGTTGTGAGAAGAGATTCTAGATCCGCAGACGGTTCTGGTAATGCCGCTCTTCCTACATTATCTGGCGGTGAACTATATTCTGACACTACTGATTGGATTATTGCTAGAACTGATACAGGTGCTATCATTAATCCAACAATCACGCTCGTCAGTGCTGGAGCAGGTGCTACTATTTCTGGTGCACCAGCGAGTGCTCCTCTAGAGATTATTTTCAAAAAATCAATCAATGCTGTTGCAAGAACTAAAACTATAACAAACGCAACTGTAACAGCGACTCTTACAACACCAGCAACTGGTGCGCCATACCTTGCATTAGGTAAGGCAGATATCATAGATGTTTCAAGGGTTAGAATTACTGACTCAGATGGTCTAGACGTATCAGGTAGTTTCGTTCTTGATAATGGTCAGAGAGATAACTTCTACGACGCAGGACGTTTGGTTCTTATCGGTAATACAACCGCACCGACTAAACCTATCTTTGCTAGATTTGATTATTATGCGCACGGTAGTTCAGGCAACTTCTTTGCTGCTACTTCTTATCCTGCACCATATAACAAAATACCATCATACACAAGCAGAACTGGTAAAGTGTATGACCTAAAAGATATCTTTGACTTCCGTTCACGGAAAGATGACACAGGTGCTAACTTCAGTGGTGGAACTGCAAGGTATAATGCTCTGCCATCAAACACTTCTTTGGTGACTGCTGACGTTACTTATTTTCTACCACGTCACGATAAGTTGATTGCTGCAAACGATGGCGTCTTAACTTATTTAGAAGGTAATTCTAGTTTCACACCTCAGTTTCCTTCTACTCCAGGAGGTTCACTAGAACTCTATCAAATTAAAATGGGTCCTGGGTCTATTAACGACAGTGATATGTCAATGAGACGTATCGATGCTAAAGGGTTTACAATGAAAGACATCTCCCGAATGGAAGATCGTCTTGAAACTTTAGAAGAAATGACTGCTCTGAGTTTATTAGAAATTGATCTAAAGAACTTTTCAGTCCTTGACTCTGGCGGTCTAGACCGTACCAAGTCAGGTTTCTTAGTGGATAATTTTGTAGATCATCAGTCATCTGATATCAATAATTCAGAATACAGAGCATCTATTGATCCACAAAATAAAATCATGAGACCTCTTTTCTCAGAAGAAGAAATGAAACTTCTTTATGATTCATCTCTGTCTACAAACGTTAGACTGATGGGTGATAATGTTTATCTTAACTATAATCATGTTTCATATATCAATCAAGACCTAGCAAGTGGAACTGAGAATATTAACCCATTCGCAGTTATCACAAACGAAGGTTATACCGACCTTTCACCTTCCTCTGATCATTGGAAAGAAACTAAAGTTCGCCATACTAAAGTTATCAGTGGCGGTACTCGTCTTGATAATCAGTCTAACAGATTGTTTGGTAACTGGAATTGGAACTGGGGTGGCGTAACTGTAGGATCTAATGTAGGTGCTGCGAGAACTGCTCAAGAAGGCAATGATAATGTAACACGTGTAAATCGTGTGGTATCTCAGCAAACTATTCGCGAAGTGATAGACGAAAAGATTGTTGATGTTGCATTGATTCCGTTCATGCGTTCTATTAAAATGTTCTTCCGTGTACAAGGTTTAAAACCTAATACTCGTCACTATGCTTTCTTTGATGGTGTATCTGTCGCTGATTGGGTTGATGGAACAGTATCATTTAGTCGCCATGCTTCTAGTACAACTGCAGTTGGTAACGAACATAATCGTGCAACGAATCACACTGATGCGCCAAATGCAGCAGATAGAGTACTGACTTCAACTGCTGCTGGTAAGATTGAAGGTTCATTCTTCGTTCCTAATACTTCTGCTATTCGGTTCAGAACAGGAACTCGTGCATTCCAACTTATGGATGTGACTGGCGGAAATACAGAATTCTCTACATCATTCTCTAAAGGATTCTTTGACGCAAACGGTGTTCTTGAAACAGTAGATCGTACAGTAAGAGCAACTCGTCAGATTTCAATCAGATCTATCGTAACTGGTCGTTCAAGAATTCAACCACCACAACAGGTGCCAGATGATCCTAACCCAGCAGATCCGTTGGCGCAATCATTCTTCGTGAATAAACCTAATGGCGTGTTCATTACGAAAGTAAAAGTTTTCTTTAAAACGAAAGATGCTAACATTCCTGCTCAACTTCAGATCCGTCCTATGGATGCTGGTGTTCCCGATAACATTCCCGTTCCTGGAGCAGTTAAATTCCTTGAACCATCAGGAATCAATATTTCGGATGATGCAAGTTTAGCGACTGAGTTTGAGTTTGATGAACCAGTATATCTAACTGGTCTAACAGAGTTCGCTGTAGTTCTTCTTGCTCAATCAGTAGATTATCTTGTATATGTTGCTGAAACTGAAAAGTTTGAGATCGGTTCAACTGCAAGAAAGATTGCTAAACAACCTACACTTGGTTCATTATTCTTATCGCAGAACGGTTCTACATGGACTCCTGCACAAAATAAAGATATGAAGTTTGAATTGATTCAGGCGAAGTTCCCTAATACGAGCGGAGAAGTGGTGCTGGAAAACATTGATCTTCCATTAGATCTACTTCCTGTAAATCCAATACTTTCTGAATCAGATGCTTCAACCGTTATTATATCTCAACCAAATCATGGATTCATAGTAGGGGATACTGTAACAATTAGTGGTCTTACTGATGGAGAAAACTTTGGTCAGGGTCAAACAGGAGCGAGCATAAACGGCAATAGAACTATTACTGCTGTAGATGAAAACAGTTATAGAATCACTGCTGGTGATGCTTGTACTGCTGCTTTAATCTTTGGCGGTGATACTGTAAAGGCGACTCAGAATATCGGTTACGAAATCATGATTCCTAAGATCCAAACTCTGGTTCCTAGACGGACTGACGTAACAATCGATGCCAAACTAACTGAAGCAAAATCTCAGGCAGGTAACGAAACTCAGTACACTAAAGAAGTCGGGTATTCACGATTGGTGTTAAATGAAGATAACTACTTCGCGACACCTAAACTTCTAGCAAATAGTGAGCGTCAAACGAATGCTATGAGTGGTGCTAAGTCTGCGACAATTAGGTTGAATCTTACAACTGCAGATAGTGATCTTACTCCTGTAATTGACCTTCAACGAGCAGGTATGTGGATGTTCCACAATAACATCGACTTCCAAGATTCACCAGGATCTGTGGGTGTGACCGTTAATCTTAACAGAAATGCTCCAATATCATATGCTGACGAAACTGACCCTAACGGTGGTTCACATATGTCTAAGCATATTGTAAAAACTGTTATCCTTGAGTCACCATCAGTTGGAGTAAAGATTCTTCTTTCTGCAAACAAACCTTCGGTCGCAGACTTTGATCTGTACTACAAGGTTGCTACAGAAGATGCAAACTTTGACGATATGAACTGGACTGAAATCGGGTCTGAAGAAAATGTTCAAAGTGATGAGAATCCTGCGGTGTTTAGAGATTACACATATCTCATTGGCGGGAAAGAAGGTTTCGTGGATCCATTTGATAAGTTCACTATTAAGATCGTTATGAAGTCTACAAGTAGTGCTTTGGTTCCATCATTCAAAGACCTTCGTGTGATTGCATTGGCGGTATAATGAAAGCGAAGGTTGAAAACCACAACACCCTTATTCGTGATTTGAATAATAATGCAATTTTGAATATCGATAATGTTTCTATCAAAAATGCTCAGCGAGTAAAAAGAGCAAGAAAAACTGATAAACAAGAAATAGATCAATTGAAACACGAAGTGGGTGAACTCAAATCTATGATGAGAGAAATACTGGATAGACTGTAATGGTAAGAAAAATACAAACAGACAGTGATGCTACTATTGGTCAATGGATCGACAGTCAAAACGGAATGTCAGATTTTATGGGAGATCTGGATAGTTTACGTCCAAATATCTTATCTGGTTATGTCAACAATCCATACTCATTACATTTTGCCGAGTCTGGTGGTAGAGACTTCATACACGCACTGAACTATGTCAAAGATCCTTTCATGAAAAAGGTTGAGGATATGTTCACAGGAGAAGGGGCGACTGACTTTGAAAAGTTAGAAATGCTCATTGATTCTGCTGTGTTTGATATCGTAAGATTAGAACCACTTGGTGAAAGTTATGGCGGAACGTTCCCTCAAAAAACTTCACACTTCTTTGCTTCAGACGCTCACATGAGAGACTCTTATGGTGACGGTGATTCGCCAGGATCAACTGGACTAATCAATATTATTAAAGATGGTGCAACATATAACATACCTTCCTTTGATTTCGACTTCTTTGTTGAGAGTGGCGGTACGTTTAGGAATATAAGAGTCGATAGTGCCTTTAATACTACTGGTCTTGAAAGTGCTACGTTCAATGGGATACTCATAAAAGATAGTGCTAAGATCGGTAGAATAGAAGTACCTGATGGTGCTACCATTACTTTCGGATCTGTGAAGATTAACGAGTTTCCTACAGATGGCGGCAGTTCTGGTTCTATTGATTCTGCACATTTTCATATTTTTAGAACAACAAACGTAATGGCAGACAGTGCTCATTTCAAGAAAGCAACTATAAATAACCTCATAGTGGAAGATAAGTTCAGATTTGATGGTAGGGTACATACGGACGCAAGTCCGTTTCGAATCAAAGATGATGCTGGAACAAATCTTTTTGCTGCGTACAAATTAGATTCGGTGTAAAAAATGACTAGAAAAGAAACAATTGTAACCAACGCACCTATCGGTCAATGGTTGACTAAAACAAACTTGATGTCAGATTATATCGGTGATCTGGATGAATTAGACTCAGGATTCCGAGAATACGATTTAGACTCAGCGAAACACCACGACTCTAGCGTAGTTATGGCAATCAATTACCTTTGGGATACAGTTGATAGTATTAACACTCTATTATCTCAAGGATCCCTATCACTCAAAACATTAACTGCTGACTCTGCTACATTTAGAATTATTCGCACAGGTATGCTAGTCGCTGATAGCGCAACCATAGATAGTGCTAACATAGCAAATTTAACTGTGACAGGTAAACTCATCGCGGAGAGCGCACATTTTGATCGGATTAATGTAAACCAGATTGACCTACTTCCTGGCGCAAACCTTTTCATTGATAGTGCTACTATCAACACTTTGAATGCTACGAATATTGTTATCGATAGTGCTTCAATCACTAACTTGAGCGCGAGTAGCATCATTGCCGATAGCGGAACGTTTGATAGTGCTACGATTAATGATTTGTTGATTCCTTCTGGTGGAACATTTACGTTTGATAACAAAGTATTTACTGATACACACCTCTTAACGGTGAAAAATGAGGCAGGTACGATTGTTCTTACTGGATACTTCCTGACCACTAATTCGGATATAGGAATTGCATAATGGCGAATAAACCATTTATAGAAAATGGAAATGCTGGTATCAAAGAACCATCGGATTCTGAGTTCAATGCTATGCTTGCAAGAATTGCTTACTTGTATCAACAAGATCCAACTGTAATTCTTAATGTAGTCACATCTAATGGCAACATATCACCTAATATGACTGATAGAAGATACAAGTCTGGTACTGCTAAAAGAGATACGACTGGAGAAGGTACTGCTTTTCCATCACAGGCGGCAACTGGCGAACCAGAAATCGTGACTGGCGTTACCTACGATAAGATCGATCAAGTTGTAAGTGAACCTGCTGCATTTGGTTCATCTGATTATAATTCAATGACTGCTAAACCTGTTTATCTAGCAGAGCAGGGTGGTCTTAGAGAAATGTCCTTTTCGAACGTCCTAACTTATTTTATTGATCCTTGGGTTAATAACTTGACTGCTACTAATAACACTGGCGTAGAAGCAGGTGGTGCTCATTTTATCAGTACGGCATCATCTAATTCTAACTCTACAAACTTAGGAACAGTGTTCGCTGATACAAGAGCAAATGCTGGCGGTTACTTAGCAGAAAATATCGGTACTGCTAACACTCGTCAAGATGTATTCAGCACAACAACATTTAGATTATTTAGAGTGAATTCAAATTTAAGTTCGCAAGGTTCTGGGTATAGAACTCCTCTTTGTATTGATTATTCTAGTAACAAACATGGGATCACGCCAGCAGGTTTAAGGCATATGACATATGCTGAGTTTGATGCTTTGTTCGCTCCACTCGCTAAACGTGCAGTCTTTGATTATAGCGGATTCACGCTTAGATATAATGTAAACGGAAGTGGCACTAGGCAAGGAACTAGAATAACAAATCGTGAAATGACTGGCGTTTCTGGTAAATACACTCAATACAAAGCAACCATTGATGACTATCGCGCACAGGAATTCCCTAACGGAACATTGGTTGTAAGAGAATCTTACGACTTGAAATTACAAAGGACATAAAAAATGATAGATGGTCATACTTTTGAAAAGGCATACTTTTCTAACAACGAACGCACAGAAGTAGAATTATATTTTAGGAACGATAATCCTCAAAACGTAGATGATGAAATGCGTGTAGAATTTTGCCCTGCCGAAGACGGTGATGAAGTATATGATTGGTTGCTGACGCAAATTACCATTGACGAATTACATGAATCAACCTTTAAACATATCGCCCAACAAGATGCTATCTATAGAGAGGCGATTGTTGAGATCGGTAAACAAGAAGGTCTAATCTACGATATCGACAACATCAATACCGATATCTACAAGGCGATTGCTCATTGCGTCTTTGCTGACTTTGATGATGAGAAAGACAAAGATAAATTATTCATGTATAAGATTTCTTTGTTTGAGGCAGATCAAATTAAAAACTGCACTGATAAAGAACTCAAGACTAAACTTCGTAGATCTACAAATATTGTCGAGGCGACAAAGGTCGCGATTGAGATTGTAGAAAGTATTTCTGGCACCAGTCAGTAGTTTTCATGTATTCGTGAGTTTGGTTAAAGAAATAGACGTCATAGTCTTCTTCTTCCTTAACCGTTTGATAAGAGCAATATCGTTTATTAGCGAAGGTATCTACATTGTAGACTTCCCAAAAGTATTGGTCTATGCCTCTGTTATATTTACGCATCATGTTTGCCCAATCATCATCCCAAAACTTAAACATATTTGATTTATCACCTTCCCATGATATGATGCTTGAGTTCAGTGGAGTGTGCCATGCTTTACGCCACCATGCGTGACATACAGTAAATTTTTCTTTTAAAAACTTATTACAGTCACCTTTGATAAGAACGTCTAGGTCAAAGTAAATATTCTGACCATCACGGAATAAATCAAACATCTGCAGTTTATCGTAGACGCCACCATATATTTCTTCGGTACAAACTTCAAAAGAATCATACTCTAGTCCCGAATACTTATCAACCATGTGCCGAAGATTATCGGTGTACCATTGATTGTATTTGTCTCCATTATTTACGCAGATAACTCTAAGCATTGTACCGCTCAAATAAATCTTCTCTTTCTAAGTGCGCCATATCCCCACAGTCATTCAAATCAATGTAGTAAATCAATCCTGTGTTTTGACACCTGATATAGTTTTCATGACTGAAATTAGTCAAAGTGAAAAGCGGTGATCGTTTTACCACGTTTTCATAAACGACTCCCATTTCTTTTTTCTTTAGGATCTTTCCCTTTACATAATCAGAAATATACCATACGTTCGTTTGATTCCTACCGAAACTGAATACAGGTATCTTGATATCACCGAAACTAGCATTCGCCAGTTGCATCATGTTTTGTTCGATAGTACGAGCAGACTCTTCGTCTATGCAAGTAATTATCTTTTTAATTGTAAAAGATACTATCTTCGTTTTATCGTTGCTGATGTAAATCATCTAAAAAATCTTTCCATAATATTTTCCAATCAGTCCCACCTCTGTGTAACCAAAGTTTGTCACAGTACGCAATAAACTTATCGACTGGTTGATTCGGTTCTTCCCTTAATTCAGCAACAACATATGTCAGGTCGTGGTACTTTTCTAGATACCTATCCTTCATTCTCTGTGGTAAATTTCTAATGCTGAGATATTCTGGACCTCTTACTACGTTGCTGAAGTGCAAGTTTATATGCTCAGGAATGCTGAATTTATCTTTGTAATACTTTCTTATCTCATCTAGTTCATCAATGTTGAGAATAGAAACAGTTAAGTCTAAAGAGTATCTAACCCCACCATCTATTATCTCTTGTAAATTATTTTCAAACACTTGAGGATCAATAGGATATCTCATGAAACTTAACTTATCACCATAATGATCTACGGATGCACCCAGCGTTAATTGCTCAAACTTATCCGCAGTATCAAACACACTAAAGTTTTTATATCGTATTTCAGTAAGATTTGTTTGTGCACTTACTCTGATATTTTTTGCTTTATCTTTTGGTATTCTATCTAGCATCTCCCAGTACTTTGGAAGTTGTAGAGTTTCACCACCCATCATTTGAAAAGTTCTTATAAGATCTATGTTTTCTAAAATGTGATTAAAATAATTATCCCAATCGCTGTATTTTATATTAATGCCTTCATCATTCGCTAGTTGTTTAGCAATAAAGTTATCATAATCTTCTTTATTTGACTTCGGGAATATCTCTTTTAATTCTTTTCCTCTAGATGTAGAGTTGAATGGGTGGCACATGTAGCAAGATAGGTTGCAGTAATTACCAAAGAACCTTACTTTCAAATTGACCCTATTTACTTCAGTGTTCATACCATGTTTTTCAAACATTTTTTGCCTATAGGAAGAACCATCAGGACTTTTCTTTTCAATAGAATAACATGTTTTACACGCAGGAATCGTTTCCCCTTCTAACATTTTTTGCCTTACTTCTTCCATAGCATCAGACAGAAAATAGTCAAATGGTAAATGCTTTTCCTCTTTGAAGTCCATGTTTTTGAATTCAGGTATAGGTCTGGCGTGACAACATAGTCTATATCTACCTGAGTTATCTGCGTATATCTCGTGAAAAGCAGCAGGGCAAAAAGACTTATTCCTTTTCATGAACTCGTTTATTCGTTTCAGTTTATTTTTCGCCATAACTTAACTCAAATTCTTTATTGACATGATGCCACATATAAGCAGCATCTGTTGGTTCCGGACAAGCACGGTCTATAAGAAGATTCCATTGTAAACCAATATTCGTATATGGTATGTTAAACCTTTCAATCATATAAGAGATATAAACTTCGTTATTCGGGTGCCAGTTTCTACTAATTTCTTCAGGATATAAATTGTCTGCCATTGCCTCGTATATCTTACCATTCATCATCTCAAAGTTTTCAGAAAAGTTGAGGTTCTTGATTGCCTCGCTATTAGCAGCAACAACTCCAGTATTTATTATTTCAGCAGAACCGTATATCTCATCCAACAGTAGCATCGCATTTTTAGCACAGGTCTTAGAATACATATTCATCAGATCGAACTTATCCTTTTCTAATGCCCACTTTAAAGTTTCTACAGGAGGAGTTCTATCAATACCATATGCGCATATCGTCTGTAAATCAAAATGATTGAACATATTTTTATTTGTTCTCGGTACTACGTCAAAGTCAAGATAAACAACCTCGTCATAGAAATTAGCGAAGTATTCCATTCTTCTCAGTTTATCAAACTGGATAGTCGCATAGTCTCTTTCTTTGGTCACATACAAATCATAATCAGCACCGCATAGTGCGGCATATTCTTTCTGTGATCTTTCTAAGTCTCCTTTGAACTTTTCGAACTGAGACTTTTTAAAATCAGTCGCTGATGCGTGATTATCTACCGTATTGGTGTATGTGCTAAATATTATTCTTTTCATACCAGTCTTTCACATATGCAAAGTCTTTATTGATGACATGAACTAATTTAGTCTTTTTTGAAACAAAACTAATTTTATCCATAAATTGATGCCACTCTGAATCAAGTAATTGAGCAGTAACATTATTCATCCTCGCCTTAAAACTCCATATCGTTTCGTTATCATATCCGAACAAGTCAGTGATATGCGGTGGGTACATACTGAACGGATCTTCTTTTAAACCTTTCATCTCTAGTAATAGTTCATCGAAGTTTTCAAAGTAGTTCAACTGTTTTAATTGATCTTTCGTTATTCCTACGATACCAGTATTGTATACATCATTAGCACCTGACATATCGTTTTCGGTAAGAAGTGCCCTACAGTTCCAGTATTTTGCAGTCGGTGAACGGTTTGATGTATATGTAGGGTTCGCTCCGAACTCTTCATGAAACTCTCTATCTAGCATCATCTTATGAAGCGAAATGTTTATATACTTCCTGTTTGAAAGTATCGCCATTCCATTTTGTTTTAATTTCCAACGCTCAAAGAAACATTCATTTTTAAGGGGTACTACATCAAAGTCTAGATAGAGTATCTCGTCATATGTTTTGGCAAGTTCATACATCAAATGGATTTTATAAAAATTTATTATATTGTATGTTGTAATATAGGGTTTATCTGCAAAGGTTTCTTTGAACTCTAAGTATTGATTATCGTATTGAAAGAGTTTATATTCTACACCTATGCTTTCGGCATACTCCTCTTGCCTTTTCCTCAACCAAACATAATAGTCCGACATCCTTTCCTTTGTCCTCAAAGTTTTTGAGATAGTGTCGCCATGGTATGCTGGTTGTGGATCCAGTTCATCTTTCGGTATGTCTATATAAAGACTATAAATAACTTTTGTCATGCTACAAATCGCAATAGATAAAATCCAGTCATGTGATAATATTGAAACAGCAAGGTCAATCGCCAACTCTGTCAATAGCAATCAGGTGTTAAATAAACTATGGTTGGTCAATCAACTCCAACCATACATAGATATGTATAAGGAAAAACCAAAGGTCTGCGTAGCAGCAGGTTGGCACGGATTAGCAGCGCATATGATTGGTAATGCCGTATCGTTTGACATGGATCCTATGTGTAAAGAAGTCAAACTCTTTTCAAATGTT
>Ga0181409_1000066_pt1 | contig 34997 bp, 54 predicted proteins | sample 32SPOviralmetaG_FD_130138 | JGI IMG/M metagenome (GOLD analysis project Ga0181409, IMG submission 130138) | Marine viral communities from the oligotrophic San Pedro Time Series (SPOT) site, San Pedro Channel, CA, USA - 32 SPOT_SRF_2012-05-30 | ecosystem: Environmental > Aquatic > Marine > Strait... | reverse complement strand
GCTATGCATCTCATTTACAATCCCTCTTCTTTGACCTCATGCATTCTACCAGTTTTCTGGTCAAATAGCAATCCTCCTGCTGGCCCTGTAGTGCCACAGAAGCGGTTTTTAAGCACTCTGACGCTGGTTGTATTCCTCTCTATGGGGTCTTCAGCCTGACCATTCCTCTCTAGTCCTATCACCATGTCTGAGAGCTGTGCAATAGACGCAGAGCCTCTGAGCTGTGACAGACTACTAGCAGCACCTTCCTCGTGGCCTTTGCCGTCAGGTCTCTTGAGATGGCTTACCATAAACAGGGTGATACCAGTCTCTTGAACTAACATACGCAGCTTGGTGCATATCTCGTCCAGAGCCTTCCTCTCATCACCGTTGCTCTGTGCAGACACAACAATACTAACGTGGTCTAGGAACAGGAACTTAGTGTCCAGCGCCTTAGCCATGTAGCGGCAGCGGGCTATGATGTTGTCAATGCTGGTGCTGCCGAAGTGGTCGAACATAAACAGCCTCTGAGTGCCCATAGTGGACTCAAAAGCCTCCCAGCGTTCCTCTTCTGTACTCTCTACGTCAGGCAGGTGTAGTGGCTTGTTAGCCGCCAGTGACATCAATGACAGTGCAGTCTTACGCGCATTCTCCTCTAAGAATAGCAGCCCTATATTATCCTCTGATTCCTTAAGGATATGCCATACTATCTCTCTGACAAACTGAGACTTCCCCAGCCCTGAGCCTGCTGTGATGGTGACTAGTTCTGCTTCTCTGATGCCGTAGGTTAGCTTGTTAAGACTCTCCCACGGGTACATTACAGCAGACTTCTCCACCGGCTTGTTGACCTCCTCCCAGAGACTAGCACCGTTGATGATACCGTCAGGAACAAACTTCTCAGCGGCCCAGAAAGTCTCTTTATATGCCTTAGTGTCGTTAGCGGCCAGAAAGTCGCAGGCATCCTTGTAATCTGCTGGGTTCCTCATAACTGCTGACTTGCCGCCAAATAGCTCTGCTATCTCTCTGGCAGCCTTCTGACCGGGTTCGTCGTTGTCCATAGATATAACAATAGCGTCAAAGCTGTCTAGGTACTCATAGGCGGCTTTACAGTCCTTCAACGCACCGCTGGCCCCGTTCCTGACAGAGACTACCGGGTACTTACTGCCCTGCATCTGGTAGCTTGCAGCCGCGTCAAACTCTCCCTCAGTGATTGTTATAGTCTTCTGGCAACCAGCAGGGAACAGGTGCTGACCGAATAGCCCCGCAGTCTTCCAGTCTCCAACAATACTGTGCTTCTTGTCCGGTAGCCGTATCTTAGCCGCTGACGGCACTAAAGCATCGTCAGGGTTGTGATAGCTAAAATAAGTCTTGTCTGGTGTCTCCAGAATGCCGTATAACTTAGCCGTGGCAGTGGTTATGCCCCTAGATACAATGCTCTGATACTTACCAGTGGTTAATAGATTCTCTACCGCGTTAAAGCTAGGTTTAGGTGTTGGATCGTGATTCTCTGGTATCTCCACGGGCTGATAGCCTCCCTCAGTCTTCGTATACTTGCCGCAACTATGGCAATAGGTGCTGTTCTTATTGACCTGTAACGCATCACTACTGCCACAGTCTGGACAGGGTTGGTGGATTGCTACGCTCATTCAAAAACCTCCTCATAAACTCTGCCGTAGCTGATAAGGCAAAGTGGTAGGTGTAGAATAACGCCCTGAAAAGGCATTACCTCCATTTCATGCTTTTGAGTATTGAACACCCATACAGGTCTACTGTCTGGAAATTCTAGGTCAAATCCTACGCCTAGTCTGTACTCAACTGTTAAATTACGTCCTAAGATAACCATGCTGTTTTACTCTCCAAATGTTTAGCTATCACCCGTATCCTGCGCTTGCAAATTGGACAGGGTTTTGTCCAGTCTGTCTGCTCAGGATGCTTGCAATAGTTAGTCCTCTCTTCAGGTATGTTGTAACTACCCACCACCCTAACACGTTTGCCTTCCAGAACCAACCTATCTCTATTTGTTAGTATCATCACTTCCTCCAAAAACTATGTCATATTCTGCGCTCTCTCTGATAAATCTAACTATACTCTCTGGCGATAGCTGATAAAACTTAGCAGCCTCTCTCAAGCTATATACATCACTAGCAATATCACTGGCAGCTCTCATAACCGCCTGAATCTCTGGCGTTAATTTACCCTGCATATAATCTTCAAACATCCTGCTTGCTCCTTTAATAAAATTATGCTACCCTCAAAACACTATATAGCACTTCAGCGAACTTTGACAGTAGCAGTAGTAGCCTGTTAGCGTTTTAAAGCGTACTTCAACTCCTCCAACATATCCTGCAATGCTTCAATATCTTCAGGATACGGTATCCACTTAGTATCACTTTTAAGTTCTACATAGTTAGCAGCGTCCTTCAACTCTCTCAGAGTGTCAAAGAATCTCTCTCTCCATTCCCAATCTTCTAACTCTACTAAATCTTCATCGCCATGCAGAAAGTCTGCTGGGCCTCTCAAATAACTCATATTAGTTCTCCAGATCGTTAATTATAGTTTCTCTAATCTTTTCTAATTCTTCTGAAGCCACCTGGTAAGGCAGGCTCTCAATCCATACAACGTAGCGCTCTATCGCCTCAGAGCGCAGTTGATTGTCCTCTATATCTGCAAAGTTCATTAGCTAAATACCCCTCTCTCATCTGCTTCATCTAAAGCCTTAGCCATTCTCTCCATTTCATCCTCCATATACTCTATTATATCTCTAACGTGTTCAAACGCTATTTCACACTCTCCTACTACTGACATAGTGATTCCCTTATCATTAAAAATCTCTGAGTAATTATTAAATACCATCACTCCACCGTCACCATCGGTGTAGACTAGGTTAAACTCTCTGCACCCGTCAGAGTCTATAATTAGCCTCTCTTTGTAGTCTGGTTTAAAAGTTTGCGTCCAGTCATAGAATTTCTGGCCCTCAAGCCCTGCTATAGACATAGCCTCTCTGTAATCTTCTGGCATCATCTCTCTCTCTCTGTTGATTAATGTTCAGGGTATTAGAGTCTCTCTCCCTCAATAGTTCAACTCTCTGCGTGACTAAATAGCCCTCTCCGGTCACACTATACCAACCCTCCTATTGTAAGATGATTAGCCCCTAATTAAAACACTAGCGCAGCCGGTAGTAGTAGGTAGTAGCAGACAGTAGAACATAGCTATAAGGCCATAGATTGCGTTCTAAGCCGTTTTACAGTGTTACAGGTGCCAGGGTACTAGGTAGTCTTAAAAGGGCTTAAATCGCTTTGTATTATCTATAGGGTACAAAAAAGCCCCCAATTAAGGGGGCTAAAAGGCCCGTTTGCGGCACGGTGGGCCAATCCGCTTCATAGGGTGAAGGAAGCACCCCGCCTAGCTATACGCTCCATTGAGAGGCCATCGCCTCCGCGATTCCGGTAAATGTCTCACTTCTTATTTTCCAGCGATCAGGACTAGGCGGCAAATAGTGCAACCTTTGCTGTTGGTTTTTAGGAAGTGTATCAAATAGCTCTTTTACGTTTTTAGTCTCCATTAAGGGGGGCAAGTTATGAAGCCATAGACCCGTCTTTTTGCTCTCAGGGTGACCAAATTGCCACGGCTGGATATACTGGGTAGGCTTAATAGGTAGTACGCCCACGGGGTTCTCGAATGCTACGCGGGGTGCGTGTTTTTTGGCGTGTTCAAATAGGGATAGCGTCCACTCTATAGCGTCTATGCGCTGTTGATTCTTTGGCATTCCTTTTCCATACCATGCGTTCCCTGAGACGGCCAGCGCAGTGCATGGGGGGTGCATAATGATTAAATCCCAGTCAAAATCAGGGTCTGCTATTACGCCCCAACAATCACCCTGATAGTGGTTCCATGATTTGTCATCCGCTGGCAACAGATCGCAGCTATACGCATCATGACCAAGTGCGCGGAAGGCCTCCCTGACCTTTCCGCTGTACTCGCATGCAATCAATACTCTCATGCTGCCACCCATTCTGCATATAGCGCATCAGTTTCTCCAAACTGCTCAGCCTTACGCTGTAACCAATCCCTAACATGGTCGCCATAATAGCTTGAGTCCCTATCCCAGAAACCAGAGCCGTGACCGTTCCTTGAGAGCCAAAAATCATGGCCTGCCTGCTCTATTGCGTCATCTGATAGGTAACACTCGGCATATACCATAAATGCCAAGCACTCGATGGTCTGCTCGCGCTCCCAGACTTCACAAAAATCTGTGCTGTGGTCCTCAGTAAACTGAACGCACTCAAAATAGGCGGCTATGAACCGTCGTTCTTTTTTGGTTGGTGTAATCATGCTGCCACCTCACCGCCTAGCTCGTAAAATTCCTGTAAGGCCGCATTTTGAATTGTGACCTCTGCCAATACGCTTGCATGATGGGCGAATGAGTCGAATCTATAAGCAGCATCGTCGAGCAGTGCTTCCGCGTCGTCGGTGCAACAGTTAGCGCACAGCATGATAGCCTTGTAGGTGTAGATGGCGTGTTCACTATTAGCCGCAGCTTGGTCAATTAGCTCGTAGTGGTCGCCACCGTGATTCTTTACTTCCTCAATCGCATTAAGGGCGATATCAAGGGCCAATTGTTTTAGTTCGTAATCGTTTTTAATGTATTGCATGGTCTTTCCTCTTTGTTTGTGTGATTAATACTATAAAGCCCACCCTCTCAAATGGGCTTGAACTATCAACCTATAATAAATGTCATTGCGCCTATGTAGGTAGCAGCGACAATTCCAGCCATTACATAGAAATAAGCGTTTATCCTGCGGTGGTTGCGCTCCTGTAGTTTATCTGCAAGGTAACGCGCAGCTATTAACTGCGCTTCAATACGGTCATTGTCTGGGGTGAATTGCATTACAGCACCCCCATCATTTTTAGATTAAGTGCTAAAAAAGCCACGAATACTAGTATTCCTATTTGTACAGCGTCGTGTGCGTCCATTGTTTATGCTCCTATGGTTAATCGGTTGGCTTTGCAAAATTTGTAAACTTCACGCTTAAGGGCGCGTGACAGCTGCCAGAATTTGCGGTTCCTTTGCAGGTCATTGATGCGGCAATCTTCTGCCTCTCTCTCCCAATCCGCGAAAGTGTTAATTAGCTCGCCATCGTCGGCCAGCATTTGCGCGTAGTTTTTATTTAAGCAAATGTCGGTAATCTGGCCATTATTTATGGTTATTGATTTAGGTGTACATATAGTTTTCATTGTTTACGCTCCTTTGTTCATTTTGAACACTTCTACCTGATAGACTTTAATAATCCCTACCTTTGTTTATCCTTTTGTTTTTTTAGATTCAACAGAGACTTTAAAGCAATGCGCGGTCCTGCTAGATGTACCCTGCCAATGCACAACATGCAATGTTCCACCTCTCGTTACTTCCACAAACCTACAAGGCCTGTTGTTAACGCCACAGCGTAACCATTGCCCGCGCTGAAGTTTAATAGCGCCGCTGGTTATAGCTTCTTGTACGCCTTCAGCCCATATATTTAATGTTTTTATATATTTCATAGTAAATCCTCTTTTGGTCTGTGTTAATTGGTTTAATGCTAGGCACTCTATGCGAATGCCTAGGATAACTCAACTATTGATGGGAAAGTATTAGTCTGTAGCTAGATTCTGCCGCGTCTAAATGCTGCTGCGCTCTCTCTACTTCTAGTCTGGCGATATCGGCCTGTAGCTTATCTTTTTTGTTTTCTATCGCATCACCTATAGCTGCGTATTCTTTGTTAATACTCAAGCGCCATTCTAGGTATAGCTGGGCAGCTAGTAGGCTGTACTCTGCTTCCTTAGACCGTAAGCGCTCTATTTCTAATTCTGTTGGATTTACCAATTCTCTGCGCTTCTGGCTAATCCTGATCTCTGCATGGCCTACAGCTTCGCGCAGCGTTGATAGAGTGTTACGGTCTTTGAAGTTTATTCTGTTAGTCATGATATATAATCCTATGCGCCAGCGAGGCGCTGTTATTTGCGTATATTGTTAGTCAGTAGGGTTAGCCTTTGGTTCCCGCTAGGGCCATATTAATTTTATATAATGAAACAACAAAGCATTCGCCAAACTTATAGCTATCTACATACTATATATAGGTATATAGAGTTAGGCTGTAGGCCGCGCCATTGCTGGGCTGTAGCAAATGCCGGTGATTAGCACCTATAGCAATGCTATGGCATAGGGTAGCGACAAACGCGCTTATACGGCGATTCTGAGCCTTGTAGGAATATATACATAGCATCTATGTAAAGCCTGGGGTATATCAATGTAAGCTATGGCATTGTGGCATGGTGATTGCATAGTGCAAAGCAATACTGCCAACCATGACAGGCACTCGGGAGTCAAACATTAACGTGACCACACCAGGCTATTGAGTCACAGCAATAAACCTACAAAGTATTGACGGGGTGGTGACACAGTGCTAGGTAGTCCTAGATAGTACCAACTAGCATACTCTCTCTTGCCTGTACAGAATCTATGGTGACTATATAGCCTCTATTGGTCACAGCTAGACTTGACAGACTAAGGCGGGTATGCTAGAGGGCCGGGGGAGGGGCTGGAGGTGGTTAAGACTGTGGCAGTACCCGCTCAGATACAAAATAGGGCTAAATTAGACTAAAAAGCAGCATAGTTATAACATATAGCTATAAAGGCTAAGTCATTGATAACAAAGGGCTATAGCGAGCGACTGCGGAGACTCTGTTACGTCTGAGAATCCGCCTAGAAAGGAACAGGGGAGTGTAACACAACAGCCTATGCCTAACATTAACAATAAATAGCCTATAAAATAGCTTGACTTTTGCTAAAAAGTATGCTATAATAACTATATAGATTGAACAGCATTGCTCTGACGTTGCTTTAGGGTGTTTTCCACCTCTTCCACTACTATGCATAGTGGTTGTAGTAGACGTTAAACATACGATAGTGCATAGCTACTCAGTCTATATAGACTAGAATCTCTTTAGAGGCAACTCAGTGACAAAAAAGATAGGAAGACCTAAGAAGGCAGATGTTAAAGCTGTTACTAAAGGTAGCCGTAGAGGCGTAGGAAGACCTAAAGGTGACGCTTCTGTTATAAACGAATACAAAGCTAGGATGTTAGCATCACCTAAGAGTAGAAAGGTGTTAGACAGCATCCTAAACGCTGCGTTGGACGATGACCACAAGAACCAAGCAGCAGCATGGAAGCTATGCATGGACAGACTACTACCTGTCAGCTATTTTGAAAAGGATAAAGCCACTGGAGGCAAAAGCGCCATCAACATCTCTATTACAGGTGTTGGAGGAGAGACTACTGTTATCTCTGGTGGAGAAGATTCAATAGAGGGCGAGTACACAGATGTTTAATATCAATGATGATTTAGACTACTTTACGCGGGAGGAGTTTGCCTGTCAGTACACTGGTGAGAATGAGATCAGTGACAGACTATTGCTAAACTTAGACTTGTTGCGTAGGAAGTGTGGCTTTCCCTTTGTTATTACTAGTGGCTATAGAGACCCAAGCCATCCCATTGAAGCACGTAAGGAGAAAGCAGGAACCCATGCCCAAGGCATTGCCGCAGATATTAAAGTCAATGATGGAACTCAGCGTTATAAACTCGTTAATGAAGCTATTAAGATGGGCTTCACGGGAATTGGAATTGCTGGTGAGTTTGTGCATGTTGACATCCGCGACCTTGACGGTAATGAATCTCCTGTAATGTGGTGTTACTAGTTGGCTGACTTAAACGTATCCTTGTTGCCGTGGCAGCAGGAGGTATGGGAAGACCCAACACGCTTTAAGGTTGTAGCTGCTGGCAGACGTACAGGTAAGTCCCGTTACGCTGCTTGGGGTTTAATCATCAACGCCCTATCTGAGACTAAAGGTCAGGTGTTCTACGTTGCCCCTACACAGGGTCAGGCTAGGGACATTATGTGGCAGTTGTTACTGGAGCTAGGCCATGAGGTCATAGCGTCAGCACATGTCAACAACCTACAGATAAAGCTAATCAATGGCTGTAACATATCCCTGAAGGGTGCTGACAGACCTGAGACTATGCGTGGTGTTAGCTTAAAGTTCTTGGTTATGGATGAGTACGCTGACATGAAGCCAGAGGTCTGGGAGCAAATCCTTAGACCTGCTCTTGCGGATCAGAAGGGTCATGCGTTGTTTATTGGTACGCCAATGGGCCGTAACCACTTCTACGACTTATACACATACGCTAGTGTAGGCAAGGACGATGACTGGACAGGTTATCACTACACGAGCTACGACAACCCACTACTAGACCCTGAAGAGATCAAAGCTGCTGAGAAGAGTATGTCAGCCTTTAGCTTCCGTCAGGAGTTTATGGCATCCTTTGAGGCTCATGGCAGTGAACTCTTTAAAGAAGAAGATGTACAGTTTAGCGAGGAAGAACCTGCTGATGGTGCTTATTACATTGCTGTCGATTTGGCAGGATTTGCAGACGTACAGAAAGTCACTACCAAAACTAAAAGACTCGACCAAACAGCTATTGCGGTGGTCAAAGCTGGGGTGGACGGCTGGTGGGTTGCTAATATCATACATGGCCGTTGGGGCGTTAAAGAGACTGCCAGAAGAATCTTTGATGCAGTCAGAGACTACCAGCCAGTCGCAGTCGGAATTGAAAAAGGAGCGTTGAAGAACGCTGTATTCCCCTACCTAAATGACATAATGAAGCAGAACCAACGCTTCTTTAGAATTGAAGAGTTGACACACGGTAATAAGAAGAAGACAGACAGGATCGTGTGGGCGCTACAGGGCCGTATAGAACACGGTAACTTATCACTAAACAAAGGCAAGTGGAATGCTCAGTTCCTAGACGAGCTGTTTCAGTTCCCTAATCCATTAGTCCATGATGACTTGATAGATGCGTTGGCGTACATAGACCAGTTAGCTAAGGTTGCCTACGCTATAGACTATGAAGAAGATGACTACGAATACTTAGATAAATACGCAGGGTATTAACTATGTTAGAGAATGAAGATAGCTATACAATAGAGCAGTCCCTAGAAGGCTGGGTAATGGACAAGTGCGATAACTGGCGCGACCATTACGAAGCTAACTACGCTGAGAAGTTTGACGAATACTACCGTTTATGGCGTGGTCAGTGGGCAGCAGAAGACCAGACACGACAGTCTGAACGCTCTAAGATTATATCTCCTGCACTACAACAGGCTGTTGAGTCTTCTGTAGCAGAGCTAGAGGAAGCTACCTTTGGCCGTGGTAAGTGGTTTGACATTAGAGATGATTACAGAGATCAAGACAAGCAAGACATTGCTATGCTACGATCTGCTCTTGATGAAGACTTTAAAAAGAATAAGGTTAGGAAAGCAGTAGCAGAGTGTTTGATTAACGCTGCTGTATTTGGTACAGGTATTGCGGAAGTAGTCCTAGAAGAAGAAAAAGAGATGACTCCTGCTACACAGCCTGTCATGGGCGGTGAGCTAACAGCAGTAGGCGTGAGCATACAAGACCGTACCTGTATTAAGCTACGTCCTGTCATGCCACAGAACTTCCTGATTGACCCTGTAGCTACTGACATTGACTCAGCATTAGGCTGTGCAGTAGACGAGTTTGTTTCTACACACTTGGTAGAGCAGTTACAGGAGAAAGGTGTATACAGAGACGAGCCAGTTAGCGAAGCAGCTCCAGACTTTAACATTGAGCCTGACCAAGACCTGGCTACCTTCTCAGAGGACAAGGTTAGACTGACTAAATACTACGGACTGGTTCCACGACACCTACTGACAGACGCACAGAATGATTCAGATGCTGAGGAAGAAGTAGTAGAGTTGTCAGGAGAGTCAGAAGACGAAAGCTACTACGTAGAGGCTATGGTTGTTATTGCTAACAGCGGTACATTGCTGAAGGCAGAAGCTAACCCCTACATGATGCAGGATCGTCCTATCGTGGCATTCCCGTGGGATGTTGTTCCTAGTCGCTTCTGGGGTCGTGGTGTATGTGAAAAAGGCTATAACTCACAGAAAGCTCTTGACACGGAACTACGCGCACGTATTGATGCTCTTGCGCTAACTATCCACCCTATGATGGCTATGGACGCAAGTCGTATGCCCCGTGGCGCTAAACCAGAGATAAGACCGGGAAAAATTATATTAACTAACGGTGCGCCTTCTGAGGTGCTACAGCCATTTAACTTTGGCAACGTAAGTCAGGTGACATTTTCTCAAGCACAAGCTCTACAGACTATGGTACAAACGGCAACGGGCGCTATTGATAGTGCTGGTATCGCTGGTTCTATCAACGGAGACGCTACTGCTGCTGGTGTTTCTATGTCGCTTGGCGCTATCATCAAGCGTCATAAGCGTACCCTGATTAACTTCCAAGAGTCTTTTATCATTCCTTTCGTACAGAAGGCTGCGTGGCGCTACATGCAGTTTGAGCCTGAGCTATACCCAGCAGCAGACTACAAGTTCCACACTACTAGCTCACTAGGCATTGTAGCCCGTGAGTATGAAGTCACTCAGCTAGTACAGCTTCTACAAACCATGTCACCAGACACACCAATGTATCCTAAGCTGGTAACGTCTATCATTGACAACATGAACCTTGCTAACCGTGAAGAGTTGATTGCATTGCTAGACCAAGCTAATCAGCCTAACCCAGAAGCACAACAGGCTCAACAGGCAGCACAGCAAGCACAGATGGCGTTCCAAGCATCACAGACTGCTGCACTCAATGGACAGGCTCAAGAGTCACAAGCTAGAGCGCAGAAGATTGCTATGGAAGCACAGATACTACCGCAGGAGCTGGAGATTGATCGTATTAAAGCTGTCACTACTAACCTCAAGGATGGTGACGCAGACGATAAAGAGTTCCAGAAACGTCTTAAAATATCAGAACAGTTACTTAAAGAGCGTGAGATAGCCGTCAAGGAAGGAGCAGCAAATGGTTAGTAATAGAGACTTTGAAAACGTAGTAGCTCAAGTAAATGTAAAGTTTGAGGAACTATTTAATAAGATTGTACAGCTTGAGAAACAATTAGCTGATAATACAGGAGCAGAAAAGAATGCCAGTAAAAAAAGACCCAAGACTAGCTAGGGCAGGAGTAAGTGGTTATAACAAACCAAAGCGTACCCCTAACCATCCGAAGAAAAGCCATGTTGTTGTGGCAAAGGAAGGTGACAAAGTTAAGACGATTAGGTTTGGAGAACAGGGGGCAAGCACAGCAGGTAAACCCAAGGCGGGTGAATCTGCTCGTATGAAGGCTAAACGTGCTAGCTTCAAAGCTCGACACGGTAAGAACATAGCTAAAGGTAAGATGTCTGCGGCTTATTGGGCAGATAAAACTAAATGGTAGACACAAGGAAAACAACATGGTTGCAAAGAAAACACCAAAAACTGCAAACTTAGTAAAAGCAAACTCTAAGAGAATAACTGAAAAAGCAAAAAAAGCTTCTGGCCCAAAAACCTTAGCGCAGAGAATAGCTAGTGGTGATGGTTATGATATGAAAACTGGCAAGTGGGTTCCAAACGCATACCCGACACTAGAAAGCAAAATTGCAAAAGCTCTTAAAAATAAGAAAACAACTAAAAAAGCAACTAGAGCAGGTAAGCGGTAATACAGTTATACGACACTTTAATGTAGGAGAAGATTATGCCATACGGTAAAGGTACATACGGTAGTAAAGTAGGTAGACCCCCTAAGAAGAAGACAGCAGTAAAAGCTAAACGCGCTCGTCAGATGCCAATGTCTGATAAGCAAGCTAAAGCAGCTATTGCAGCTTTAAAGAAAGACGCTGCAAAGAAAAAGAAGAAGAAGAAGTAACATGCCAGCCAAAAAGTCTACAGTAAACAAAGCAGGTAACTATACTAAGCCTACTATGCGTAAGAACTTGTTTAATAGTATTAAGCGAGGAACTAAAGGTGGCAAGGCTGGTCAATGGTCTGCTAGGAAAGCTCAGATGTTAGCCAAGGAGTACAAGGCTAAAGGTGGAGGCTATAAGTAATGGCACTTAAGGAATCTCAAAAGTCTCTAAAGAAGTGGACAAAGCAGAAGTGGCGTACACCCTCCGGTAAACCTAGTGGCAAGACTGGAGAAGTGTATGCGCCTTCTAAGACAATTAGTAAGTTAAAGTCTACAGCAGCAGGTAAGAAGAAACTAGCGGCTGCTAATGCTAAGAAGAGAACAGCCACGGCTAAGGGTAAACAACACGCCAGCCACGGACTGCATAAAAAAAGAAATAAAGCTTGACTTTCTTATGCTTTTATGTTATAATAATCAGGTACACTGTCCTTATAGGAGAAACAGATGACTGATAAAGAGCTAGAACAGTATTACTTTGAACTACAGAAGATGTTTAGAACTAAGGGCTGGAAGTCTTTTATAGAAGATATGAAGGACAATGCTCAGGTTGTAGACTCCGTAGAGTACACCAGAGATGATAAGGACTTATACTACCGCAAAGGTCAGCTTGCTGTCATTGCTAATATCCTTAACCTAGAAGACTCTATACTGTCAGCTCAAGAAGAACATGAGGTAGTCCACTAATGGCTATCTTATTTGATTTCACCTGCGAAGATGGTCATATCAACGAACACTTCGTATCTAGCGAGACCACAACGGTTGAATGTAAAACCTGTGGCAAACTTGCTACTAAAGTTGTATCAGCGCCTCGTGTACACCTTGACCCGCTTTCTGGGGATTTTCCTGGAGCTACATATAAGTGGGCTAAGGCGCGAGACCAGAAGTTACAACAAGAGCGTAAGGCTAACTCCTAACCGAATCCTTACATAATACACCTCCATAATGAGAAATCACGGAGTTTTATAATGGCAACATTAATTGACGAGCGTCCAGAAGACGTTGAAACTGAAGAAGAAGTAAGTCAGATCACTGAGGAACCTGTAGAGGCAACCCCTCAACAAGAAGATGACATCCCTGAGAAGTATCAGGGTAAGTCTACCGCAGAGATTGTACGAATGCACCAAGAAGCTGAAAAGCTATTGGGCCGTCAAAGCAGTGAGGTAGGAGAACTTCGGTCAGTAGTAGACAGCTACATACAGACACAACTCGACACAGAACCAAAGAAAGAACCTGAAGAAGAAGTAGACTTTTTCTCTGATCCCGACAAGGCAGTCGAGAGAGCAATCGCTAATCATCCTTCAATCAAAGCTGCTGAAGCACAGACACAGCAGTACAAACAAACTACAGCTATGGGACAACTCAACCAGAAGCATCCTGATATGAAGGATATTCTAGGAGACTCTAAGTTTGTAGAATGGATTAAAGGCTCTAAGATTCGCACTCAGCTTTTTGCACAGGCAGATACTCAGTATGACTATGAGGCTGCTGATGAGCTTTTCACTATCTGGAAAGAGCGTCAACAGGCAATGGGTAATGCAGTAGCCGCAGAGAAAACGCAACGTAAAGAAGCTGTTAAGAAGGCTTCAACTGGTAACGCAAAGGGTTCTGGCGAAACTAGTTCGCGTAAAGTCTATAGACGTTCAGACATTATTAAACTTATGAAGGACGATCCTGAACGATATTTGTCTTTGAGTGACGAGATCACACAAGCATATAACGATGGGAGAGTCCGTTAATTATCTTATTATAGGACTTGTATTATGGCTACATCAGTATATCCCGCAATGGGCGGAGCAGTAGACAACACATCTGCTGCTAAATTTATTCCAGAAATCTGGAGTGACGAGGTAATCGCTGCTTACCAAACTAACTTGGTTCTCGCTAACCTAGTAAAGAAAATGAGCATGACTGGCAAGAAAGGTGATACCATTCACGTTCCTAAGCCTACTCGTGGTTCAGCTCACGCTAAGGTTGCAGAAACCGCAGTAACTATCCAGAACTCTGTTGAGTCAGAAGTTTTGATTAACATTAACAAGCACTTTGAATTCTCTCGCTTGATTGAAGACATCACTGAAGTACAGGCTTTGGCCTCACTACGTCAGTTCTACACTGGTGACGCAGGCTACGGTCTTGCCAAGCAGGTAGATAACGATCTCTTTACTCTGGGTAAGTCTTTTGGTAACGGTGACGGTTCATCTTGGGTTCACAATGCAGCTTTCCAGATCGTTGCTACTGGTGCTACCGCAGGTACTCTTGAAGCGTTTGACGCTGACGGTGCTGCTGACATTGGTGCATTTACAGACGTATCTTTCCGTGAGCTTATTCAGAAGATGGATGACGCAGACGTACCTATGGACGGACGTAGCTTCGTTGTACCACCTTCACTGCGTAACGCTATCATGGGTATTGAGCGTTATACTTCTACTGATTTTGTTAATGGCAAAACTGTAGAGACTGGTAAGATTGGTAACTTGTACGGTGTTGATGTATATGTTTCTAGCAACGTTCCTGTTATTGACACTACTGGTGGTGCTTCCATCCGTGGCGCACAGATGATTCACAAGGACACTAATGTTCTTGCGGAGCAGCAAGCAGTACGTTCACAGACTCAGTACAAGCAGGAGTTCTTGGGAACTCTTTACACTGCTGATACGCTTTACGGTTGTCAAGTAATGCGTCCAGAAGCAGGATTCGTACTAGCCGTTAAGTAAGGCTTAGTACAACTGGGGGATTCTTCGGAGTCCCCCTTTCTTTCTTGTTTTCTTAGGAGCTATTCATGGCAATTTTTAGAGGAGACGGTGGTGCTGGTGATTCCAACACAGATGCCACACTAACCGCAGTAACCGCGCAAGCTGTCATAGCTACTAACAAAGCAAGTGAAGCAGCCACAAGTGCAGGTAACGCAGCAAGCTCAGAAACAGCCGCAGCTAACTCAGCAACCGCTGCTGCCTCAAGTGCAACAGGTGTAGCGGGTTATGCTACAGCCGCACAGAACTCAGCTACTGCCGCAGCCGCAAGCGCGACAGGAGCAGCTACATCCGCAACATCCGCAACGACAGCTAAGACTGCTGCCGAAACAGCAGAGACCAACGCAGAGACTGCTGAGACTAACGCAGAGACTGCTGAAACAAATGCAGCCTCTAGTGCTACCACAGCTACAACTAAGGCCGCAGAAGCCGCTACAAGCGCAACTAGCGCGTCTACGAGTGCTTCTACTGCAACAACTAAAGCAAGCGAAGCTGCGACTTCAGCAACCAACGCATCTAATTCAGAGTCTGCTGTAGCTACAAATGCTACTAACGCAGCCAACTCAGCCACTGCTTCTGCATCATCAGCAAGCGGTGCATCTACATCAGCTACAAACGCAGCCTCTAGTGCTACTGCCGCAGCTACATCTGCTACTTCAGCAGGAACTTCAGCAACTGCCGCAGCTTCCTCCGCAACAGCAGCCGCAAGTTCTGCTACCACAGCTACTACTAAAGCCTCAGAAGCATCTACATCAGCTACCAACGCAGCCTCTAGTGCTACCACAGCTACAACTAAGGCCGCAGAAGCCTCAACTAGTGCTGGAGGTGCATCTACATCTGCTACCAATGCAGCAACATCTGCTACTGGTGCGGCAACGTCAGCCACAGCAGCCGCTACTTCAGCTACTAACGCTGCTGCTTCTTACGACAATTTTGACGATAGATATTTAGGCGCTAAGTCTTCTAATCCCTCTACAGATAACGATGGCGATGCTTTAATTACTGGAGCATTGTACTTTAACTCGACATCAAATCAAATGAAGGTGTGGAGTGGTTCTGCTTGGTTAGACGCTTATGCTTCTTTGTCAGGAGCTTTAATAGCTACTAACAACCTATCTGATTTAAATAATGTATCGACAGCTAGAACTAATTTAGGGTTAGGAACAGCGGCTACTACAGCTTCTAGTGCTTACGCTACAGCGGCACAAGGCACTTTAGCTGCTTCTGCGCTACAGACAGGAGATATAGTAGCCGTAGGCATCACCACAGTAGCTACAGCGTCCTCTTTGACAGCTACAGTCAATACGCATGTCTACGTTAGCGCGGCTGGGCAGACTATAACACTACCTGCGTCACCTTCTGCTGGTCAGCGGGTGCTTATTACTGTTGGCAACTTCACTAATACCGTAGTAGGACGCAACGGCAGCAACATTATGTCTAGCGGGACTGATATGACACTGGACAAAGAGTATCTTTCAATTCAATTTATATTTGCAGACGCGACACGCGGATGGGTAATGGCATGAGTAACTTTACAGATTTTATTAGTTCAGGTGGCGGTGGTGGTGGTCTACCAGTAAACATAGTGCTAACAACTTCACAGACTTGGGTTCCACCTGTTGATGGAAACATTTGTATCCACGTTATTGGCGCTGGTGGTGGCGGTGCAGGTGTTACTGGTACGCCCTACTCTGGGGGTGCAGGCGGTTATTGCAAGAAAAACTCTTTAGCCGTTACAACGTCTGGATCATTTACGGTTGTGGTGGGTGCCAAAGGGTTAGGGGGTAATGGTGGCAACGGCACTAATGGCGGTAACTCAACTGTTGCAGGCACAGGTTTATCTGCTACTTTAACAGCTAACGGAGCTACGGGTGGCACAGGTAGTGACGGAGCAGGCGGAACAGCGTCTAATGGCGATGTAAATAATACGGGTGGCGCAGGGAACGGTGCAAACGAAGGTGGCGGTGGTGCTGTAGGTATTTACGGGACAGGCAACTCTACCTTTAGTGGCTTCAAGAGAGGCGGAGAAAGTGATGCACAAGCTGAAGGCTTTGAAAGTTTAAGTGGTTACGGATACCTTGTTGGCGGTAAGGCTGGAAAAGTCACGCAACGAGGTTCAAGCTCCAATGGTTCTGATAAACCTCAGTATGTCGAGATGGACGCTGGCCCTCTATCGGGTGGCGCGGTTTTCAAAGATCGTTCAGGCAACACGGATGTTTGGCAGAAAGGTGGCGATGGCGGTATTGGTGGTGGAGGTGGCGGATGTCGAATGTCTGGTAGTTCCAACAATGCTGTTGGTGGTGATGGCGGTAGTGGTTGCGTAATCATCCAGTACCTACCAGCGTGAGGAGAATAATATGAGATACAATATTTTAGATGTTGATGGAAACGTACTTAACACGATTAACTCAAGTGCTGAGTTTGTTGAAGCTAACTTTGAGCGCTACGAACTAGATGTTCAGCCAACACCCGCAGAACCTTCAGCAGAAGAAGAGGCGCGTGAATGGCGCAATGGCGAACTGTCATCTACAGACCAAGCAGCCCAAACTCCAGACTGGCCTAACCGCGACAACATCCTAACCTACAGAACTGCTTTGCGTGACTGGCCTGCTACTTCTGACTTTCCAAACACTCGCCCAACTTTAGGCAGCTAATATGATTGCAGAAATCTCAGCAGTAGTAGGTGTACTCAAGACTCTTAACGCAGGCATTAAGACTGTGAAGGAGTCTGGCTCACACCTGTCAGACTTAGCTGGTATTTTTACAAGTCTTACGGAAAGCAAGGTAGCCGTAGAAACGATTGAGGAGGCTTCTAAGCAGGGTGATCACGTACTGACACAGGAGGAAGCCTTAGAGCTTGCATGGGCTAAGAACGCCATTAGAGAGCGTGAGAAGGAACTAAAGAAAATAACCCCTAGAGATGTGTGGCGTGACATGTTAAACATACAACACAAGTCTCTGATGGAGCACAAACACAAGCTAGAGAAAGAAAGATTAGCTAAGTTACGTAAACAAACTAAAGTATCTGAAGCAGTCAAGACAATCTTAGGCACAGCTTTACTGATTACTGTAGGCATTGCATTATACATATTTATTAACGGAGGTCAGTAATGACTAAGATTATAACAAAGAACTCTAGCACCGGAGGAGACGCTCCTTCTGCTAGTGACTTAGTGCAGGGTGAGCTGGCGGTAAACGTCACAGATAGAAAGCTATACACCAAGAACTCAAGCAACGCTATTGTAGCTTTAGGTGCAGACTTAGCTTCCAACAACCCTACAGCTACTGACAATGTAACACTAGGCGCTAACGCTGGAGCTGGTTTAACATCAGGAACAGGTAATACTTTTATTGGTGCTGACGCTGCTCCTGCTGTCACATCATCCGCTAGTAATACTTCTATAGGTAACGATTCGTTATTATTAAACGTGACAGGTGCAGGAAACACAGCAATAGGCAAGTCAGCTCTTAACAAAGCTACTGCTAACTTTAATACGGGCGTTGGTTATATTGCTGGAAACGCACTTACGACAGGCGTTAGCAATACTTTTGTAGGTGACTCAGCGGGGTCAAACATTACAACAGGCCAGGGTAATGTTAATATAGGTAATCAATCTAATGCCTCTTCAGCAACTGTTAGCCATGAAGTAACACTAGGTAGTTCTTCTATTACTGCCTTACGCTGTAATGTACAAAGCATATCTGCACTGTCAGACGCTAGAGATAAGACAAACATAGCTAACACTCCTTACGGTGTAGACTTTATTAACACCCTACAGCCTCGTCAGTTTACATGGGCTACTCGTGAAGGCAGTCCTAAAGACGGTAAGGTAGAGCAAGGCTTTATTGCACAAGAGCTTCTTGAGGCCGCTGGCGTTGACAAAGACAAACTAAACTTAGTATATGAATCTAATCCTGACAGGCTAGAGGCTACAGTAGGTAATCTTATTCCTATTCTTGTTAAAGCTATACAAGAACTATCTGCTCGTGTAACAGAACTGGAGAATAACTAATGAGCCAGTATGACGCATCCCCAGCACAACAGTACCTGTGGTGTTTACAAAGTGTAGACCTGATCAACGCTATTGTTGCTGATGACTCTGGTTACTATGAACCTGCTAATTGTGTAGAGCGTAACGTACAACATTTACAGTTAATGGTAGGTAAAGACTTTTGGACAACTGAAGACATGGCTCCACTTAACGCAGCTATTGCAGCAGGTTTGTCCTATGGCTCTTGATACTGGTAAAGACGTTATAGACGTAGCAGCAGCTTCTACAGCTCTTATGACAATGGCTGCATGGCTACCGCCTGTTGCTTCTTTGTTTACTATTGTTTGGTTAGGTATCCGCATCTGGGAAACTGACACTATACAGAAACTACGTAACAAAGAATAACTTGACTTTTGACTAAAAATAGTGTATAATATATGAGTATTTTAAATAGTTTAATTAGCCCAGTTACTGGTTTGTTAGATAAATTTATTGAAGATAAAGATACTAAGAATGCCTTAGCCCATGAGATTAGTACAATGGCAGAGCGCCATGCACAAGAGTTGGCGAAGGGTCAGCTAGAGGTCAACAAGGTAGAGGCGGCACACAAGAATCTATTTGTAGCAGGCTGGAGACCAGCAGTCGGTTGGTCATGTTGCTTTGCTCTCGTCTATTCTACTATCTTATCACCCATCTTAGGTATATGGTTTACTGTTCCCCCTGTTGACAGCTCCCTACTCACTACTGTACTTATGGGTATGTTAGGGCTAGGCGCTATGCGAACAGTAGAAAAGTCTAAAGGCGTACAGAGAGAACGATAATGACTGTAGTAACTGACTTTGGAAATAAAAACATAAACCCTCTTGCTTCTCCTTTTGATGCTGCTTCTCCTTTTGCTCCTGCTTTAATGGCTGAAGACGATCCTCAAGAAATTGAAAAACTAGTAGCTCCTACTTTAGCCACAGCGCCTAAATTAGAAAGCCAAGAAGAAGCGTTACAAGGTTTAGGTAACTTTTTTAATCAGCAGCAAGGCCAGAGCCGTGCTTTGGCTGACATGGCTAGTGAGTCAGGTGACTTTAGTAATATTAAAGGTAAGGATGTTAATAAGCTACGTCAAGACCCTCGTCAAGTACAAGAGTTTTTTAAAGAAGAAACAGACGATCACCTTGTAGACTATGTAAAGAAAAACAACATGCCTTCGTTTATTGAAGACGAACAAGGTAATAAATTATATTTAAACACAGGTACTGCTAGTTCTATTGATCGCGTGTCTGGTGAAAACTTTGGCAGTGAAGGTAGATGGGAAGCCTCTGGCCCTGTAGGTACATACACAGCTAAGTGGGTTCCTACTGTAAGTCCTCTTAATAACCCTATAGTTGGTTTAGCCGCTAGTATGGTTCCGGGTGGTCAAGTATGGCTTACAGGTTTAAAAGCCGCTGCTGGTGAAAAGCTAACAGCTACTGACATCTTAAGTGCAGGGTTAGACGGTCTTAAAGCTACAGGAATGCTTAAGCCACCACAAGGCGCTGCCGGAGCTAAGAGTGCAGGAGAGACAGCCAGACAAGCAGCTATGGATAGCGGTGCATCTTTTGATGACGCTATTGCAGCAGGTAAAGCAGCAGAGACCGCAGCCTTAGCAGGTAAAGGTTTAGGAGGTCTTAGCTACGCACAGACTACAGGCTTAATGAGAGCCGCTGCTACGGGAGACGCTGAAGGAGCTGTGATTAGTTATTTTGGCCCTCAAGTAGTTGGGGGAGCATTAGATAAAGTAGGCATTACTCCTGAATTGCTAGAAAGCAAAGGAATACAGGTTGATGATTTTCAAGCTGGTGTTACTAAAGCTATTGATAAAGTGGCTCAAGGAGCCTCAGCTAAAGACGCTCTTTTAAGTGGTTTTGCTGAGTATATTAAAGAAGGGGGTACATTAGGAAGTTTTTCTTTACCTGACTTTGAAGGAGTAGATATTGATTTTCCAGACTTAGGTATTAGTCTTGGTGTTTTAGAAGATGCTGTACGCGCAGCAGGAAGCAAAATAGAAGACGGAGCTAGGGTTGTAGGTAGCCTTGTAGATGACGCTACATGGGAACAAGTAAAAGATACAGACCTTACAGGTATTGAAGATTCTTTAAGACCTGTAGGAAGTACTGTAGAAGATATAACAAGAGCAGTAGGAAGTACTGTAGAAGATGTTGTACGTACAGTAGTTAATCCTTTAGATAACTGGGTAGATGATTTACCTAGTATAGATTTACCTAGTATAGATTTACCTAGTATAGATTTAACAATGCCCGGAATGATGGCTACAGCCTCTGGCGCTGTTCCTGTGTCCTCTACTAGAACTACTGACTCGTTGTTTGCTAACGAGTTGTTTAAATTTAAAACAAAGGTAGAAGACACCCAAGAGCTAGTACCTTTTAGTACGCTAGAGTTTGGAGACGTACAAACAATGCCTTATGTTTATGAAGACATACAGTCTCCTTTGTCTGAATTTACTTATGACAACGGTTTAGAAATTAATATACCACAACAACTAACACAAGAAGATCTTTTACAAGAGTTATTCCAAAAACAAGGAGTTTCACTCTAATGACATACTTACAACTGGTAAACAAGGTGCTAGTCAGGCTGCGTGAAAACGAAGTCTCTACCGTAGGCGAGAACAGCTACTCCAAGCTAATAGGTGAGTATGTTAATGACGCTAAACGTACAGTAGAGAACGCTTGGGACTGGACAGGACTACGTAACACACTGACAGTAGATACACAGGCTAACGTGTTTAACTACGTACTTACAGGCGCTGACAACACTATTAAGATACTAGATGCTACCAACGACACACAAAACTGCTTCTTGCAGTACAAAGCATCTCAGTGGTTTGACAACGCTTTCCTAGACTTTACCAGTGTTCCCAAAGGCACTACTCAGTTCTACAGTATTAACGGTATTAACGGTGTTGATCTATATCCTATACCTGACGCTGAGTATACACTACGCTTTAATGTGGTGTTACGTACTACAGACTTTACCAACGACACAGACCCATTGAACGTACCTTACAATCCTGTCATACGTCTGGCTACAGCGTTAGCAGCAAGAGAAAGAGGAGAGACTGGCGGTACTAGCGCAGCGGAACTGTTTGCACTAGCTGATGCTTCAATGGCAGACGCTATAGCAATGGACGCTGCATTACATCCTGAAGAAACTATCTGGTACTCATAATGGCTCAACAGCTACAGAACATTACTATTGCAGCTCCAGGATTTGCTGGACTCAATACTCAGGACTCACCAATAGGCGTAGACCCATCGTTTGCTGCTGTTGCTGACAACTGCGTCATTGACAAGCTAGGTCGTATAGGAGCGCGTAAGGGTTGGCAAGAGGTTACTACTAACGGCTCTTCTGTGTTAGGCAGCAGCCGTGGTATAGAAGGTATACACGAGTTTGTTGCTAGAGATGGTACAAAGACTGTATTCTCTGTAGGAAACAACAAGATATTTACTGGCACTACTACTCTTGCTGAAGTAACGCTACCTAGCGGTTACAACATAACAGCTAACAACTGGAAGATTGTTACGTTTAACAACAACGTACACTTCTACCAACGTGGTCATGCTCCTCTGGTATCTACTGCTGGCTCTACTACATTAGCTTTGTCAGTAGACGGCTCACACGCAGCTCCTTCAGGCAATGAAGTATTAGCAGCCTCTGGTAGACTTTGGGTAGCAGACTTAACAGGCAACAAGCACACTGTCTACTGGTCAGATACTTTGCTAGGTAATAAGTTTCAGGGCGGTGCGTCAGGTAATATTGACGTAACTCTTGTGTGGCCTACAGGTACTGATGAGGTAGTAGCTTTAACAGAACACAATGACTTCCTAATCATCTTTGGTAAGAAGTCTATTATTGTTTATCAAGGCACTTCTGATCCTGCTAATACGTTGGTACTTGCAGACACTATTGAGGGCGTAGGTTGTGTAGCTCGTGACTCTATACAGCACACAGGAACTGACGTACTGTTCTTGTCAGACTCAGGACTACGTAGCTTTGGCAGAGTGATACAAGAAAAGTCTTTGCCTATGCGTGACATCAGCAAGAATGTCCGTAACGATCTGATGGAAAAGGTGAACTTAGAGACATTGCCTATCAAGACTGTTTACAGCGCAGATGAAGCTTTCTACCTGCTTTCTTTGCCCTCTACTAATACTGTGTATTGCTTTGACATGCGTGGCCCTATAGATCAATCTGGGGCGCACAGGGCTACTACATGGACAGGACTAGACCCTCTGTCCTTTGCACGTTTAGAAGACAAGACCATCTACATAGGTAAGTCTACAGGCATTGTTAAGTACTCAGGCTACCTAGATGGCACAGCAACCTATCAGTTACGTTACTTTAGTAATCCTACAGACTTTGGTAACGCTTCTAATCTCAAGTTCTTAAAGAAGTTTAACTTGACTATTGTAGGCGCACACGGCACTGACATAACGCTTAACTGGGGTTACGACTACACAGATGTTTACAACAAGCAAGCCTTTACTTTTTCTTCTTCCAACTCTGTTGCTCAGTACGGTGTTTCAGAGTATGCGATAGCAGAATACTCAGGTGGTGTAGACGCTTTGGTTAATACACCTTCTGTTAATACTGGTGGTAGTGGTTCTATTGTTACTATTGGTATTGAAGCACAGATAGACAACGTAGCTTTTTCCATTCAAAAGATTGACATACACGCTTTACTAGGGAGACTTATCTAAATGTCCAACTATACAAAGACCACTAACTTTGCGGCTAAGGATTCTCTACCCTCTGGTAACGCCAATAAGATTGTACGTGGTACAGAGATTGACGCAGAATACACTAACATAGCTACAGCGGTAAACAGTAAGGCTGACACCGCTGCTCCTACATTTACTGGTACTGTAACAGCCGCTACCGTAAACGTGACAGGCACACTGACGGCTGACACAATTACTGGAGGGTCGTACTAATGGCTATTGACATGTTTGGAAACTACACGCCTGATGTAAATCCTTTCGGGCCTGCTAATACAGGTAGTTTTAATACTGATCCTGTTGTTGGCTATGCTCCTCCTACAACGGCACAGCAAATAGCGTCTAGTTTGTCTGATCCTAGTATTTACAGCACAGGCTCTTCTGCTTTCCCTTCGTTTGATTCAGCGTCAGCTAACAACACAATGACTAGTTTGTTTGGTTTAGATTATCAGCCAACACTTACACCGTATACGCCACAAACAATGCAACAGACACAAAACATGCTTAGTTCTCAACAGACTGGTCAAGCCGTTGGCGGTAGTAACATGATTCAGGACTTGCTAAGAGGTGCTGGTCAGTATTATTTAGGTCGTGAGAACATACAAGATGTTCAACAGCTAGGCAGAAAAACTCAAGAGCAGTTAGGTTTACTAGCAGAAGAAGGACGCGAGGCCACACAGTTTAGGCCCTACACTGTTACAGGTGGATTAGGTGGCGTGTCTACTACTGCTGAAGGCGGTTTTGGTATTGACCTGTCTTCAGAGCAACAAGCTCTACAATCGCAACTACTGGGTCAGGCACAAGGCTTGTTTGGTCAAGTAGGTCAAGACCCTGCGACACAGCAGGCTGCTATATTTGAACAGATACGGGCTACACAGCGTCCTGAAGAAGAGCGTCAGCGTCTTGCTACAGAGGCGCGTATGTTGTCACAAGGCCGTCTAGGTCTTTCTGCTGATGCCTACGGTGGTTCTTCCCCTGAGCTACTAGCGCAAGAGACAGCGCGTCAGGAAGCTATGCGTCGTGCTAACTTAGGTGCTAGACAGCAAGCCATGTCAGAACAGCAACAAGCTCTAGCAGGCGCTCAAGGTCTAATAACTGCTGGGTATATGCCACAACAACAAGCTCTTGATATGCTACAGGCTAGTGCTACTCCTGCTGGCTTTGTTGATGTTGGTCGTAGGTCTGGTCAACAGATAGCAGGACAGCTACAGCTAGGCGGTTTAGAGTCTAGGTTGCAGTCTGAGCAGTTAGCTAATCAGTTACGTCTACAACAGCAACAAGGATTGTTAGGTACTGTTTTAGGCGCTCCAGCTACTTCTCAACAGCAGGCTACAGTAGCGGCTATGCCTACAGGATCGTTAAAAGATATGGCAGAAGCAGCTCTAAGGCAACAAGCAGCAGGTGCTGTAGGCGGGTTATTTAGTAGATTATTTGGAGGTGGTTAAGATGGCTAGAACAGATATTGCAAGGATGTTGACAGGTGTAGGTGGACCAGCTCCTGTACAGGCTATGCCCGGTACTGCTGGCTTTGCTGGACAGTTTGGCGCACAGACTACAGCAGGTATGGGACAGGCTATAGGAGCTTTAACTCGTGGTGGAGCGCCTTCGTATGAAGAAACAGTAGCTCAGGCTATGGGTCAGTTAGACGTCACTAAAGTAGAGGACTTAGCAAAACTAGCTAAGTTTCGATTAGCCGCTGGCGATACAGTTGGAGCAGCTGAAATAGTTAACCAAATTAATTCTATAAAAGAATCACAAGCTCAAGCGGGAGGCATAGGCAAGATAAACCCACAGCAATATCAGCCTGAGAGTGTACAAGCATATCTTCAAAACTTACGAGATACTGGACAACCAGATTATAGCCTTCTTGAGCTTATTGACCCTTCTATAGATATTTATAAGGGCGAAAGAATGAAAAGCATTAACGCAGCTATGAAAGAACGGTCAGCACAGTTTGGTCAGTCTGTTGCTTTAAAAAACAAAACTTCTACTATGCAGGCTCTTTTGAAAGGTATAAAAACTGGTAAGTTTGCAGAAGTTACTAAAAGTGCTAAAGGTTATTTACAGGCTCTGTTTCCCGGTAGAAAAATAGAAGGGCTGGCAGAATTAGAAGTCTTTAATGCTTTGTCTAACCAGCTTGCTCTTTTAGTGCGTAATCCTAAGTCTGACATGGGCTTACCGGGTGCTACTTCTAACAGAGACTTGGACTTCCTTATTCAGTCTGTACCTAATTTGCGAACATCTCCGGGCGGTAATGAGCTTCTTCTTGAGCTTTATGAAGTATCTCACCAGCTTAAAGTTGATGTAATAAATGAGCAAAACAGGATTCTACAAGAATTTGGTGGAATCCCTCCAATAGATCTTGAACAACGTCTTGATGAGTTTGTAGAAAGTAACTTTAGATTGCCTGAAGGCTTGCAAGCAAGAATTGAAGAATTTGAACCAAAACAAGAAAACTCTTTAAACGATGCTGAGAAGGTGGCTATTGATAGTATTGTTAACGCAGGTGTAAAAGAAAAAACAGGTACTAGGACTCGTCGCTCTGTAAGAGATCAAGCTAATAGTGGAGAGTAAGCATGTCTTTAAAAGACAAAGAAGTTTTTGAGCAAACAGCGGCATGGATAAGAGCTAATCAATCTCTTAGAGATACTCCTGAGTACGCTGAAAAGGGAAGGTTGTTGTTGTCCATCAAAGAAAGAATGGATAAGCCAGAACAAGCTCCTGAGACAAAACAAGAGTTGATTAGCTGGATACAAAACAATCAAGACTTAAAAGATACTCCTGAGTATGCTGAAAAGGGCAGGGCTTTACTTGCTATAAAAGATAGGCCAGATGTAACTTCTGGAGGAGCGCTTGCTAGGGGTGCTTTACAAGGAGGTACCTTTGAGTTCGCAGACGAGATTATAGCAGGAGCCTCTGCCGCTGCCTCCTACCTAACTGACAACCCTAGTGGGCAGACTTTTGGTCAGCTATACGATACTTACAAGACTGAAGAAGATGAGCTACTCAGCGCCTACAAAGAAGAACAAGGAGCTTCTTATCTTGGTGGTCAGGTTGCAGGCTCTGTAGCTACCCTACCACTAGGAGGAGTATTTGGTAAAACAGGGCAGTTGTTGTTTGGTGTAGGCGGTAGAGGTACTACAGCAGGTCAAACAGCAGCTCGTACAGCCGCAGCAGGAGCTACACAAGCAGGTTTAGCGGGTTTAGGAGCCGGGGAAGACCTAGAGTCTAGGCTAAAGCAAGCGGCGTTAGGAGGAACTGTAGGAGGAGTTTTTGCAGGCTCTTTAGGTGCTGCTGGATATAAACTAGCTGAGAAGGTGGCTAACTCGTCTAATAACATTATAGCTAGAGCTGCTGACGTAGGTGCAGCCCCTAGAGACACTGTTGAGCTAGGCCAAGAACTTATTCCTCAGTTAACCACAATAGCGCAGAAAGCCAAAGCCGCTAGAGATGCTGCTTATACGGCATGGAGAAACAAGCTAAACGCTCGTGTTGACAGTTTTAACGAATCTGTTGTTAAAAAAGGCGCTGCTTCGGCTGGTCAAAAGATTTTTAAGGATGAAACAGAAGAAGGAGCTTCTCAGGTCATACCAACAAAGGCTCTAAAGTCTATGGTAGATGGTATGCAAGGTCTTGTAGACAACCAGAAGAACATTAACGCTATTCTAGCGGAAGGCGACAGAGTAAGTATAGATACTTATAGGAACATGTACAAAGCTGCTTGGGACTTACAAAGACAGTTAGCCCCTAACAAGGCTGCTCCGTTAGCTAAAAAGCTAGACGACATAAAAGGATTTGAGTACAAGCATTTAGATTCTCTTTTTCCGGGTATAGGCAAAGCCAGAAAAGAGCTAGATGAGTCTGTAAGGAACTATGAAACAGGACAGCTTCTCAATGATCAGCTAGTGTCTAAGATTGCTAGAGGCGAAGCTCTGGAGCCTTCTTTTGCTCGTAAGTTCTTGCCCGGTAACTCTAAGAATTTTGACGAGTTCAGTGCTTTAAAGTCAAGAATTAACTCCTGGGCTAAAGAAGCTAAACTGTCTCCAAAAGAAACTGACGAGATATTAGCGCCTCTACGAGCTAATGCTTTGAGCGATGTAGTTAACAATCCTCAACTGTTACAGAGAGTTTTAAATAGAGCAACTACAGAGGATAAAACTCTGGTACGTCACTACAAAGAGATACTGACTCCTGAGCAGTTCACCTTTGTTAATCAATTAGCTAAAATGCCTAGAAACCATCTTACTCAGAGAGTTGGTTCCTTGCTTGATTACTACGCAGGTTCTTCTGCATTAGGAGCTTTAGGTGTAGGAGGAGCTACAGCATTGGCCGGCAACGCCGCTGGATTAGCAGTTATAGCAGCTTATATAGCCAGTCCAGTTCTTATTCGACCTATTGCTAGTAACACTAGATTACTGGCGCAGGCTACTCGTATAGTAACAGCCCCTGTAGATACACCACCTAAGAAGTTAATGGGAATGACGGAGGCTCTTGGTAAAAGTGCTATAAAGGCTGGTGTTATCACGCCGACAGTAGCTATTAGAACTATGACACAATTTGAAGAGGCTAAAGAAGCCACTGGAGAGTAAACAAAAAAGCCCTATGTAGTTTATTACATAGGGCTTTTTAGTACTGATACACCTTACATCTACAACTTTCTACACTATCTCACATGCACCACCTACACACGCTAACTCTTGACTTCCTGTCGTGTTATCCTCTTCCTCATACTTCTCCAGATCATTCCAATCTACACCCACTGGCATTGCAGCTACTAACTTGTTGTACTCTTTAGCGTCAATGTCCTCATAAGGAGCCTGTTGATATACATGGTCACTATATGGCAACAAACTAATCCCGCTACACAAGTCAAAGTTCTCCCATATCCACTGTGCTACTTGCAGGAACTCATCATCAGTGTAATAAACAGTGATGCTTGGTTTATGTTCGCACCAGTGGTTCTGATATGCTTTCCAAAGTTCTAGCTGCTGCATTGCACCTACCTGCTTGACAGTCACAGAGGTCTCTGGAGCCTTCACAGGGAAGCTAAAGACTGCTGACGTAGGTGACATGATGTCCTGCTCTACTGGGAATCCTGATTGTCCCATGAAGATTGCAAGCGGGTCTTTGTTGTCACTACGGACTCTGCGAATGTAATGCTTAGAGAAGCGAGGATGGATGCCAGAAGCAGAATCGACAAGCTGAGATACAGTACCGCTTGGCTTAACACACGTAATAGCCGCAGACTGATTAATGCCCAGCTTCTCAGCCCACGCTTTGTTAGTGTCAATAGTAACGTCACGTACTTCCTCCAACCACTTGGCTAAATCTTTAGACTCTCCTTTACTCAGCAGGTAGTGATCCATAATACCTGTCATGCTGACACCCAACAGTGCCTCTTCCTCAGTGTTCTTTTTCCAGCAGTTACGTAGGTAACGGAAGTCTGTCAGGGTAGCCTGTAGTGTACCAATGATAGCAGCCATCTCTGCTTTCTTCTTTAGCGTAGCCAGTGTATCATCAGGGCGTACTACAATCTCTGACAGGTTACAGAACTGATTACTACGTAGGATAATCTCAGAGCATGGGTTAGTACCAAAGTCCTGCTCAGGGTCACGCCTACCGTTACGTGCTGCAATCTTCTGTGCTGCTATACGACTAAAGATACCACGCTCACCCGCCTTAGACTCGTACATGTTCTGCATCTCGCCTAAGAAGGATTCAAAGTCTGGCTTCTCAGTGTACGCTACGCTGTTGTTAGCAAGCCTACGCTGCCCTTCTAGCTCCCACCAGTTACCTGACTTAGCCTTAGCCATACGCGGGTCAGACAGGTTAGAGAGGCTAATCAGTGCAGACCTACGTACACCACCTACCACTACAATGTCAGCTATCTTACATACTACATCGTGACACTCAATAGATGTCAGCTTGCGTCCTGCTGCCTTAGTGAAGACCTCTACACAGAAGTTAAACAAATCCACCAGAGGCTCTGGCCCTGACGCACGACCACCAAAGGTCTTGAGTCTAGCACCGGAAGGACGTACCTTACCCATGTCCCATTTAGGTATCTTCCCAGCGTACAGCATAGCGATTAGCTCACGGAATGCAGAGGCCCAGCCTATCTTGCTGTCAGCTACTACAATCACGCTGTCAGTCTTGTGGAATGTCTCTGCAATGACAGGTAGCTTGGTGATGAAGTTACGTTCAACACTGAAGCCTACGCCTGTACCACACATTAGAACGTACATCAGCTCGTCAAAGCTACGTGGTGAGTCAATGGCTAGGTAGCTACAGTTGAACCCTGCTACATTGTCCTTAGTCAGTGCGTCCCCTGCTGTCATCATGCAGCGCATACTAGGCATAACGTCCATGTTATGTATAGCGTCAAACATCTTAGCACTGGTCTTTTGATCTAGCTGACCACGGTCTACCCAGAAGGCTACATAGCGGTTGACTGTCTCAGCCCATGTCTCTCTACGCTTCTGCTCAGGTAGCCATCGTGCGTAGCGGCTCTTATGTATAAACTGTTGATACTGATCCACTAGCTGTTCTCCTCTGTCACCATCTTAGTCAATTTATTCAAGTACCAGCCTGCCTTCTGCAAGTCCTCTACCTGCTTGCCTTTGTAGTCATAACGCCACAGGTACTTCAGGCAGTTGCCCTTGAGGTAGCCCTTGAATGCAACACTAGACATAGACTCTTCAATAGCTTCAATACATTCTATGTTGCCTGTGTTGTAGTGTCGTGGCTTGTTGACATCATCTATAATATCTTCAGCCTCCTCGTGTGCTGCCTTCATCCAAGCCTCTAGTCCTGTCTTTCTAGTTGCTCTGTCCCAAGCTGATGGTGTTGCGTCATTCAGTCTCATGTCTAAACTCCTCTTGAAGTTGCTCTAGTCTGTCGTTAGCTTTCTCACTAAACGCATCTACTAACTCATCTGAGGTTATGTTTAATATCTCTATGATTGTTAGTTCGTCTAGTTGCTTTAGCTTCTCTATTAAGTCGTAGTAAGTGAGAGCCATCTTAGTCTCCATACTTATCTCTCAGATAGTTTATGCTAACTGGAAGCTCATCGCAACCACCGTTAGATACTTCGTTCAACATCCATATACCTGCCCAGCTTCCGTTAGTCTGTGGCGTTAAGTAGTCCTCATCATGCTGGTAGTAGATACCTGAGAACAGTCCTAATAGATTTGTACCATCTGCTTTACGCGCATAGGCTATGTCACGGTCTTGTACATGCCCCATCACACAGCTCATATACTTCTTCTGTAACATTAGTTTAGCAGAGCTAACTGGCCTGCCAAGAACGCCTGAAGTAAAGTAGTGGCAGTAGGCAATGTCGTCAATGACAACAGGCTCCAAAAACGGTACAACTTCAAAGCCCATCTCCTCTAACATAAAGTCTTCGTACTTCAACAGTCCATCTAGCTTTGGGTCTGACTCAATAGCCCTCTCGATACGATGCTCGTGATTACCAAGAGTAAACACCATACGCGGGTTCCACTGCTTCCACTTGTTGCGCTTCAGTCTGTCTTGTTCGCGCTGTATAGGCTCTAGGAACTTACGCATAGCGTTAATCCCTGCGTTGATGTCGTTGATGTAGCGCCTGCCTTCAAAAGACTTCTTGCCTACGTCATAGCTACTGAGGCTAGGCATGTCCCAGTGATCGCCAATGAAAATGATTACGTCAGGCTTCTTCTCTGCTGCGTACTCTCCAGCCCAGCGTAGATGCTCTGCTTTATCTCCTGGTTTAACTTGTGTGTCCGGTATAACTAAATGCTTAGTCATTTCTTACGCCTCTTACGCTCTGCGTTAGTCTTAGCAGTATGGCACTTGTGACACAGCACTTGATACCCCTGAGCTTCGATGAACATCCTCTCAATGTAGGTGTTCCAATCAATAAAGCCTTTTGTTGGGTCTACTACTGGGTCTATGTGATCTACTGCTGCGTTGTTGCGCCTACGCTTACGTCCTTCTAGCGGTGGTAGAGTAGCTGGAGAGCCTTTGCCGCACTTGGCACACTTGTACATCCCTCTAGCTACCCTAGCCGCTGACTTGACATCATGCTTTACACCCCACTTAGCGTGAGCCTGTCTGAGTGCAGAGACGATAAAGGAACGGAAACGAGCTTCTGTCCATCTTCCGTTATTTCTTGTCTTCAAGTCTCTTCCTTTTTTTGTACTCACACCATCCGTCTATATCTTCAAAGCATCCTTTTATGCTTAAATCTTTAGGTTTTCTCCACTTTTCATTGGCTCTGTGTCTAGGAGACCACTTAAAGCTATATGGGGAAATAAAGAAATAATCTCCTTTATGGTGAAAACAAACTTGTCCTTTCCCATACGGATACACTTTAGTTTTACCCAGAGACTTTAAAGTATCTAAAGCATCTTGTATTATTAAAGTATCTGCTTCGTCAGTGTAATGTATACTATACTCGCCTACTCTGTTAGTCATTTTTAAACTCCCATATCTCACCTTCGTACCTACGCAGCCAGAGCATCCTACCATTCTCTATCACTCTGTCTTCGTCACCCTCGTACATCTCTACGCACTTATCGTAGAATTCCTGCTCAGTAGTACAGTCCTTTAGAATCTTCTCTGACTTCTTCTCACCAATACCTTTGATGCCCATGATGTTATCAATCCTATCACCCATCAGTATCTGGCGGTAGAAGAAACGTAAGCCTTCCTCTGGCTTAACATAATACTTACTGTGCTTAACAAAGTTATAATGCCAGCCCGGTATCTGGTCAAAGTCCTTGTCTAAAGAGACCATGATGGCTTTATCACCGTGTAGTGTTCCTGCTATAGCTATGGCATCATCTGCCTCTTCTCCTTCAGTAACTACAGCAGCCCACTTGTCAATAAGGTGTTGGCGCAACGCCTGTATATGCACTGGCTTCTCCTTATTTTTACGATTTCCTTTGTACTCAGCAGTAACGGCATATTCCTTGCGGAAGTTTCCTTTGCCAGTGAGATACAGAACATACTCGTCTTCTTCTTCGTCTACGTTGAGCTGTAACAGAATGTCAGAGATAAAGCCGTCAATGGTGCTGACGGCAGTCTTCTTAGATTCGCTATTACAAGACCAGCCTATGCGATAGACCAGTATGTCTGCATCAATTAATATCACAAGGCTTCATCCATATCTACTTCTACGTGTTCTTCTTTGTTTCCGTAGGGGATCAAGTCAGTGACTACCAGCTTGTACATTTCTGGGCTACGTCCTGCCTGCCCTGCTGGTGACTTCCAATCGTAGTAAGAAAGCACAGCCTTACCTTTAGAGCCGTTACCCACTAGGATGCCTGTAATCTCGTTACTGTCAGTGTCATAGATGCGGATAGGGAACTTAGACTTCACAGTTACAAAGTCTCCCTGACCTTCTTTGTTGCGTACACTAAGACCCATCATCTCCAGAGCTTCTACTGCTGCTTTGGATAGCTGGCACAGGTCTACTTGGAACTTACCAGACATTTTGTTTACTTCTTGCAGGCTGGCCCACATTATGTCTGCGTTTACTGTTACTGGTTTTGCTTCACTCATCTTTATTACCTCTAGGTTGTTTTAGATCACAACTGATCTGTCTATATTATACCATATTTTGTATGGCTTTGTCAATGCGTCTCTGCCCAGTTATTCCCTACTTTGTATTCAGCATCAAGAGGGCAGCGCAGGTCTAATTCCGTTCCTGCATTCCTGATGCCTCGTACTGCTGCTTTGCCTACTACATCAGCAAAATTCTCTGGTACTTCTATCTGAAACTCGTCATGCACGTTAGCGACTAGTTTGTGTGGTATGTCGTACTTCTTTAAAGACTCTGACATAAACACCAGAGCCTGTTTCATTACTATAGCGCCTGCACCCTGTAGTAGCGTGTTAAGTGCTGCGTGTTCTGACCTAACCCGCAAGCGTCTACCGTCCAGACCCGGAAGTGTGCCACCTCTAGCAAACTTCAATACACGCTCTCGTAGCCTAGCTAGTGCTGGTGTGTTACGTAGGAAGGAATCTGTTAGCTGCTGTCCTTCTTTAAAGCCACCGCCTACTATCTGTCCTACCTTAGCTGGCCCTGCACCGTACAGGAAGGCGTAGATAAAGGTCTTGGCTTTGTCGCGGTCAGTGAGTCCTGCTGCCTTCATATTAGCTGTGTGGATGTCACCGCTGAGTATCTCGTTAGTGTAGTTATCATCTCGCATGTAGTGTGCAAGCATACGTAACTCTAGCCCACTGGCATCACAGCCTACTAACTTGTAACCCTCCGGCACACACCAGAATGATCTACACTCTTTGCCATACGGTGCAGTCACAGACGGAATCTGAGCCATGTTAGGGCTATGGTGCGTCATACGTCCTGTCACAGCTCCGTTGGTGATAACCCTGCCGTGTACCCTGCCTTCCTTCTCGTGAGTCAGCCAAGAGTCTATCTGTGCTGCTCTCTTCTGTAGTAGCAGGTAGTCGTATATAGCCTTTGCTTCAGGGATGTCAATACCTTCCAGCACCTTCTCATTAACAATGATAGCGCCCTTCTCAGTCTTCTGTTTAAACTTAACGCCAGCCTCTTGCAACCTTTCTGCAATCTGCTTACGTGAGCCAACATTAAACTCAGTCACCTTGTCCTTCAGTCTCTTCCCGGTCTTCTCTGACCACCTCTCCTCCACTATGGGTGGAAACACCTTCTGAAGCTCCGCTGTTATCGTCCTCATCTTGTAAGTTATGTCTTGCCATAGCGTAGTAGCTGCTTCTACGTCTAGCATGAATCCGTTTCGCTCCTGCTCCACCGTAATGATGTACACCTTCTTTTCTAAATCTACGCATTGCGGTTTAAATTCCTCTCTATTCAGCGTATTAATTAAGTGCTTGTACAGCCTTGTAGTTAATGCTACGTCCTGCCTACAATACTCCACCATCTCATCCGACAGCCCAGCGTCATAATCATGGAAGTCTATCTTGTGGTCTCCAAAGCGTTTGCCCCAAGAGTCTAGGCTATGTCCACCCTCAAGAGAAGGATTCCAGAGCCTACTCAGCACTAGCGTATCCTTCAGCTTCTCATTAGGTATCTTCAGCGACCACTGCTTCTCCAGCACCGGAGCATCAAAGCCTATGATATTGTGACCAATAACGCATTCTGAGGCACGTAGCAGAGGCTCCAGAGTCTCAGCAGAGTAATGCTCCAGCATCTCACCAGTCTCAACGTCCTGAGTCACTACTATCCAGATAGTGTCGTGGCTGGTGTTTGTTTCTATGTCCAGCGTAATCAACATAATACTGCCTCGCTGCGTTGTTTTTGTTGCTGTGTTTATCGTAAGGGTTTAGCCTGCTCAGGTCAGCCTTACTCTCTTGAATCGTCATTACCCAGGTTCCAATCTTGCTCATATTCTTGGCTCTCCAGTGTTGTGTCTGCCTCAGTACGCAGATCATCTCTGTCAATGGTAGCAATGTCATCAGCCGTGTAAAAGTAGCAATCATTGCACAAATCTAAATACTCTCCGCTGGTGGCAGATTTCCGTGTTGACTCAAAGTCCGATAAATTCTTATTACACGCTATGCATCTCATTTACAATCCCTCTTCTTTGACCTCATGCATTCTACCAGTTTTCTGGTCAAATAGCAATCCTCCTGCTGGCCCTGTAGTGCCACAGAAGCGGTTTTTAAGCACTCTGACG
>Ga0181409_1000062_pt1 | contig 35716 bp, 40 predicted proteins | sample 32SPOviralmetaG_FD_130138 | JGI IMG/M metagenome (GOLD analysis project Ga0181409, IMG submission 130138) | Marine viral communities from the oligotrophic San Pedro Time Series (SPOT) site, San Pedro Channel, CA, USA - 32 SPOT_SRF_2012-05-30 | ecosystem: Environmental > Aquatic > Marine > Strait... | reverse complement strand
TTATCAGTGAAGTAGAAAAAGTTTTCTAGCTTGTCAATAATGATAGCCTTAGCTATTTCATTAGCTGTTGCCTGTCTTTTTTTGGTGTGATTTCTTAATTTTGCCATAGTGTTTTTATTTATTATTTTCTGTTGGTTACTCTTAGGTTAACAATTATCCACCAATACATGGCTTGGATGCCTTCATCAGTTAGATAGGTAGTAAATTCGTACTTTGTTGCCTCGTCTTTTTTGTCCCATCCCAATGGATAGTAGGTTACATCCATTTGGTTAACGTGACCGGAATAGCTAAAAAACACATCACCATATACTTCTGATGTGCTGTATTTTTGTACCGCCTTACCTTGTAATTCAAATAAGTCTTGTAGTGTTTTCATCTTAATAATGCCTGTGTTTGTCGCAAAGGGCTTTATGCTGTTAGCTACTAACATGAGTTTTGCTCTCATTTGTGCAATCGCTTACACTAGCCTGCTCTAGCAGGTGTTAGTTAGTTTTGTTGTTACACCAATAGCCCTTAGATTTTCGCTCCGCCTAGCGGTAAAAATTTGGTTATCATCATAGCACCCATAGGTATCTAGTACTACTATTGTTCACACAACGTACGCTATAACTAGCTGATTATCAGCGAGATAGAAAGCTTAAATTAGCTAACTAACTGATTGTCAGTGCGTTATATCTCAAAATGTCAAGGAACGTTTATCTCCGGTACAAATCTAGTCTATATATATGTATCTACCAAACTTTTTTTTAATTATTTTTAATATTTGTTATAAGTCGCTGACTATCAATAAGTTGCAAGAGGTGTTTTTGGGTATGTTTGTTTATATATATAATGTGTCGTGCAGGGGTTAACGAGGGAAGGCTATTGCCTATATACTTTGTTTAGTATACGCATAGCCTTGGGAGGCTAGTGCAATGGGGTTACATCTACGTTAAATGGGACAGGATTAATACACAGCCACAGGATACAGGGAGCTGCACAGCTAGGCAGCACATTGGTACCGGTAGCACAAAAGAAAAACGGCAAAAAATCCGAGATAAAAATTAGGAATTGAAAAAATCAAAGCAAAAAAAAATGGGTTTCGGGATGGGGGTCACTTGCGTGTCATGCTATATAACCCAAATGCTATATGCATCTAAATAAATTTATTATCTTTGTAATTCAACCAACAATTATTATTATGAGAAAGTTAAATATTCCACCATCAATGCAAGGATATAAAGTAGAAGATGGAAGACTTATTAATATGGCACCATCACCTGAGATGGGTATTACTAAGTTAGCTCAAATGAGAGCGAATGCAAAAAGATATGATAAGGTTCAAATGATAGCAGAGGGTAATGAGTTATCACAAGCTAACATAGACTTATTTAAAAGATAACTATATCGAGATAGTTTTTTTAGGTTAGGCTTTAGTAGTGTTTTGACTAACCAATAATAGGGGGAGCTAATAGTAGCTTCCTCTTTTTTGTTTATATATGTTAAGTTGATGTAGACTTTATGTTAACTTTATGTAGACTTTATTTTTATAACTAATTGATTATTAATATATTAATTTAATAATGTTAAGTATGTTAAGTTTAAAGCCTCGTATATGGAAAAAAAATCTTTGTGTGTATAATAAGAGAGAGAGAGTAGGGAGACAAAAACTCTACATTATTTACGTGGGTACATATCTAGTGTAAGTGTTGCTATAAATAAAAATACATTTATTGTGTAGTAGTTTTCTTTATCGTCTGCATTTATAAATTCCCAACCGATAGCTAGTCTGTCATGAGGAAAGTGAAACGCAATACTTAATACCCATTCTTCCATGTTGCAAATATTTTGTTTATCTTTGCTAAAAATAATCAAATTTAATTTAACATGAATCCAAAACAGCTACACTTCGATTCCGATGGTCGAGAGAAATTACTATCAGGAATAACACAGATTGCTAAAGCAGTCAAGTCTACATTAGGTCCACGAGGGAACACAGTTCTCATAGAGTCACAAGAACATACACATGGAATTACAGTAACCAAAGATGGTGTAACTGTAGCCAAGTCTATTTTCTTATTAGACGCTGTGGAGAATTTAGCGGTACGTATTATGAAGGAAGCGGCAGACAAGACTGCAACCTCAGCAGGAGATGGAACGACTACTGCAATTGTATTGACTGAAGCGTTAGTCAAGGAGGGTATGGTTAAGATAGATGAGGGTGTAAATCGAACAGAGGTTTTAAAAGTTTTACAACAGGAGTGTGAGGTAATGATAAAGACGCTTACGAAGAAGGGCAAGAAGGTATCCGGTAGTAAGTTAAAAGATGTAGCTGTGATATCAGCGAACAATGATGAGAAGATAGGAAAACAAATTGCTGAGGTATACAAGCAAGTTGGTAAGGATGGAATAGTTACGGTAGAGAAATCAAAGAACCACGAAACGTTTTTCGAAAGCACTAAAGGGATTAAGATAGACAGAGGGTGGAGTTCACATTTGTTTATCAATAACCACAAGCATGACGAATGCGTAATGGAGGATGTGTATGTGTTGGTATGTGATACCGAAATAAATAGCATATTGCAAATCGAAAGTGTACTCAAGCCAATCATCAGCGAGCAGAAGCAGTTAATGATTATTGCACCATGCTCTCAAGGTTTCATAAATACAATGGCAGCGAATGTAATGAAGAACAGTCTTAAGATTGTAAACATTCCACCACCTGACTTTGGATACAGACAACACGAACTTATGAACGACATTGCTCTTGCAGTAGGTGCCACATATTTTAGTGGAGAGACAGGAGATGATTTGAGCTTAATAAACTTTGGTGACTTGGGTCACTGTGCTAAGGTGATAGTTGGTCGGGACTCAAGTATCATCATCAAAGATGACACAGCAGATAATCAGGAAGCAGTAGATAATAGAGTAGAAGAGTTGTGGGTTCAGCATGGGATTTCCAAAGACAAACAATTAAGAAGCTTTATAGAAAAAAGAATTGCATCACTAACCGGTGGCATTGGTGTAATATATGTTGGAGGTAATACAGACCTAGAACAAAAAGAATTATATGATAGAGTGGACGATGCTGTGTGTGCAGTTAAGTCAGCACTAGAAGAAGGTATACTACCCGGTGGTGGATTATCTTTGTACTCGATAGGGAAGGATTACGAGCATCATAGTAAGAGAGAGGATATTTCCGCAAAAAAAATTGCTTACGCAATTTTAGGAACTTCATTGCAAGCTCCACTAATACAAATACTTGCTAATGCAGGGATGGATGCTTCTATGTATGAAGAAGGAGACGACTGTAAGAGTAGAGAATGGGGACAAGGCTTTGATGTAAAGAACGAGAAGTGGGGTGACATGATTAGCATGGGAGTTATAGACCCTGTAAAAGTCACAAGGTCAGCCTTACAAAATGCAATAAGTGTTGCAGTTACTTTACTATCTACCAATGCTATTATAACAATGCATAGAAAGAAGAGTTAGAATAATTAAATAAAACACATGAGACCAATAAGTAAATATATTTTAATCGAGCCAATAGAAGAAGAGATAAGAACTGAGTCAGGAATATTATTAACGAATCACGAAGCACAAAGTAGAAGATACCATAAAGGGAAGGTTCATGGCGTGGGTAATGAAGTTCAAGGAATAGTAGAGAGCGATGAGGTATACTATGACTTCAGGAATGCACACACTCTTTTAATCGAAGGAAAAAAGATTACGGTTATTCAGGAGAGGGATGTCGTAGTTGTTCTATAAGGTTTCTATATACTTTATCAGTATAGCTCTTATTACTAAACACAGACGTAGGAATAGTTCCACCGTTTAACTTAGAGTATACTGAAGCTATAACTCTTTTTGATTTATACGTAAGCTGATATAGTGCTTTGTGTTTGCCATGCTTCTTTCTAAATACTTCAATCCAACCTTGTTGTCTTAATCTTTCAAAACGTTTCTTGTCCCAACTGACAACTTCATTGAATGTGTCAAAGTCATTACGAGAAAACCTACCCTCTGTTTTTAAAAACAACAACACCTCTAGTTCTGCTGTAGTTAGATTATATTTCTTTTTAATATAGTATCTAACAACTCTCCAATACTTCAAGTAATTTTCTGAATCCATCTATAAATTTTATTTTATTAACTTTGCATTATGACCAAAGATACTAAAATACCAACAGCTCCAAAACAAGAGAAGACTTTGACTACTCCTGTATTAGGAAACAGTCCTATGAGTGTAGCTCTTAATCAGACCTTAGCATCGTTCACTGAGTTAAAAGATATGGCTATTAAAAATTCACAAGCTGAAAATATAATAAGCTCAGCAGGAGTAAAGCCATCAATTAAAAAACCTTCAAGGAATAATTATAGCAACACCCTTATGGGGCTAGCAAAATTAAAAGGATTTAAAGGAACCAAAAAACAAAAGATATGAGTCAAAGATGTAGGAAAGAAGTATTAGGTAAAAGACCTATTTCAGAAGCAACCAAGAGAGAGTTAAAGGCAATCAAGGTATGTGCAAAGTCTAACATTGCTTTAGATGAGGGAAGGATGAAGAAAGAGAAAAGACTTCTTAATAAAAGTAAAAGAATTCAAAAGAGAGCAAAGGCACAGAATCAAAGGAGAGAAGATAGGGACTTAAGACAAAGAGGATTTAATAACATGTCAAGAGATGGCATAGCTTAAACTAATGGCAAAGAAAGGTAGAACAAAAGGAAATAAGATATGTCCTGCAGGAATTGCATGGGCAAAGAGAACCTTTGATACATACCCTTCTGCTTATGCTAACATGGCTGCAAGTAAGTATTGCAAGGACCCTAACTACGCTAAGAAATCTAAAAAGAAATAATTATGCCAACAGTAACTTATAAATGTGGAAACACAGGAAAAAAAATGACACGAGAATTTCCATACAATGCTATGGGTAAAGCACAAGCAAGTGAATTCTCTAAGGTAATGAATGGTTCTATTAAGTACAACCCTAACATGTATTCTCCTAAAAAAGGATACTAATGAGCGAGCTTAAGAAGCAATGAAAGAATATAGAAAATCTAAAAAGAAATAGTTATGAGTAAATGTAAAGGTAAAACAGGACGTTCTTTAGAAAAGTGTAAAGAACAACAAGCGTATGTAAGTAATTTAAAAAAAACAGATAGTATTTTTAATGTTAAAGAATCTAAGGTAAGAAAGTCCATACCTTTAGCTAAAACTCAATTTTAATAAAAAGTAATGGGTGAGCTTAAGAAGTGGAGAGATGAGAAGTGGGTACGCATAGGACTTGATGGTTCTATCAAAGGTGCTTGTGGTACAAGCAAGGACACTAAGAACCCTGACCGTTGCTTACCACTAGCTAAAGCCAAGTCTATGACTAAAGCAGAAAGAGCAAAGACAGCACGCAAGAAAAAAGCTTCCGGCAAAACCGTTGTAGCTAATACACCACGAGCAAGAGTAACTAAAAGATATACAAAGTAATGGCAGACAAATCTAAAATGCCTTGCAATAAACCTAGACCTTCTGACCGAGCAGGAAAAAAGAAAATGGTTAAAGGTTGTGAGAGTGGAAAAGAAAAGCTAATTCACTTTGGTGCCAAAGGATATGGACACAACTATAGTGCAGCTGCTAGAAAATCTTTCAAGGCAAGACACAAGTGTGATACCGCAAAGTCAAAACTGACTGCTAGATATTGGAGCTGCAAAAATTTATGGGCAGGTTCAGGAGGTAGCACCAAGTCAAGTCCAAAAAATAAACGAGGAAAATATTAGTATATTTGTAAAACAAAAGTTATGGCAAAACAAGAAGATATAAAAATTAAAAAAGCTAACCAAGGAAAGTTTACTGCTTGGGCAAAAAAAATATGCCTAAGAAATCAGTATGTGGTGCGGCTAGTTCTGTCATGAAAAATTCAAAGAAGTATAAACCAAGCATAGTAAAGATGGCAAACTTTGCCAAAAACTTTGGTTGCAGTAAATAACTAAAAAAAAAATCATGGCAACAATACCAAGTACACAAAAATTTCATACTGTATCAGCTGAAGTAGATACAGAAAACAGAGGTTCAGAAACAGCAAATTCAAGAAGAGAAGTATTTACAATGCAGGATATTGTTGATACCGCCGGGGCAGGTATACCAAGTATTTTTGAAGAAGGAAGCTTCCCGGGAAGCGGACAAGAAACATCAACTCAAAGAGTTGGGTCTTCTAACGAAGCAAATAAACCTTACGCAACAGTTAGTGGTGGGGAATCAAATACTGCAGAAGGTTTTCACGCAACTGTTGGTGGTGGAAAAGGCAACCTCGCAAGCAATACCACAAACCCGGGAGGGTCAACAGTAGGTGGTGGTGTGGATAATATCTCAAGTGGCTTATCGTCAACAGTCGCCGGTGGAAATAATAATGACGCAACAGGTAGTAGGTCAGCAGTCGGCGGAGGTATAGGCAACACCGCAAGTGGTAGTTCGTCAGGAGTTTTTGGTGGAAATTCTAATAGTGCAACAGGGCAATCAGCATTTATTGGCGGAGGAACTCAAAATGACGCTGACTCGGATTACTCTACTATAATAGGTGGTGATAACAATGACACACTTACATTTAATAACTCACACCTCATAGGTAGTAACCTAGAATCAGATAGAGCAGATTGTACGTTTGTTGAGAATTTATCAATAAAAAGTATACCTACATCAGCAACAGGACTACCTAGTGGTTCAATTTGGAGTAACGCAGGAGTATTAAACATAGTACCATAGTAATAATTAAAAATAACTAAAAATGAAACAAGGATACAACTCAAGAGACAATGAAGCAATCGCAATGCGTAACGGAAAAAAGAAACAATCTTTAAAAGATAGACGCAACGAATCTAAAGCAATGTATAAGCATTATGGAGAGCATCCATATTCTGCTGACTCAAACATGCACTAATGGGAAAGTTATTAGTTAAGATAGGATTGTGGATGCAATCCATATGGTGTAAGTTTCAATGTGGATGGAATTGGATGGTATCTAAACTTATGTTTAGCGTAGCTTCTTGCCCAAACAAACTGTGTACTTGCAAAAAATAAATTAATTATATTTGCTTTATGAAACCAAGGATGACATCAAGAGGATTCGGAGATACTGTAGAAAAATTTACAAATGCTACGGGAATAAAAAGAGTGGTAGATAGAGTTGCTAAAGCAACAGGCAAACCCTGTGGATGTGGTGCTCGAAAAGACACACTAAACAGAATGTTTCCATACGATAAAAATAAATAAATAAATAAATAAAAAGAATGGCAACACCACAAAGTAATGAACAGTTTGTAGGAATTAGTCCTTCAGAGAATTTAACTGAAAGAGCATCAAGATTAACAAATAGTCAAAGACAAATATATACCTACGAAGAATTAATGAGTGGAGCTTCAGGAGCAACCACTCTAGACATAGGTACCCAAGCACAATTAGCAGGAATCTCTAAGTTAGCTGCCACATATAATCTAGGTGGTATTGAATATGATTCTTATAATTTAAAATGTATTACATCTCTAACACCTGAAGCTACAAGTCATGTTGTTGCTATCGGTTCTATTGAGGTTGGAGCAGGTAATATATTTTTTATAAGCAATCGCTCTAACATTGAGTCCGTAGACTTTAATGGTTTTGGTGGGTATACTAATAACCCATTAAACTTTGGAGCAATGGTTGACGATGCGACTGAAGTAGCAAGACCTCTTTCGGGAGTATTTTATATTAATCAAGAGAACATACCAACATTCCCAATAGAGTTTAATGCAATGTACATTGTTGCAGCAGATGCTGCAAATTTTGAATGTGATGCATATGTGGACATGGACTTTATTGTTGAAAAAGGAACAACTGTAGAATTTACAATAGCTTAAAGAAATGGAAGAAACATTAATAAAAGTAACAGATGTTAAAGGAACAGTCCTTAAACCGATAGATGCAACCTTTAAAGTAGAATACAAATACGAAGGAGAGGCAGTAGCAGAAGAAGTATTGGTAGGAGATGTAAAAAAAGGAAAAGTAAAGGGAGATGATTTTCCTGCACCCGATGCAACAAAAGATTTAGAATATTCAGAGATTGTAATTATCGTTAAGGACAAACCTGAAAAATTGCCTTACGCAGGTAAGACTCTTAAATTTATAGGTAAAGTACCTCCAAAGGGGGTTCCTACAGACCTTCCTTTTATAGGGAAAAAACCTGAAACAAAAGCAGAAAAAGTGCAAGCAATGCAAGAAAAACGTGAAAGCCTTCTTCAAAAACTTCAAGAAAGATTTCCACCTAAAGAATCATAATTATGGCATATCAAAAGTTAAATACAAGTAGAGCATGGGAAGTATCACCTAGTGATGACGCACCCATTCCGCAAATAATGGTAGTAGATGGAACTCAGACTGTTGTTTCTATCTCAGGTAACACAATTACTGTTGACCCTGCCATTGACCTAGTAACATTAGGGTTTGTAAGGGGAATGATAATAGTTAATCCGGGAGGAGACTCAGCAATCATCACATCAGTTGTTGGAAACGAGTTAACATTAAATGTTCCTGCAACAGCTTTTCCTGCAACAAGTAAGTTTAATGCGTATGGAGGAAACAACAATGGATGCTTACTTTATGTTGGAGGTGCAGGTAATCTAGAAGTTAAGACCGCAGGCGGAGACAAGGTTACTTTTTCAAATGTAGCTGAAGGATTCGTTCTACCTGTAAATGTTATTCAGGTTTTTGCTACAGGTACAACAGCAACTAATATTGTAGCTCTTTGGTAATATGAATTATTGGACCACAGGCACGACATTAATGATTGATGATTTACACATTAAATATCAAATAAGATAATGACGATAGAAGATTTAAAGATATACGGATTAAACTCAAGCGTAATGGCGATTAGTTTTACACAACTTGAAATGGCATTGAAGATAATACTACTAGTTGCAACAATTATATATACTGTTCACAAAACTGTTACAAATATAAAACAGAATAAAAAGAACAAAAAAAAATAGCATCGTCTTTGATACTATTATTATTTCTCTAGACCATTGACATGAGAAACATCGATAAACTTATTATACATTGCTCAGCCACAAGAGAGTGTGATGATTCTGTAAATGCATCTGTAATAGATAGATGGCATAAGGCTAGAGGATGGAAAGGATGTGGTTATCATTTTATAGTTTTGATAGATGGAATAATCGAAACAGGTAGGATGATTGATGAGGTTGGTGCTCACGTAAAGGGCATGAATAAATCATCAATAGGTATATGCTACATAGGAGGTCTTGAGAAAGATGGTAAGACTCCAAAGGATACTAGGACACCTCAGCAAAAAGAAAGTTTACTACTGCTTATTAAAACACTAAACAAGATATACCCGGAAGCTACGCTTCATGGGCACAATGAATTCTCTAACAAAGCATGTCCAAGTTTTGATGTGCAGTCTCAATATAAAAATATATGAAAAAAATAATAGATTGGTTTGGCGGTAGTGTAGTAAAAGATTTACTTGGAGGATTAGATAATCTTTTTACTTCTAAGGAAGAAAAAATAAAAGCAGAAAATGTTATTAAGCAAATTTTAATTCAAAAAGAATTAGAGCTGCAAAAAATGCAAACTGAAATTATAGTTGCAGAAGCAAAAGGGAATTGGCTACAAAGAAGTTGGAGACCAATTTTAATGTTATCCTTTGGGTTTATAGTTATTTATGTAAAGTTTGTTGGACCTTTGTTTGATTTAAGAATACCTATATTAGAGGATGAGTTTTGGACCCTACTTCAAATAGGAATAGGGGGATACGTAGTGGGAAGGACAGGAGAGAAGATGATGAAGACCTATTCGGAGACAAAAAAATAAATAGTATATTTGTATAAATATTTCAATTAAATCAAATGGAAAAAGTACAAGATGTAAAATTAACCGAACAACAGTTATCGGATTTACAACAAGCTAATGAACAACTAACAAAGTTCAAACTAGCTATAGGAGAATTAGAAATACAAAAGAGTAATTTATTTTCACAAGTTAAAAGCTTACAAGTTGAGTTTTCTAAAATGGAAGATGAATTAATTAAAAAGTATGGTAAGGATTCTATTATAAATTTGAAGACAGGTGACGTAACAAAAAAGTAAATGGGAAAGATAGCAACATATCCAATCGTAACACCACAAGGGGATGATAAAATAATTGTATCACAGACAACAGGTTCTCCACAGGACGCAACAAAAAATATTACCGTTGATGGATTGGCTAGCTATGTAGGAACAGCTAATGGAATACCGACACCTGAGATGTTTGTTATAAAAAGAAAATTTGTAGATGGCGTAAGTCCTAACGAAGATTGGGGATTAAATCATCAACTCTGCATAAGAGGACTTGTCGGAGCCGATAAATCATGGTTGGACCCTACTAAAGAGGCAAGGCTTTTCATGTATACTAAAAAACCAAACAAGGTTACTACGGATTATGCTGCTATTTATCCAAAAAGAAAAGGAGGTTGGACCCATCCAAGTCATCTTAATGGAACATACACTACAGCAAGATTTGGAAATACTAATTGGGGTAATGGCGGTCAAGAAGGTATTGATGAAGCAACAGGAAATATCGTTGAATATCCTGATATCGTAACAGAATGGAACATAGCTACAGAATTAAAGATATTAGCAACGGGTGCAACAGCTGATTTCTCAGACCCAACTTTAAGACAAACTACATATATACAAGTTCCTTTTAATCAATGTCAATTTTTAGTAGAGGAAGCTTTAACACCAACACCAATTACTGATTTAAACTATCCGATAGGAATTGATTTGGCAAAAAACAAAGTAAGGAACGCTGTTAGACCCACTGTTAATTCTATAAACGGAGCATTTAACACAAACACTCCTTGGGACGCAGGAGGAGATGTAAGGGTTTCTAATAAAATAGTAATGAGATTTGTTATTGGAATTGTTAACCCTGACTTTACATTAACAAATCATACCGTACCATATATATTTGGTCAACCATCAGAGCCTGTTACATTGGTTTATCAGTCCACCGGTTCATCTTTTGTTCAAAAATGTGTGATAGCAGTAGGTCATGCTCCACAAATTAGTAGAAGAGTGTGATAAAAAATTGGGGGTGCCTGTAAGTAATACTCGTTTGTCGAGTGCTCTGTAAGCATAACTTCTTCGTGGAGTTTGTCGTACTTCCACCCCCCTCGAATAATACCTCTGTTTTCAGGGGTATTTTTTTTTGCCTATCTTTGTTTTAAATCAAATTTAAAATGGACATTAGAAAAATCTCAGTAGGTCCTGATTATAAATCGGGAGCAATGCATTACCTTGTTGGTCAACAAGTTCTTGGAGGAAACTACACTATACACTTAATTAAGTTTAATGTAGAAGATGATAATTATCAAATCTTTATAGAAGATTCTATTGAGAATGAAGTTTTATTGTGGAAACAATTTAATTCAACAATGCCTGTATCCTTAGAATATAATATTAATTTTTAAATTAAATGCAATCACCCAATCAATTCATTGTCACCCCTTCTAACAACAGGAGGTATGATAATGTAAAAACTATTGAAGGTTTAGAAATAATTCTAGATACTTCTGAGGAGTCAGCTTCTTTTTCAAATCGTGAAGCTGTTGTATTAAACACACCTATCAATTATACAGGACCTATAAAACAAGGAGATACGCTTTTAGTTCATCATAATGTTTTTAAATATTATAACGACATGTATGGAAGGAGACAAAGTGGTAAGAGTTTTTTTAAAGACGATAAGTTTTTTATTGACGAGACTCAATACTATATGTACAAAAATAATTCAAAGTGGTATGCTGTAGAACCTTTTTGTTTTGTTGCTCCGTTACCTGCTACAGAAACATATATATACAAACCTTTTTCTGACGAACCTTTAATGGGTGTGATGGAATACACATGTTCTTCTATAGAGAAACATGGTATTAAGAAGGGAGATATAGTTACGTTTATGCCTGATTCAGAATATGAATTTAAGTTTAACGAAAAAAAACTTTACAGGATTAGGTCTAAAAATATTATTGCATATGAATCTTCAAGAAACTAAATTAAAAATAATTCAAGCAGGGTACAGAGCTGTGGAACAACTTATTAAAGTTGCTAAAGAAGATATTATAAAACACAACCCTGAAGATGACTTATCGGCAGATAGGCTAAAGAACGCTGCTGCCACTAAAAAGTTATGTATCATGGATGCTTTTGAGATACTAAATAAAATTGAAGCAGAGAAGGAAGCTATATCTATGGGACAATCTAAACCCATGACAAAACAAGGCTTTGCTGAAAGACGTTCTAAATGATAAAGGAGTTAAAAAATTATATACCTAAAAACGTACTCTCAAATAAAAACAGAGGGCGAAGTTGGCTTTATGGGTACAACAAAAAATATGATGTAGTTATTATATCTCGCAATGGTCAAATAGGAAACGTAATAGAAATCTCTAACTTAAAAATAGCCTTACCTAAAAAACCCAAAGAGGTATACTCAAGACATGAAAATAAACTAAATCAATATTGGGAAAAAAAAGAACTACCAAGTAATTTAGAAAAAATAAAATCTATATTTCAATGGAATGAAATGCCTAACTCTTTTAAAGACCAATATGTAGATTATATTGAAAAAGAATTTGATTATAGAGAAGATGGCTTTTGGTTTCTCAATAGGGGTATACCTACATACATAACAGGTTCTCATTACATGTATCTTCAGTGGACTAAAATTGATGTCGGTTCTCCTGATTTTAGAGAAGCAAACAGAGCCTTGTTTATATATTGGGAGGCTTGCAAAGCAGATGCTAGAAGTTTTGGAATGGTGTATTTAAAAATAAGACGTTCAGGATTTTCTTTTATGGGTTCAGCTGAATGTATTAACACAGCCACTTTAGCAAAAGATGCGAGGATAGGTATCTTATCTAAGACCGGGGCTGATGCTAAGAAGATGTTTACTGATAAGGTTGTCCCTATAAATAGCAGACTACCATTTTTCTTTAAGCCTATTATGGATGGTATGGATAAACCTAAAACTGAATTAGCTTTTAGAATACCTGCCTCTAAGATTACAAAGAAAAATATGCATGAAGTATTTGATGATGATATGGAGGGACTAGATACTACTATTGATTGGAAGAATACAGATGACAACTCTTATGATGGAGAAAAATTATTATTATTAGTACATGATGAAAGTGGAAAGTGGGTTAAGCCAAACAACATATTAAATAATTGGAGGGTAACTAAAACTTGTTTACGTTTAGGTAGTAGGGTAATTGGAAAATGCATGATGGGTTCTACATCAAACGCATTAGATAAAGGTGGTAGTAATTTTAAAAAATTATATGAAGACTCTGATGTGAGAACACGAAACGCTAATGGTCAAACCAAAAGTGGTATGTATTCACTTTTCATCCCAATGGAATGGAACATGGAAGGTTTTATAGATAGGTACGGAATGCCTGTCTTAGAAAATCCTGCTCATGAAGTTGAAGGAATAGATGGTGAAATGATTTACCAAGGTGCTATAGATTATTGGCAAGCAGAAGTAGACTCTCTGAAGGGAGACGCAGACGCACTAAACGAATACTACAGACAGTTCCCTCGCACTGAGTCTCATGCATTTAGAGATGAAAGTAAGCAATCTATATTTAATCTTACTAAGCTATATCAGCAAATAGATTATAATGATTCTATGATTAAAGAGCATCACATAACAAGAGGTAAGTTTATATGGGAGAACGGCATAAAAGACTCTAAAGTTATTTGGGTTCCTGACTCTAAAGGTAGGTTTAATATTTCTTGGTTACCATCATCTAATATTCAAAACAATGCTATTCAGAAAAATGGAAAGAAGTATCCCGGTAATGAACATCTAGGTGCTTTTGGGTGTGACTCATATGATATTAGTGGAGTGGTAGGAGGCGGAGGCTCCAACGGAGCACTACATGGATTAACTAAGTTTAATATAGATGATGCACCTAGTAATGAATTTTTTCTAGAGTATGTAGCTAGACCTCAAACAGCCGAGATATTCTTTGAAGATGTATTAATGGCTTGTGTTTTTTATGGAATGCCTATATTAGTAGAGAATAATAAACCTCGTTTGTTGTATCATTTTAAAAATAGAGGCTATAGAAAGTATTGTATCAATAGACCTGATAAACAATTTAATAAACTATCTAAGACTGAAAAAGAATTAGGGGGTATTCCAAATACGAGTGAAGGTGTTAAGCAGGCACATGCTTCTGCTATAGAGTCATACATAGAAAAATATATAGGATTAGATTTTGAATCTGTTTTTAGACCTGCTGATGAGATGGGAACTATGCCATTCAACAGAACTATAACTGATTGGGCAAAATTTGATATTAACAACAGAACTAAGTATGATGCTAGTATTAGCTCAGGTTTAGCTATAATGGCATGTCAAAAACACTTATATGTAACTGAAAGAAAAGAGTCAAAAATAAAACTTAACTTTGCAAGGTATACTAATACCGGCATACAAAGCGAAATAATTAGATGAAAGATGTAAAGGTAAATATAAAATCTGCAGCTTTCCCAAGTCAATTTGTATCTGACGCTGAAAAGGAAACTAAAGAGTATGGATTACAAATAGGTCAAGCTATACAATATGAATGGTTTAGAAGAGATGGGTCAGGTTGTAGATTTTACAATCAATTCAGAAACTTTCACCGACTACGTTTATACGCAAGGGGTGAGCAGTCAGTATCAAAATACAAGAATGAAATAGCAGTAGATGGTGACTTAAGTTATCTAAACTTAGATTGGACTCCTGTACCTATCATTCCTAAATTTGTAGATATAGTTGTAAATGGGATGTCTGATAGATTATTCAAGGTAAAGGCATATGCTCAAGATGCAATGTCTCAATCTAAAAGGAGTAAGTATCAAGACATGGTAGAAGCACAGATGGTTGCTAAAGACTTCTTAATGGATGTTCAGCAGCAATCAGGATTCGACCCCTTTACTGTAAGCCCTGACCAACTCCCACAAACAGATGAGGAGCTTTCATTATACATGCAAATTAATTACAAGCCTTCAATAGAGATAGCTAATGAAGAAGCTATTAATACCATCTTTGAAGAGAATCATTATATTGATTTAAGAAAAAGATGTGACTATGATATTGCAGTATTAGGAATAGGTATAGCTAAGCATGAATTTTTATTAGGCTCAGGTGTCGAGGTATCTTATGTTGACCCTGCTAACGTTGTTTACAGTTACACAGAAGACCCTCACTTTAAGGATTGTTTCTATTGGGGCGAGGTAAAGACATTACCGATTATTGAATTAATGAAAATAGACCCTGAGTTAACAAATGAAGACTTAGAGGAAATAAGCAAGTACAGTCAAAATTGGTATGACTATTACAATGTTGCTCAGTATTATGAGAACGATATGTTCTATAGAGATACCTGTACTCTTTTGTATTTCAACTATAAGACTACTAAAAAAATAGTATACAAGAAAAAAATTATGGCAACAGGAGGTAGTAAGGTTATCGAAAAGGATGACCAATTCAACCCACCTGTTGAAGTAATGGAAGATGGGAACTTTGAAAAAATTGAAAAGACTATTGACGTATGGTATGAAGGTGTTATGGTTATGGGAACCAACATTGTTTTAAAATGGGATTTAGCTCAAAACATGGTAAGACCTAAGTCAGCTAGTCAACATGCTATTCCTAATTATGTAGCAGTAGCACCAAGAATGTACAAAGGAAATATAGAGTCTTTAGTTAGACGAATGATTCCTTTTGCAGATTTAATTCAGATTACTCACTTAAAGCTACAACAAGTTATTGCTAGAACAGTTCCTGATGGTGTGTATATTGACGCAGATGGTTTAAATGAAGTTGACTTAGGTACCGGTGGTGCATATAATCCTGAAGATGCTTTAAGATTATATTTCCAAACAGGTTCTGTTATTGGTAGAAGCTATACTCAAGAAGGAGATTACAATCAAGGTAAGGTTCCTATAAAAGAACTAACCACTAGCTCAGGAGCAGGGAAAACACAAATGCTTATCGCTAACTATAATCATTACTTAGGTATGATTAGACAAGTAACAGGATTAAATGAGGCTAGAGATGCTTCTTCCCCTGACCCTAATTCTTTAGTTGGTCTACAAAAGTTAGCAGCATTAAATTCTAACGTAGCAACTAGACATATACTTGATGGTGCATTATATATTTATAGAACATTATCAGAAGCATTAACATATAGAGTTGGAGATATTTTAGAATACTCTGACTTTAAAGATGACTTCATTAATAAGATTGGAAAATATAATGTTAGTATACTAAATGACATATCAGACTTGTACATATATGACTTTGGTATATTTATAGATGTTGCACCTGATGAAGAACAAAAGGCTCAGCTAGAGCAAAATATTCAAATGGCATTATCTAAAAACGATATCAATCTAGAAGATGCAATTGATATAAGAGAATTAAAAAACTTAAAGCTTGCTAATCAATTATTAAAACTAAAGCGTAAGCAAAAGCAAGAGCAAGAGCAGAAAATGAAAATGCAGCAACAACAAGCTGCCTCTCAACAACAAATGCAAATTATGCAAGCTAAGAGTCAAGCTGAAATGCAGAAAGCACAAATGGAAATGGAAAGCAAGATGCAACTCAAGCAAGCTGAGATATCGTTTGAGATTGAGAAAATGAACAACGAAGCAGGGTTGAAGAAGATGTTAATGGCAGAAGAGTTTAATTACAATCTACAGTTACATGGTATGACTGAAAATGCATTGCAAAGTAGAGAGACTCAAAGAGAGACCGCTAAAGGTAAAAGAATATCTCAGCAAAATACTGAGCAATCACAACTTATAAATCAAAGGAAGAATAATCTTCCACCTAAAAACTTCGAATCAAATGAAGATAGCTTAGATGGGTTTGACCTAGCAGAGTTCGACCCAAGATAGTAAATAATTTGAACGAAAAATATTTATTAACTTTGTTAAAAATTAAATCAAATGGAAATTAAAGTAAAAGACCTTGGGTCTATAGATGAAAAATCTATGGCTCAAAAAGAAGAGGCAGTTTTAGATAAGGCTGCTAACAACACAGAGACAGCTGAGCAGATTGAAACACCTGTAGTTTCGCAAGAGGAAGCTAATCAAGTTACACAGCCTGCAGAAGCTACTCAAGAGAGTGCCGCTCAAACTTCAGAGTTAAAAGAGGAGGACGTTCTTTCATTTATTAAGAATAGATACAATAAAGATGTTGCATCAGTTGATGATTTGTTTGCCGCTAAAGAAGCAAACGAACAAATACCTGAAGACGTTGCAGCGTATTTAGAGTACAGAAAAAAAACAGGACGTAGTTTCGAAGACTATTCAAAGTTGAATAGAGACTTTGGAGCTATGGACGAAAAGCAACTTCTTAGAGAATACTATTCCGCAACAGAAGATGCATTAGATGCTGAAGACATTGATTATATGATGGATGACTTTAGTTATGATGCAGACCTTGATGAGGAAAATGTAATTAAGAAAAAGAAAGTAGCTTTTAAAAAAGAGATTGGTAAAGCCAAAAAGTTTTTCAATTCGCAAAAAGAGATGTACAAAGAGCCACTTGAGTCAAGTACGGCAACTTTTTCTCAGGAGCAAAAGGAACAACTCGAAGCTTACAATACATATGTGAAGGATGCTAATACATTCGATGAAGAAGCAAAAAGAAAAAGAGATTGGTTCTTAAATAAAACCGAAGAAGTTTTCCACAATGAGTTCAAAGGTTTTGACTTTAAAGTTGGGGAAGATAAGACAGTAACTTTTTTGCCTACAAAGAATGTGGATGAGATTAAACGCTTGAATTCTGATTCATCAAACTTATTTAAAAGGTTTATTGATGAAGAAACAGGTTTAGTGTCTGACGCAGAAGGATACCACAGAGCAGTTTCGATTGCTCAAAATCCTGAAAGGTTTGCTAAGTTCTTTTACGAACAAGGTCAAGCTGATGGAACGACAGATGTAACAAAGAAAATGAAAAATGTTAATATGTCTACGAGGGATGCACCTCAAGTTACAAAGAAGGATGGTATGACAATTAGAGCAATCAACCCAAGTGATGGGAGGGGGCTTAAAATTAGAAGCAATAAAAAATAATTAACAATTAAAAATTAAAAAAATGGCAGGAGCTTTAAACGCAACTCCGGGATTTTCTTTACAGCCTAGTGCTCAGAAGGTTCCATTGGAGTCGAATTACATTACTAACTTTGATTTCTTAAATCAGTATCTTCCTGATACATACGAAAAAGAATTTGAACGTTATGGAAACAGAACCCTTAGCTCATTCTTAAGAATGGTAGGAGCTGAGATGCCTTCTAATTCTGACCTTATCAAATGGGCAGAACAAGGAAGATTACATATTAAATATACAGATGTTGGAACAGCAGCAGCAGCAGGTGCTAACGTAGCAACATTCCAAATCAATGATACAGCTATAGGTGCAAACCCTGTAGGTACTGTAATCACAGGAAGCAATCCTTTTGACGCACAAGGTGCACCGGCTCTTAGAGTTGGTCAAACTGTTGTGATTAATCAGAATGGTGGTACAGGTGAGAACAAAGGTATTATCACAGCAGTAGCTGTTGGTGGTAACATCTTACAATTCTCTGTAGCTTTCTATGAGGCTGCAGGTTTAGTAACAGCAGGAACAGGAGTTGGTAACGGTGATGTAACTGTATTTATCTATGGTTCTGAGTTCCAAAAAGGAACAGCAGGAATGGATGGTTCATTAGAATCTGATGACTACATCTTTGAAAACAATCCAATTATCTTAAAAGATACATATCTAGTAAATGGTTCTGATATGGCTCAGATAGGATGGATTGAAATTACAACAGAAGATGGTGCTTCAGGTTACTTATGGTACCTAAAGTCTGAGCACGAAACTCGTTTACGTTTTGATGATTACTTAGAGACAGCAATGATTGAAGCAGTACCTGCAGAGGCAGCTTCAGGAGCAACAGCTGCAGGTTACATTGGTTCAGAAGGTGTATTCCACGCTGTAGGAACAAGAGGTAACTTATGGGGCGGTGGAAACCCTGACGCTTTAGCTGACTTTGATGCAGTAATTGACAGACTAGACAAGCAAGGTTCTATTGAAGAGAACGTAATCTTTGTTAACAGACAATTTGGATTCGATATTGATGACATGTTAGCGGCTCAAAATTCTTACGGAGCAGGTGGTACGTCTTACGGACTATTTGATAACGATGAAGAAATGGCTTTGAACTTAGGATTCACAGGATTCCGTAGAGGTTACGATTTCTACAAGTCTGATTGGAAGTACCTAAACGACCCAACAATGCGTGGTGGTTTAACAACCAACCCTGTTGTTGCAGGTTCAGGTGCTATCACAGGTTTATTAGTACCGGCAGGTTCAACAAGTGTTTATGACCAAGTACTTGGTAAAAACGCTAAGCGTCCTTTCCTTCATGTACGTTACAGAGCTTCAGAAACTGAAGACAGACGTTACAAGACTTGGATTACAGGTTCAGCAGGTGGAGCAGCAACCACAGACATTGATGAGATGAGAGTAAACTTCTTATCAGAAAGATGTGTTTGTGTTATGGGTGCAAACAACTTTGTATTATTCGAAGAGTAGTAATAGGTAGTAATATTTACCCTCGTCATAATGGCGAGGGTAATTATTTTTTTTTAAATCAAATTAAATTTTTATTATAATGAAAACAAAAACAGAAATTAAGTCACGAGTATATCGTTTGACTAGAGGCATGGCTCCATTAAGTTTCATGCTTCCTTCCAAGAGTTCAAAGCGTAGACCATTACTTTACTTCGATGAAGAAACAGGTCAGAACAGAGAAATTAGATACGCAACAAATCAGATGAGTCCTTTTAAAGATGAGCAAGATGGTAACTCAATTGTTACTCCTGTTATATTTGAGTCAGGATTACTTAGAGTTCCAAAACAAAACCAAGCTTTACAAAAATTCTTAGCATATCATCCTTTAAATGGTGTAAAATTTGAAGAGGTAGATACTGCAAAAGATGCAGCTAAGGAAGTAGAGTTAATGAATGTAGAAGTGGACGCATTAATTGCAGCAAAACAATTAAACGTTGACCAAATGGAATCTTTAGGTAGAGTTATTCTTAGAGGAGATGTTACAAAGATGTCTACTGCTGAGTTAAAAAGAGATATGTTGGTTTATGCAAGAAACTATCCTGCAGAATTTCTACAAGCTTTAGATGACCCTTCTTTAAAATTACATTCTACAATTCAAAAATGTTTTGATGAAAGATTATTAGCGTACAGAAATAAAAATAAAGATGTATACTTTAATCTACCTTCAAACAAAAAAAGATTATTGACAATACCGTTTGGTGAAGACCCAATGCACGTCATTTCTTCTTACTTTCAATCTGATGAAGGAGTTGAGAAACTTGAATATTTAGAAAAACAATTGAGTTAGATTATTATAATCATTAATTATAGGAGACCTCTTTAAAACAAAGGGGTCTTTTTTTTTTGTTTATCTTTGTGTAAAATAATTTATTAATGATAAACTCGGTACGAAATACGGTATTAGCTATTCTTAATAAAAATAATTACGGATACATATCTCCACAAGATTTTAATCTGTTTGCAAAGCAAGCACAGCTAGATATATTTGAAGATTATTTTTATCAATACAACTATCAGCTAAACAAAGAAAATAAGAGAATGTCAGGTACAGGATACGCTGACATCACAAAAGGATATGAGGAGGTAATCAATACATTTTCAGTAACACTACCTTTAGCTCAAAGTACTCCAAGCACTAATAATTATTTATTGCCATCTTTATTGACTACCAATAACGATTATTTTTTAATTAATAAGATGCTTGTTAATGATGTGATTCTAGCAAATGGAACCACGACAGGCTTTGGTTTTGGTGTTAATGAAATAATAGATGCAGGAGCAGATTTTATTTCAAGAGGGGTAAAAGTTGGAGACATAGTAGGAATAGTAGTGGGTGGTATAACATACAACCTTTCTATAATTGATGTAATAAGTGCGACAAGTTTGAGGATATCTCCTAGTGTAGTTAATACACAACCTTTAGATTATACTATATATCAGCAGTACAAGTACAAAGAAATAGAAAAGGTTACACACAGTAAGATAACTTTATTAAATAATTCTATCTTAACTTCACCAAGTCTAGGATACCCTGCATACACAACAGAGAATTTATCTAGCGATATATTCCCTCCTACGATTAACAATCCGGGACAAGTTATTTGTCAGTATATAAGATATCCCTTTGACCCTCAATGGACATACACTTCTTTGTCGGGAGGCGAGCCTGTATTTAATCAGTCCAACCCATCTTATCAAGACCTTGAGATACCATTAGATGACGAACCAACTGTGGTAATGAAGATACTACAATACGCAGGCATGTCAATAAGAGAAATAGCTGCGGTACAATTTGCACAAGCAAATGAGCAGTATGAAGACAACAATGAAAAATAATAGTTTATGTATATAACACCATATCAATATTACGAGAACGGAGGCAACCCACCTGAAGATGCTAATTGGGGGTCATATCAATATGTAAGCTTAGAAGATATTGTAACTAACTTCTTATTGATGTACTCAGGAAATCATTCCTTGGTAAACAATGAGCAAAGATTTAAGATACTGTTTCACGCAAAGAGAGGTATTCAAGAATTAAATTATGATGCCTTTAAAGAAATAAAAATATTAGAACTAGATGTATGTAATAGTTTAAGATTTGTATTACCTTCTGACTATGTAAATTGGGTAAGGATATCTGTTTTTAAAAATGGATTACTTTATCCTCTTACTGAAAACATTCAAACAAATTGGAGTGACGCATACTTACAAGATAATGATTGTCGTATATTATTTGACGTAGATGGAAATGTTTTAAAACCACAATATTCTGATTTAGATTTTGAAAGAATAACGGGAGGATTAAAAAGTATTTATCTAAATAAAAATAGTATATTCAACGGAGAAGAAGGATGGTGTTACGAGGGGTGTTGGTATTTTGACTATGGTATAGGTGCAAGGTATGGCTTAAACACAGAGACTGCAAATGCTAATCCTACTTTTTCTATAAATAAAAAAGGGGGGGTTATAAATTTTAGCTCAGAAATGTCTAACGAAAAATGTATCTTAGAATATGTTTCTGATGGAATGGAAAATGGAGACAACTCTTTAGTTAGTGTTAATAAATTATTTGAAGAATACATTTATGCATATATTGAATACGCTATTCTAAGTTCAAAGTTAGGTGTCCAAGAGTACGTTGTTAATAGGGTGAGAAAGAACAAACAAGCCTTATTAAGAAACGCAAAAATTAGAATTAGTAATATTCATCCCGGCAGACTATTAATGAATATGAGGGGTAAAGATAAGTGGATAAAATAGAATGGCAAACGTACAAAGAAATTTTGTAGCAGGTAAAATGAATAAGAGTCTTGATGAAAGACTCTTACCTAATGGTCAGTACATTGATGCTATTAATGTGCGATTAGGTTCAACTGAAGCCTCAGAGATTGGTGCGGTAGAAAACTCTAAAGGAAATGAATCCTTAACTACTTTATCATATAATGGAGTGGAGCTTTCTTCTGATGCAAGATGCATTGGTGCATTTGCTTTAGGTGAGCAAGAGACAATGTATTGGTTTGTTCATGACCCTTCTTTTGCTTTAGGAGCAACAGGTAAATGTGACATGGTAGTTTCATTCGAAACCAAGAACGAAATACTAACATACCACATAATAAGCTTAGATGATGGAGGTGGCGTTAATACAACATTAAACTTTGACAAACAAAATTTAATATTAGGCGTAGACTTTGTAGGTGAACTATTGTTTTTTACAGACAACTTTAATGCACCTAGATTTATTAATGTTAATAGAAATTATGAAAACCCTTCCGCTACTTTTGTTGACCAATTTTCAGCAGAGGCTATACTTGTAATCAAAAGACCTCCCTACACATCTCCTTTGATTGAGCCTAAAAAAGGAGCAGGACAAAACAATTATTTAGAAAATAGATTCGTATCATTTGGATATAGATATAGATATGCAGATAATGAATACTCTGCTACATCCCCATTTAGTCCACCCTCATTTATTCCGGGTAATTTTAAATATAGTTCAGCTCAGGCTAATAATCAAGGTATGCTAAATACTACGAATATTTGTGAGATAACATATAATAGTGGAGGGGAACTTGTTGTTGGAATAGATTTATTATTTAAAGATATAAGCACAAATATTATTAAAGTTATAGAGAAGCTTAATAAAGCTGACCTTGGTATAGCTGACAACACAGAATCCTTATATACTTTTAGTAACAGTAAAATATTTACTGTGCTAGCCGATACAGAAGTTTTAAGATTATTTGATAACGTACCACTAAAAGCTAAGTCACAAACTTTAATGGGTAATCGTTTAATGTATGGTAATTATTTTGAAGGGCGTGACCTAATAGACTATACAGGAGAGCCATTAAAACTAGAATATAACACAGAGCTTATTAGTGAAGCTATTGATTTTAGAGTACTAGAGGCAACAAAATCAGCAGGGCAATATACAATATCAGGAACTAATAGAAATATTACTGATGTTATTGTAGAGGTTGACTATACAGGATTGGAGTTAGTGCAGGGAGCAGGAATAAGTATTGAACTAGATTTAATACACGACTCTTGGGACGCTTCGTTTGACCAACTAACGGAAGTAAATAATGCTATTCAGTTAAATTTTCAATATAGATTAAAACAAGACTACAACAATATATTTGAATTGGCTCAAGACCAAGATTTTATTGATGCCATACAATTATTGGAGCCTGTTTTTTTAGATGCATGTGATGGAATATCATTAACAGATGAACTTAATTGTGCTGCTCAACTTTTGCTTGATGTTAATTATCAAAAACAAGCAAGTGGTATTACAGGTATAATTCAACCTTTTGATATTATAGTTTCACCAACTACTCCTGATGTACTAGGAATACAAATAAACGCACTACAATATGTTGACCAATTAAACCCTGCTAATGTGGCTTATGAATACTTAACCATAAGTTTGGCAGAAGCTGAGTATACTAAGATTTCAAACGCCACAAGCCTACATAGTAATAGGGGGTATGAAGTTGGTATTATTTATATGGATGAATTCTCAAGAGCTACAACAGCTTTAGTTAGTGAGAACAATACACAATATGTTCCATGCGGAAACCTAGCAAACCAAAATTCTATACAGGTAACAATACCTACAACACAGCTTCCTCCTGCTTGGGCGAAGTATTATAAATTTTGTATTAAACCTGATAAAGAAAACTATGACATTATATATAGCAACTTGTTTTTTAGAGACGCTTCTCTTGGGTCAACTTGGTTTTTACTTAATGGTGAAAACTCTCAAAAAATTGAAATAGGAGATAAGCTTTTAGTTAAAGCAGATACTAATGGTCCAAAGCAAAGGTGTACTACGGTAACAGTTCTAGATAAAGACGCTAAATTAGCTGACTTTATTCAACCACCACCTGCGGATGTTTCAGGTAATGAAGCTATAGTTCCGGGAGGAACTTATATGAGAATTGCAACAAATCAAATAGCAACTAGTTTAGGGGAAAATCCTGTAATTGAGGACAACAAGTCATCGAACTCAAAAGGAAGCTGTCCACTAGTGAGTTTAAATGTGTGCTCTTTGCCAAACCCTGATTTTGATGTGTCAACATATGACCCACTTGACCCTTCAACATTTGCATTTATTCCTTTTGATATTCCTGAAGGCTCTACAATTCAGATTAATTATATTAATAAAAGAAATGGAGGCGGTGGAAATGCGTGTGAATTAAGAGAATGTATATGGGAAACCGAGGTTGTTGCTAGTCAAGACTACTCTAGTTTAAAAGCTTTTTGGGATGGAGATAATATAGGGGGATTGACAAGTACATCCGAGTGTAGAACAGACACGAATGATACACCATCAGAGTTTGAATATCTACCTGCAGTAGGTACTTGGCAAACATTAAGTTTTTTCGGGAATGATGTAATAGTTCCTGCTATTCCCTGTGCTCTAGGATTTAATTACATACAGTTTTGTGATTATGTAGGACCTAATGATGAACTATCAGGTAAGCAAGTATTGGCTTTTTCAGGTACAGAGGGATGTGGTGGTCTTTTTGCAGGTAGAAACAGAAGGTCAAATCTAGATGTAGAAATAGTTATAATAAGGTCAGACGCTTTGATAGTTTTTGAATCAGAGCCTCAAGATGCCTTGCCTGATTTATGGTATGAGTCGCCTACAACTTTTAAAATTTTTTCTGAAGAGTGCGAAATAAAATTAGAGGTAGATGCAGTTGAACCTAGTCCTATAGTTTTTGATTATGATGTAGAAGGAGTTACCACAAGTGTAACAGTAAATCCCGGTGCAGGAATAACAACAGTTTATGGAGATTGTAACTCAGCTGTAGTAAGTCCAAGCACTCCTCCTTCAAGCATAGCAAATATAACTATTGATTACACCACATTAAGCGGAGCAATACATGAAGGCAATGTTCAGAGTCAAACTGATGCAGTACCTGCTATTGTAGATACAGAATTTTTTAATTGTTACACGTTTGGAAATGGAGTTGAAAGTTTTAAAATAGAAGATTCTATAGTAGGTAAGCCTCTAGCTCTAGGAAACAGAGTAACAAGCACGTCAGCTCAAGACTACAAGGAAGCACATAGGTTTGCTGACATTACTTATAGTGGTGTATTTAATGATGAGACAAACTTAAATAAACTAAACGAATTTAACTTAGGCTTATTAAACTTTAAACCGCTTGAGGATTCTTATGGTCCAATTACTGTGTTAGATGGTAGAGAAACTGATATTTTAGTTCTTCAAGAAGACAAAATTTCTTATGTCTTACAAGGTAAAAACTTACTATCTGATTCCACAGGTGGTGGAGCAGTTACATCTGTGCCTGAAGTTTTAGGAACACAAATTGCTAGAATAGAAGATTACGGAAATAGTAATAACCCTGAGAGTTATGCTGTTTGGGGTGCAGATAAATTTTTTACAGATGCAAAACGTGGAGCAGTCCTTCAACTAAAGGGAAGCTCAGCTCAATCAGAACAACTTCAAGTTGTATCTGAATTTGGAATGAGGTCTTTCTTTAGAGATTTTTTTATTAAGGACTTTGACACTTTTAAACTTGGTGGCTATGACCCATACATGAATGAATACGTATTAACTAATTCTGATTTAGGAATACCGCAACCACCACAAGAAATAAATTGTGGTATTTCAAGAACCATAAGTTTAGATGGTAATTCGGAACAGTTTATATATCAACTTGGTAATTTAGTAGGTCTTGTTACTGTAACATTTTTTGTTACAAACTATAGCGGAACACCTATTCCTTATACAGGAACATACAATGGAGCTGTGGTTTTAAGCGGCAACATTACATCGGATGGATTGGTTTCTATTACATTTGATAAAAACCTTGTATCTGAAGAAGAATTAATTATTAATTTTGGAGCATACGGTTCTTCTTCAAGCACCTTAGTAGAGATTACTGTAAACTGTCCCGATGCACCAACAATAACTGTTATTCAAGTAGCAATAACATCTAACAATGAGGAGGGTCAGTTTGTTCATAACGAGTATCGTTGGCTTGATGGTACGTTTACTAGTGCGTTACAATCAGAACAAATAGAATTTAATGGTGGAACAGGCTTGATTGTTTCTCAATATACATCCACATCAGCACCTCAAGGTGGAAATTTAATTCCTGCCAATGGTGCTACTGTAAGAATTATTAGCAACAAAATCTCTGCATTAGGTGATGACTTTATATTTAATCCTGCTCTGAATAAATTTAGATATCACAGAAGCTCAACTCTTTATACTAACACACCTGCTCAAATTCAGGCGTTATTAAATGTTGCAACAATATCAACTCCTATATCGGGGGCGGCACCTACATATCAGTCTAACTTTCCTATGCCTAATACTAGTGATGAATTCTTGTATTTAATTTGGGACTATAGAGAACCAACGCCTATAGAATTATGTTTCTCAGATGTTTCGTGTGCAGAGGCTTGTTGTGAGTGTGACCCTGACCCGGAACCAACAGATAACTTATTAGTTGAATTATGCTACGATTCACTATCAACTACAACTAGTCCATTGACCGAGATAATACCTCCTACTTCAGGTGTGACTGTTGGGTCTTTTGTTAACCTAACAGCTAATCCTAATTGTACATATGTGGTTACTGCTGTGACTCAAGCTAGTGTAACAGATACCGTATCTAACATACAAGGAACAAAAACAGATTGTGACCAAGTATGTGACCAATATGAATTTGCAGCAAATGGTCTTTCATCGGGTACTTATAGTTATGTAGATTGTTTAGGAGCTGTTCAAAGCGGAACTGTTCCTGCAGGGCAATCTATACAGGTTTGTGCAAACAGTATTTCAACTTTAACAAATATAACAGCAACTCACTTGTGTGGATGCTCTTTAAATTTAATAGTTGAAAGATGTCAAGAACCAAACACAGGTACTCCTGATACACAAATCATAAGTTTTGATGGAGAAAACATAGGGCAACTTGTTAGTTTAACAGGCGGTGCATTTATAGGGTGTAAGTACGAAGTTATAGCTACAACATTAGACCCTGTTACTGCGTCTAAAGAAAGCAATGAGTCCGGACAATGCTGTAACGCATACTTTGTGGAAAACATTACTGCAACTACTAAATTATTTTCCTACGTAGATTGCTTTAATATAGCTCAGAGTTTTAATATAACAGCAGGGGGTGTACAGATAGTATGTCTTCAAGATTTTACTCAAGAACCTCTTAACTTTAGTGTAACATTTCAAACGTGTGATTGTACACCAACATAAATAAAAGATATGGCAGCAAGCTTAGGAAATTATTATATAGATGGACCAACCTTATCAACTGCATCTGCAGTATATACTGATGTGGACTTAACTATATGTGCATCAGATGGATTTTATTCTGATGGTACTGTATGTAGGCAACAGATTGGATGTGTCCTTTCAATAGCAACCCCATGCCCATCGTGCTTTGCACCTTGTGATTCTGCTATTGCTGCGTCAGGCTCACAAGGAGTTTATAAGCTGACATTTAGTACAGGTGGTGACTTTGGTGCCATACTAATTTACTTCGACCCTGTAAGCGTCCCTGATGGTATTAGGGCTACATTTGATGGGGTGGTATATAATAAGCTTACTTCAAACATATTTGGTTATGCTGCAGCTGCAGCAGGTAATTTAACTATATCGGGTAATTCAGCTAATGATTGTTCTCCCGGAGTGGGAACAACCCTAGATGGTGGGGGGTATTCAGGTCTAGAGGAGTTCACATACAATGCTACAACAGGTGTCTTTGACTCTGTTGGATTTAATGGAACCGCAACAGGTACTTCTGCGGATGTGTTTTTATATGCAGCAGGACCGGGGTATACTACACTAGTGGTTCCTAGGGTAAATAATAATAGTGATGCGTGTGAAGTGGAAATTGTAGGTTACTGTGGTACGGGTTGGAGCTTAGAAATAAATTGCCCTGCTGCATTACCTTCAGTATCTGTTAACCTAGGCTCAGATGATTGTGCGACAACTTCATTCCCTACGTTCTTTTTTCACGCACCTAATAGAGGAAACACTCCGGGTGAACCTCAAAGAAATGAATTTGTTTTCCAAGACAGTAGTGGTTTAACACCGCTACCTGCAGGTACATATGTAATGAATCCTCCATCAGGAAAAGCAATTGTAGAAGTAAACACTAACGGAGTAATAGCAAACATAACACCATGTCCATAAGCGAAACTAAAATAAACAAACCGACTATAACTTATAGTGAAGACTCACAGGGATTTCCATCATTCTATTCATATGGTGCAGAGTTTCTTAAAGGAATGAATCAATATTTATATAGCTTTAATGGAGGTAATCTATGGAGACATAATACAAATGAGTCAAGAAATAATTACTATGGAGTTAATTACCCATCTAGAATAACAAGTGTTTTTAATCAAGAGCCTTTACAAAATAAAATTTTTAAAACATTAAACCTTGAAAGCGATGATGCTTGGGATGCTAAGTTGTTTACGGATATACAATTAGATGGTGAGATAGATGTAAATTATTTTGTGAAAAAAGAAGGGGCATGGTTTGGGTTTGTTAGAAGCGATGGACCAACAGGACCTGATACTAATGAAACTCAATGGGAGCTAAGAAGTGTAAACGGGCTTGGCGTAAACAATGCTATTAACTCTGTAGCTCCTGCAGCTGTTATTGTAGGTTTTGATAACAATATATCTGTAGGAAGTATAATTACCGCAGGAGATTATATGTATTATGCTGCAGGACCTAATTATGATACACCTCAATTTGTGGGAGTTTTAACAGAAACCATAGTTAACCTTCCTGCAGGGCAAAATAATATTAAAATAAACACAACAGCAGCAGCAACAGGTGGTTTTGCAGGAGCACCTCAGCCTACTTTTATTCCTACTGTAGATGGCTATTGGTTCTTTATTAAAAATCCAACAGCAGAATCACATGGTGTTTTAGGACACTACTGCGTGTTTGAGTTAACCCTAGATGTCACTACAGCTTCAGAGCTATTTGCAGTTGAGTCAGAAGCAATGAAAAGTTTTCCTTAAAATTTAGTATCTTTGTATGATATATGGGTATATTAAAGTTTTTTAAGAAAAAGCAAAAGTCTGCTGAACATTTTCTAGAGTTAATTGATGTTGACCGAGGACTTTTGTGGGAGGCAATTGCTGATTTTAAAGAGAACTTGCAAACCATTAACGGAGCTGTTACTCATCATACTGATGAGATGCAGGAAGTATTTCCTGTAACGCACCATATAAAAGATGGTTTATATACACGAGAATTGTTTATGCCAAAGGGGTCTTTAGTGGTAAGTTTTATACACTTGACAAATCATCCTTCGTTTTTTATGAAGGGAGAGATGTCTGTGCTAATAGATACAGGTGAGATAAAAAGAATCAAAGCACCTATGGTGGTACAAACAGAGGCAGGTACACAAAGAGTTGCGTATATGCACGAAGATTGCATTTGGTCCTGTGTTTATAAGACTGATAAAGAAACAGTAGAAGAGGCAGAGAAAGATATTTATACAGAAAATTATATGGATTTGCCTGAACACATTATTTTAAAAAAACAATTGATATGTCAGGATTAATTATAGAGATAGTTAGATTAGCTGTAGAAGAAGGCGGTCAACAACAGATGACAGGATTGGCTTTAGGTATAGCGTCAGTAGCTTTAGCTGCAGGTGGAACTGCATTTTCTTTTGCTCAAGCAGGAAAATCTAAAAGAGCACAAAGAGAAGCTGATTCTAAAGCAGACGCTATGATGCGTACAGCAAGAAAAAGATTAGATATAAATTATATGGAAGAGCTTTCTATTAAGAAGGAACCATATGAGTTACAAAGAGAAGCACTCCTTCAGCAGGGAGCTACAGCTTTGCAAGCGTCACAAGAGGGAGACCAAAGAGGTGTGGCAGCTACAGCAGGTAGATTACAACAAGCACAGACAGCAGCACAAGGGCAGGTGCGTACAGCTATGGGTCAAGAGCTACAAGCAATAGACAAAGCTGTAGCGGAAGAAGACTCAAGATTAAGAGACTTAAATGTTCAATTAGACTTAGGTGAAATAGCAGGTGCACAACAGGCAGCAGCAGATGCAGAGCAACGAGCACAGGCACAAACAGCCCAAGGGATTCAAGGTGCTATAAATACAGTACAAGCAGGTGCGTCATTGGTGCCTTTATATAGTCAACAGACAGCAGCACAAAAAGCAGCTTTAGGAAATACTCAGTTTACAGCCGATGAATTTTCTAATATTGGAGATATTAAAGGTCAAGGAGAAGCAGGTGAGGGTTTTACCAATTTTGACCCTGCAGCTATAGGAGCAGGAAGCAACTCTGATTTTAGAAAATTCAGAAGAAGTTTAAGTGATGAACAAAAAATGCAAATCTTTGGTAATGAGTCTTATCAAGCTGCCTTTGGACAAGCAACAGCAGGACAGAATGCCTTTTCCCCCGGTCAAACTCCTGCACAACAAGCAAGACAAAAACAAATACTAGCACTGCAAGCTAAGCAAACAGCAGGTACAATTACTCCTCAAGAACAAACCGCATTAAATATCTTAATGTCTAGTGCACCTTTTTAAAAAATAAAATATGGCAACAAAATTTGGATACGTAAAAAGAGAGGCAAGTAATGCCATAGATTGGTCTGCAGTTGCTTCACAGTTTACAGATGTATTAAAAGCTGAGGTAGCCTCTAGAGAGGCTCAAAAGAAAGAGCTTGCAGATGCATCTCGTGAGATGGTTGAAAACCTAGATAACGCACCATCAGGAGAATATGTAGATGGTAATACTTTTGTAGCTAACTATACTTCAGATGCCTCACAAGTTTTATTAACACAAGATAGATTATTAAAGCAAGGAATTTTAAAACCTCGTGACTATGCTATTGTTAGAGCAAACCTAAACTCATCTAACAAACAAATGTTTAAGTTGGGTGAGGCTTACCAAGATGCTTATAAGACTAAGATGGAACGCATCAATGCTGCTGACCCATCCAAAAGAGCACAGATGTTAGAGCAATGGAAGATGGAACAGGCTGAAGGTTTGTATAACCTTAGAAACTCTAAAGCATTAATTAATCCTAGTAATGGAATGGTTTCAATAGGGTTATGGAAAGACGGAAAGATGGATACCGACCCTAGCTCATTTCAAACTGTACCTGAATTAATGGGTAACCTTGCAGGAGAGTATGATTATTATGATGTAAGAAAAAACGTTGCGGCTGCTGTAGATGGTCTAGGAATAATAGATGAGATAGACGTAAAGTATGCAGGACAAGGTGGTCTTGATATGATATATAAAACTTCTTCTCAAGGTGGAAGATACACAGGTAATGATGAGGTTCTAAAAGAATATTTTGAGTGGGCAGGATATACTGCAGATGCTATGATGGCTAATCCACTTCATGTAACATCTATATTAACTAATGAGGGTCTTATAGAGCCGACAACCAATAAACCCTACACGTATACATATGAGCCTGACTCTACAAAGCGTAAGGCTAATGAAATATTTTTAGACAGAAAAAACAATAGAGGCGGTGAGCCTGAATTTACCGAGGCTCAATATAAGCAAGTTAAGGATGCTATTATAGAAAGACTAAATGATGGTGTTGATAAGACAATAACCACCACTTCAAGTCGTAGAGGCTTTGACCCTCAAGCGGTTACTAATAAAAAAGACCAACAACTCGAAGACAAGACTACATTTAATATGTTATCAGATATATACTATGGTGATGCAGCATCTGTTAAAGCAGCTGAGACATATTTTAGAGATAACTTTGATGGTGTTTCTGAGGTGCAGAAAAAAGGTAATTCAATATTCATAACTATGAACGATGGTACCACTAAAGATGTTCCTTTAGTTGGACCTAATGGACAACTTATGGGCTTTGAGTCGTTTGCTAAATCAGCTGTACTATTAACAGGAGTGCCAAACATTTTAGATAGTGTTGACTTAGCAGGTGGATTAAGAACAGGTGTGGTAAAAGAAACTAGAACTACCGACACAGATGGTGTTTATGAAGTGGTGTTTGAAGATGGTAGAGTAGAAAAATTTAAAGCAAGCTATGACGACTATGTCAAACAAAAACAATACAAAGCAGGTGAAACTGTTGAGCTAGGTTCTATTGTACAATCAAGTACAGGTGCAGGAACTTCATCTCAAGAGACAACTCAACAGTATGGTAACAGATATATTGATACAGTTATAACAGCTGATAATATATTACTAAAGGATACTGAGGAAGGACCTACTCTAATAGGAGATGATGAGGAAGTACAAAATAAATTACAACCATTCTTAGAAGGCTTCGGATTTACAATTAACAACGCAGGAAGCTTTAGTGAAGAGTTAGAAATTATTAAGCCGGGTGCAAAGGAAGGGGACAAGCCATTTACGTTTGTAATAGATAGTGATAGAGTGGTTATGGATAGACAGCTACTAGATTTACGTAATTTTATTAAGAGTAATTTACCTGCCGCAATGATTGATTCGCAATCAGACTTTATAAGAGGTAGTATCGGAGGAAAACAGTCAGGAAAAGGTGGCGGTGGAATACTAGACCCTGAATAAAAATAAAATATAAATAAATAGATGGACGAATTAAAAAAGTTATATGACGTTTTAATTAGCGAAGGTTTTTTTACAAAATCTTTTGAGGTGTTTCAACAAGAATATCAAGACGAATCTTATAGAGATAAAGTTTTTGGAGTGGTAACTTCAGAGGGTTTGTTCACTAAATCTAGAGATGTTTTTGATAGTACCTATAGTTTTGAAACTACACCTGAGCCTGTGGACGTAAGCACTTCTGCTATAAATCCTGATGCAGGTGTACCTGAAGCTGTGCCTGAAAAAAAAAATCCATTCGAGACAGACCCGGACCTTCCACAGGAAGTACCAAACGAACTATTTCCTCTACCACAGACAGAAGGAGGTGGGGAATTACCTTCAGGTTATTCTCAAGGCGATACTTCATCGGAGTCCTATCTTACAAAGGATAGCTTTGATACCTCAGACCCCTTTGCGACTTCTATTTTAGGTGATAACTATAATAAAGACTTAGGAGAAAATGTATTTATTGCCAACGTCAACTCAATTGACTCTGAATTAACAGGAGATAGAGAAGAGGGCGAGGTAGTTGGTGAGATGAATTACAAATTCAATCAGTATGGTTTTGATTTTGAGGAGGCAGGAATAGGAGATAAGATGGTGGTTAAGTCTGCTAATGGTCAGGAGTTAACAGTACCATTAGATGCTTTTGGTTTGCCTTTTGCAGACGCATTAGAAATAGGAGCCAAGGGTAGAGCTGAAGAGCTTCGTCAGTTTCTAATTAAGAATAAGAAAGCATCAGTAGAGGCGTTTAACCAAGCCTCAAAAAACGAACAAGAATATTTAAACAAAATTCAAAACAAAGAGCAGCTTGTAAAGCTTAATACTTTGTTTAATACTCAGGTTGATAGGTTTTCAGATGATGTTAGAAATTATTCAGCAGAAAAACTAAGACTATCTAGAATTTATAAAGAATCTTTTGCAGGAAAAAATGCAGACGAGCTACTTAACAATCCACTATATCAAGAATACCAAGAAGCCTCTAAGGTATTAGATTCTGCACGAACTAGCTTAATTAACAGACAGAAATCTTTTGTAACAAAAGGAGCACAGCTTGATGAGATGGTAGGTGAATATACCTTAATGCAAAACACATCAGGTGATAAGGGTCAAGCAGTAGAACGTCTCCTTACTTCTGTAATGGGAGGTGTAGGTGGAGCTTTTCTATCTGTTTTTGAAGAGATAGGTACTTATGTTGCACCTAAGCTTAAAAACTTTGATGCATCTGAGAGCAGGTTTGCAGCAGATGAGCACGTAGATTATGCAGTTGCACAGCTAACAAATAATATAGAGGGGTTTAATTTTGATGAAACGGGGGTTACTATAGGAGTTTTGCAAGCACAGCTTGATTTAGATTCAGATGAGTATGATGTACTAAGAGGTATAAAAACTTTGCTTGCAAAAAAAGAACTTGATGTAATAGACCAAAAGAAACTTAAAGGTTTGTTATCGGAATTTAATCCAAATGATTTACAGGTTGTATTAGAGAATATCGAGAACGCAGATGGAGATGATTTACATTCTTTAACCGAAAGTATATATGAAGACGTATCAACTAAAGCTTTAAGAGAATACGAGGACACAGAAGTGTCTTCATTAATGGAAGGCAGGGACGATATAATGGTTTCTGAAACAATAACTGACTACGAGAAAGCAAAGAGTACTGCCATGGGTGGAGCCTTTAGCAGGAACAGATACACAGGCGTGGTTGGAATGATGGATTTAGAAGAGGGGACTCGTGATAAGTTTAGAGATTTTTTTAGCACCTATGTGGGTCAAGAAACAGATGGTAGGGCGGCTTATAGAAAGGCAATAAAAAATAATGGTAATGATATACAGAAAGCATTTCATGGTGTAGCTTATTCTATACCTGCTTTTGTGGGTATTATAAAATCAGGTCCTAAAAAAGCCGCACAACTTACTGCAAAGTATGGTCCTCAACTAGGTAAAAAATTATTAAAGAATAGAAAAGTTAACAACAAAGCCACAAGAATATTAAGGTTAATGTCTCAGTCTAATGAGGCACAGATGAATAAGATGGCTAACAATCCTAACTTTGACAACATAGACTTGGATGAGCAAAGAGCTGTAGCTGTGCCTGTTGCAATTGTTACTGCTGTGTTAGAGGATATAGGTTTTAGAAACATAATTAACTCTAGTGGTTTAGTTAATAGCTTAGCTGCAAGGGCTATATCTAAGTTTGCAAAAGTCAGAGCAGTCAACCCAACTGCAGGAACTAGTACTTTTGCTCAGTTTGTAAGACAAGACCTTAATAATTTAATGAGCAAGGGTGTAGGTCGTACCCTAACCAAGGGAGGATTAACCGTACTAGCCGGTGGTGCTGCAGAATTTGAAACAGGAGCACTACAATCTATAGGTGAGCAGCTTGCTGAGAGTGTGTATAATAC
>Ga0181409_1000060_pt1 | contig 36128 bp, 49 predicted proteins | sample 32SPOviralmetaG_FD_130138 | JGI IMG/M metagenome (GOLD analysis project Ga0181409, IMG submission 130138) | Marine viral communities from the oligotrophic San Pedro Time Series (SPOT) site, San Pedro Channel, CA, USA - 32 SPOT_SRF_2012-05-30 | ecosystem: Environmental > Aquatic > Marine > Strait... | reverse complement strand
TAACATCTCCATCTAACACACGTTCAAAATGGTCAAATATGTTATCAAACCCAATTGTTATTGGTCTTAATTGATTAAAAATAGATAGATTGGTTTTCATAATAACTCCTCCTTTAAAGCAAGTTGTTTGTTTAATGTAGATCCTATCTAAAGCAATCTACAAAGTTATTTATATTATATAAGCATTAATTTAAAAAAGTCAAGAGGGGAGAAAGAGTTTTTTTCCAACTCCCCAAGAGCTTCCAATAATGTTATTGAAAAAGTCTTAATTTAGAATGTAAATTTAAGACCGGCTGAGTAACTATCTGTATCAATTGATGATCCAGTTTTATCTTCACGTTGGAATTCAACGTAAGTGGATAAACTTTCAGTCACTGAGCTTGATGCACCTGCTGTATAAAATGAAGATCCATTTTCTATTTCTCCATATCCACCAGTTACAGTTAAACTGTTACTAACAGAATATGATCCAACGATTTCATTTCCAGTTACATCTGTTGCGGCATCCTTTAACGTGTAAGTATAACCTACAGTTAGTGGAAGACCAATTGATGAAGCATCTGTCGTAAATCCTAAACCATAATAGTTAATATCATTAACATTATCGTTGGATATACCACCTGATACTTTTACACCTTCGACTTGATATGTTACTGTACCTTCTTGTACATCAACACCATTTTCTCCAGTTGATCCATCAATTTTTGCCAAACCATCAAATGTGATTGAGCCTATTGTGTTTGAGTATGCGATAGTATTTGTATCTCTTGCGAACAAATTCTGATCAGCACTCGAACCATAAACTTCAAATACATCTGTGTGTCCACTTACGTTGTCTGTAAATGGAGATGATTGACGTCCTGCTGATAACGATCCAATTGTTCCGAAGTTCAAACCTACTAAGGCCAAACGTGAATCAAATGGATTATTATTCGAGTCATCAGTATCAACACCAAGTTCTAGTTGACCAAAGCCAGTTATGCCTTCGCCAATTCCTTCACTAATATTAATACCAACTTTAGATGAGTTGTTTTCAGCTTTCATATAGCTTTTACCTTGAGCATTCTCATCATTGCTTAACTTGTAATTAATATCACCATAGATATTAATATCCGCGGCCTCGGCCGGGGCAGGTTTAAACAATATATAAGCTACTACAACGACAGCTATAACAATCGCTCCTACATATATATTTCTCATTCTATTTCCTCCTAGGGTTATTAACCCTTTTTGAATTTGCAACATTTACGTTACACGATACAATATAGTGTATAAGTTGTATTTTGTCAAGTATATATTGTAGGTTGTGTAAGTTATTGTTTAGGATGAACTAAAAACGTTAGAATTTAGCCATATCAAAATCTAAAACTGTGGCAACAAGATGAACTCTGTCTTCTTCTCCACCATTGAATGCATTGTGATATTTTGTGTTGTCAGTCACCCATACAGATCCGTCAGCAGGCATATGATGAACCACATCATCAACACACATACGGGCACCATAGTTTGTAACTATAGGTATATGTAATCTTGGTTCTGGATCTCTATGCCAACTCAATGTTGTACGTGGCAACTTCCAAAGCAATCTAATTCTACCAATCTTATATTTTTTACAAATTGCGTCATACACATCTTTGAAATAAGTGTCTTCAAATAGTTTTACAAACTCTGAATACTTTGTTTCATCTATGGGTTCTTCACGTTGAACTTCATCGTATGTGCTGTCTGGTTTGGTCCAAAACAATCCTCTAACATTTCCACCTGTTATTGAATTTGCATCTCCTGGTATCTGTGTTAGACAAATTGCGTTTATGTCTCGCTCACCTAATGGTGACTGTCTTGCTACTCTTGAATCAACTTCTTTCAAAGCTGATTGCATTTTATTAATATCAAACTTTAAGTCTGGGTCTATATAAAAGCCTTTAGGCATCAAATGTTATTCCTTGTGCTAATGGTAGGTCTTTACCATAGTTTGTTGTAACAGTAGTTCTTTTCATATACTGTTTCCAAGCATCAGAGCCTGATTCTCTTCCGCCGCCTGTGTCTTTTTCTCCACCAAATGCTCCGCCAATCTCTGCTCCACTAGGTCCTATGTTAATATTAACTATTCCACAATCTGAACCTTGTGCAGAAATAAATGTTTCAGCTTCTTGGATGTTGTCTGTGAATATACAAGAACTTAATCCTTGATCTACGTCATTTTGCAAATGTATCGCTTCATCTAACTCATTATATTTCATAGCATATAGAATAGGGGCAAATGTTTCCGTTTTAACTAAATCACATTGGTCATCTACTTCTACAATAGCAGGTTTTACAAATCCTTCACCTAAATCTGGTAATGGTTGTCCACCGTGTATTTCATATCCTTTTAATTTGCAATGACCTAATATTTTTTGCATTCTATCTAATGCCTGTTGATTTATTAGTGGTCCTACTAAATTTTCTCTTTTTATTGGATTCCCTATAGGTAGACTTGAATATGATTTCTTCAATCTTTCTAATAATTCATCATATTTTGATTCGTGTACTATTAGTCTTCTCAATGTCGTACATCTTTGTCCACAAGTTCCTACTGCACTAAAAACAATAGCTCTTACAGCCAGATCTAAATTTGCGTGTTTGGATACAACCATTGCGTTGTTTCCGCCTAATTCGTATAGACCTTTGCCCATTCGTTCTGCTACTAATGGTGCTAATGCTTTACCCATTTCACAAGAACCTGTTGCACTCAATAAATTAATTCTCTTATCCTGTGCCATCCATTTTGCTTCAGCAACATCACCATCAACAATTTCTAATAATTTACGTTCATCATCTGTTTCTACAGTTTCGTCCCATATCTTTTTACATAGGTATGACACTTCCATTGTTTTTGGAGATGGTTTCCAAACAACACTATTGCCACATACGATTGCTAAACAAAAATTCCAACCCCAGGGTGCAACTGGAAAATTGAAAGCCGTAATTACTCCAACTACTCCAATTGGATTCCAAATTTCTTGTAGTCTATGATCTTGTCTTTCCGAAGGCATTGTTTTTCCATAAAGTTGTCTTGATAGTCCAACTGCAAAATCACACATATCAATTACTTCTTGTATTTCACCTATGCCTTCTACTAAAATCTTTTTACTTTCTTTAGTAACACCTTTTCCGAGCGATACTAAATTTTCTCTTAATTTGTTTCCAAACTTCCTTATCAGCTCTCCACGTACAGGTGCAGGAACCGTTCTCCATTTTTTTTGCGATTCGATTTGATCATTTATTATTGTTGTGTATTTTTTTACGTCCATAACTACTCCATTATTAGGTTAACTTCTTTTCCTTCTTTTGTATTGCTAGGTAAGTCACCAAACAGTTCTATATATTTTTCTAAAACTTTTTTATAGAACAAAGTACTGTCGTGATTTACTTTTTGATTTATTTCAGATAAAGATAAGTTATCAGCATTTTGCATTACTACCAAAGCTCTAGCTGATTCTTTTTGTAACGTTCTTAAATCTAAATTTACCTTATTGTTTTTTTGTACTTGCTTGTTATAGTCAATTGCTGTTTTAATTAGACTTAAATCGCTATTATTTTTACTTGCTGTGTCTACTATTGCTTTTGTATCTTTAGGAAAGCAATGACCTCCAAAACCTCTTTCATCTGTAATCTTTGAATGACCTTCACCAATCCTATTATCATCTGTAACAATTTGTCTAATTGCTTCATAATCAACAGTTCTTATTTTTTTGCATAAGTCAAATACCTGATTAAAGAAAGTAACTTTGGTTGCTAAAAAACTATTTCTAAAATACTTTGCTAATACTAATTCTTCAGCGGTAAATTCTTTGAACTGCAATTTAGGATTAATGTTTGAAAATAACTCTTTCCAAAATACGTTACCATTGCTAAAGTACATTACTTTTTGATTTTGAAAATCGTCTATTGCCGTCTTGGCTCTTAAAAATTCTGGACTGAATGTGATTCTCAATGGTGCTATAGATTTTCTTATTTCTTTCCACCCTTCTAAACTTATTGTACTCTTGATCAATATAGGTACTTCCTTGGGTGTTTCATTTATGACTTGTATGACATTACTAACATCACAAGAACCATCTGCTGACTCAGGTGTTGATACACAAATAATAACAGCAGTAGGATTGCTATTGCTAATAGTGTTTTTATTGAAAGCTGGATCTACAATAGTAACATTGTGATGCTCTTTAATAAAACTTTCTACTGCCTTACCAACATATCCATAACCTGCTATAACAATGTTCATTATCCTACAGATCCTTCAAGTGTTACTGATAACAATTTATTGGCTTCTACTGCAAATTCCATTGGTAGCTGTTTAGTTACTTCTTTCACAAAACCATTAACAATTAAGTTCACAGCATTTTCTTCTGTCATACCACGTTGTCTTAGATAAAATAATTGTTCTTCTGATACTTTAGATGTTGATGCTTCGTGTTCACATTTGGCTAAATTCGTTTTACTTTTAATGTATGGTATAGTGAGTGCCGAACAAGTGTCACCAATTAGCATACTATCGCATTGAGTGAAGTTTTTTGACTTCTTAGATTCCTTGCCCATAGATACTAAACCTCTATAAGTTTGCTTTCCGTGTTTTGCTGAAATACCTTTTGAAATAACAGTTGATTTAGTATTCTTACCAATGTGAATCATCTTAGTACCTGTGTCTGCCTGTTGTCTACCTGTTGAAACTGCTACAGAATAAAATTCTCCAATAGACTCATCTCCAATTAATACGCAAGATGGATACTTCCAAGTTAATGCAGATCCAGTTTCTAACTGTGTCCAACAAACTTTACTTTTCTTACCTATACATTTTGCACGTTTGGTTACAAAATTATATATACCACCTTTGCCATTTTCATCTCCAGGATACCAATTTTGTATTGTTGAATATTTTATTTCAGCATTATCTAAAGCAACTAATTCAACTACTGCGGCGTGTAATTGGTTTTCATCACGCATAGGTGCTGTACATCCTTCTAAATAAGACACGTATGAATCATCTTCACATATGATTAATGTTCTTTCAAACTGACCTGTGTTAGCTTCATTGATTCTAAAGTATGTCGACAACTCCATAGGACATCTAACACCTTTAGGTATGTACACAAATGATCCATCTGTAAATACTGCCGAGTTCAAACAAGCAAAATAATTATCTGCAGATGGAATTACACTACCTAGATATTTTTTTACTAATTCAGGATGTTCTTGTACTGCATCTGAAAACGATCCAAATATGATACCTTGCTTCGCTAAATCTTTCTTGTACGTTGTTGCTATCGATACTGAATCAAAAACTGCATCAACGGCCACGCCTGCTAGTGCGGCCTGCTCACCTAATGGAATTCCTAATTTATCAAATGTTTTTAAAACTTCTGGGTCAACTTCGTCCATAGATTGTAGTTTAGGCTTTGGCATTGAGTAATAACTTATTGCTTGATAGTCAATTGGTTTGATGTCTAACTTTGACCAGTCAGGTTGTTCCATTTTTAACCAATTCTTATATGCTCTCAATCTCCATTCCAATAACCATTCAGGTTCTTTTTTAAAACTTGAGATTTTCCTAATAACATCTTCGTTGAGACCTGGGGGCAACGTGTAGGCTTCTACGTCAGTAGTAAAGCCTTCTTTGTATTCTTTGTCTACTTGATACTCGTCTATCATTATTATTTTAACTCGACTGTTCCGCCAATTTCTTCTAGTTGTTTTTTAATTTCTTCTGCTTTTTCTTTTTCAATATCTACTTCAACGTCTTTAGGTAATCCTTCAACAAACTCTTTTGCTTCCATTAAACCCAATCCTAGTATTCCTCTAATTGTTTTAATGACTAAAATTTTCTTACCTTCCGCATATCCTGTTAAGTGAACTGTTGCTGTTGCTTTTTCTTCAACTGCTCCACCATCTGCCGCAGGTGCTACTGCAAGTGCCGAAGTATCAATACCCCATTTTTCTTCTAGTTGTTTAGCTAAATCAACAGCTTGAGTTACTGTTAGTTTGCTCAATTGGTCAACTAATGCATCTAATTTTTCTGACATAAATTCCTTATTAGTTATATTTAATTATATAGTCAGTATTATATAGAATACTTATCTGGAAGTCAATACTATTTGGATAGTTTACGTTTAATTTCGTTCAAAGAATCAACAAAAAAGTCCATTTCTTCTTTGGTATTATATACACCCAAAGAAACCCTAACTGATCCAGTTAAATTGAACTTTTTATGGAATAACATAGCACAATGTTGACCTGGTCTTGTTGCAATACCATATTCATCTAAAAACATTGCCATATCTTCGTGATGTATTCCTTTAACATTAAATGACAATACAGCATTGGGCGTATCTCCACATAGCAATTCAATATCATTATCACTAGATAGTTTTCCATATAGGTACTCAACTAGTTGTTGTTCGTGATTTAATATATTGTCAAATCCAACATCATAGTAAAAATTTATTGCTTCTTTTAATGCTATAATTTCAGCAACAGGATGTGTACCTGCTTCCCATTTTTTAGGACCGTCTGCATATTGAATTACTTCCTGTGTTGCATCAAGAACTGTTCCACCACCACCCTGGAAAGGCGATAGTTCATCCAACCATTTTGCTTTGGCGTATAATGCTCCCACACCTGATGGACCGTACATTTTATGACCACTGATACAATAAAAATCACAATCGATATCTTGTACATCAACTTTCATATGTTGTACTGCCTGTGTTCCGTCAACAAAAACTGCTATACCTTTACTGTGTGCAATTTCGCAAACTTTTTTAACATCGATAATTTCACCAGTTACATTTGATAACTGTGTTATAGCAATCATTTTAGTTTTTTTAGTGATTAAACTTTCAAGTTTATCTACATCTAATGTATAATCATCTTTTAAAGGAAGAAATTTAATTGTTGCATTTTTATGAGCTCGTTGTAAATGCCAAGGAAGATAGTTTGAATTATGTTCTAATTCAGAACATATTATTTCATAATGATCTCTTTGAGTTCTGCCGAAACTTTCTGAGATTGTGTTAATAGCTTCTGTGGCACTTTTTGTAAAAACAATTTCATCCATAGAACCAGCATTTAAAAATTTTGCAACTGCTTCTCTGCTTTCTGTTAGATACTGACTTGCACCTGAACTCAATTGGTGTATACTTCTCCCAACACTACTGTATTCCTGTGCATAAAAACCATATAACCTATCCATCACTCGTTGTGGTTTTTGAGATGAGTTAGCACTATCTAAGTAAACTAACTTCTTACCATTTGGTAGTAATCGATCGAATATTGGAAATTGTTTTCTAATGTCTTGCATAATACTATTTATTATTTGTGGCGGGAGTGAAGGGACTCGAACCCTCGACCTATCGCGTGACAGGCGATCGCTCTAACCAACTGAGCTACACCCCCAAGGTGTATTTGGTGGGTAGTAAAGGACTCGAACCTTTGACCCCCTCGGTGTAAACGAGATGCTCTACCAACTGAGCTAACCACCCATTAAACATCTATTTAATATTTTCCTTTTCCATTAAATTAACATTTAATAAAAAATATATCGACTCTGATAATTCAGGCCATTTTTTAACTAAAGTTTGAACAAACTGATCTCTTTCTTGCTTGTTCATTCTAGCTAATTTTTCTACAAATTCATCAATCATTTCTTGTCTCCTTAAATGCTGATCTTAATAAAACCAATCTAATGTCCATTTTTGTTATCTCACACATTTTTTCTATTACTAGTACAACTTCGTGTTCTCTTAACCAACCGTGTACATTATCGTTTTTTTCAGTAATACCTTTTAAATCAATAAACTCACCGTCTTTATCAAAAATTGCAATTTCATAGAAACCTTTGTCGCCTCCATACGAAGTAGATGAACATACTATACTCATTTTGTAGTCTACAAAATCTATATGAGCTTGTTTACCTTTTTTATCTGTAGGATGTGGATGAAACTTAATTTGATCGAACATTCTTAGCCACGTTGTTTTGAAGCATTAGGGTCATAGTTTTTATATCGTATTCCATACTCTCGTGCTTTTTCTCTTTGTGACTTTTGCATATTTCTTCTTTGTTCTTTCAATTTTTCTTGTCTTACTTCACTTGGTTTCTTGTAATATCTTTTGTCCCTAATAGTATCCATAAGATTGTCTTTCATCATTTTTTTCTTAAGTCTTCTATAGGCTTTCATTACATCGTCGCCAGTGACTGCAACTGCTAATCCAGGAGGATCAGGCTCACGTCTTGGTCTTCTATCTCGCTTCTGTTCAAACTTTCCAAAATTAGAGTTGTTATTAGAGAAAGTCTTTAAGTCGTATTTTTTTCTAGGTTTATCTGTCATTGTTCTTTATTATAGCACCTTTCTTTAAAATTGCAAGTATTTTATTGCCCTGAATTTTGGGTGTATAATCATACTCATAATTTTCCACTAATTCAACAAATTTGTGGAATTGCTCCATAGCAAAATCCTTCATAGCATTTTCCCTACCACGCAATTTCATTACCAATTTTGCTTTATCTCCATTATCTATAAACTCTTGTACTTTTTTTGCTTTTACTTTAAGATCCCCAATTCCAGTTGCTGGTCTAAATTGGATTTCTTTTGTTTCCACAATTGCTTCTCTTTGTTTTTTATCCGCCAATTTTTGTTTCTTTTTTTGTTCATATAGATGTTTTCCATAATCCATAATCTTACAAATAGGTGGATTTGACTTGCTACTAATACACACTAGATCCAAGTTTTCATTTCTTGCTATCCTTAATGCTTCTTGTGTAGTAACTATATCTTGTGAAGTGTCGGAAATCAAACGAACTTCCTTACTTCTAATATTTTCGTTAATTAATGCTTTCTTTTTTGAGTACTCGTGATTACTGTATCTTGGTTTCATTCCTTACCCGTTGTGCCATTGTCTTCTTTAGTTTCCTGTATGTCGAACTCGTAAGTGAGCATTGGCTTTTCTCCTAGGAGTGTTTTCTTATTGACTGTTATTTCTTTTACTTTGCCATCTCTATACTCTGGCAAGTCGTATTGTATTTCTAATAAACCTTTTTCTAATACAGATTTTAATCCTCTAGCACCTAACTTCTTTTCGTGTGCTTCATCAACGACATAATCTATTGCATCATCTGTAATTATTAAATCTACATTTTCCATTTTAAATAAACGTTGAGATTGTTTAATTAATGAATTTTTAACATCAAGCATAATTGCTTTTAAATCTTTTTTGTCTAAATTATGACATCCAACTATAACTGGCAACCTACCAACTAACTCAGGTATTAGTCCATACTTGATTAAGTCATCTGGTTCACACTCATCAAATCCAGTATCAACACTTTCAACTTGTTGATTGAATCCTATACCAGCTGACTTGTTAGCTCTTTTATTAATAACTTTATCTATGCCAACAAATGCTCCACCTACAACAAATAAAATATTTGATGTGTTAACTTCGATCATTTCTTGTCCAGGATGTTTTCTTCCGCCTTGCGGTGGTACTCTAACAGTTGTACCTTCTATAATTTTTAATAGTGCTTGTTGTACACCTTCACCAGATACATCTCTTGTAATTGATACGTTTTCGCCCTTCTTGGCTTTCTTATCTATTTCATCAATGTATATGATTCCACGTTCTGCTTTTTCAACATCAAAATCTGATTGTTGTAATAATCTTGTTATGATGTTTTCTACATCATCACCAACATATCCTGATTCAGTAATTGTTGTAGCATCTGCAATAGCAAAAGGCACATTCACATATTGAGCAACTTTTTTAGCTAAAAGAGTTTTACCAACACCTGATGGTCCAAGCATCAACACGTTTGATTTTTCAATCTCATCTTGGCCTTCTTCAAGAATTAAGTTGTTAACAATTCTTTTGTAATGGTTATATACCGCTACACTCATAATTTTTTTTGCTCTGTCTTGACCAATAACGTGTTCATTTAAAAACTCGTGCAGTCTTTTAGGATCAGGAATAGCAAATTCTTTTGTATCACCTTCAACTAGACCTTCTTTTAAAATATCGTAACATAGTTTTACACACTCATCACAAATAAATGTTTCTTTTGGTCCTGCAATTAACTTATGTGATTCAGCTCTTGTCTTTTCACAGAAAGAGCATTTCATTTTGATTTCTTTATCGCTCATTATCTTTATCTGATTTCTGGTCTAACCATTCTTTGTTAGCCTTGGACACGATTGTTTCACCTTTCGCCCCGTGATTAAGAGCTAGTGTTTTTTGAGTACGTTTATTAATGCCTTCCATATCAATCGTTTTTTTTACTTCTTTTAATTGTATACTAATTTGATCGCTTATGTCAATTCTTTTTATTCGTTCTTTTCTGATTTTTAAGTCTTTTTTTTAGCATCGTCGTCGGTTAGATCTGTAATTTTAACATCCTCAATTATAGTTGGTGTTACTTCATCATCAGGAATGCTAACTGACTCTCCCACATCTTCTTCTCTAGCTTTACGAGAATATTCTTCTAATGCTTCTTTTTCTTTTTCTTCACGCTCTTTGAATTCTTCTAATTGTTTTTCTTTATTAACATCTTCCCAATGTTTCTTTTGTCCAGTATCTTCATCGTTAATTAAATCATAGTTCGGATGACCTAAATCATTAGTAGTATCTTCTGGTAAATCGTATTTTACTTCATCTATGTAATCATCAACACTAACTTCTCCTAAGTTATACGAAGCACTAACTACAGATTCTACATTTTCAGCAACATCTTCATTATCTTTTTTTTGATTAAATCTCGAAAGGTCCTGTTTCATATCTTGATATCTATCTTTCCAATAGTCATCTAATTTTCCACCACCAAATTTACCTTCAATCATTTCTTCCATATCTCTACCAAATCTTCTTTTCAACGAGAAGTTGGCCGCAATCAATAATAGTACTGCAAGTGGATCAAATACAAATATGATTATAATAATAACCCATCTAACAGATTTCTCTAGCAAGTCAGCATTAGCTTCTTGCCCATAAACAAATTCTGCTATGTATTTTATTGGTCCAACTTCTACTTCTATTTCTTTAATCTTAGACTGTAATAGAAACTTCTCCTCATTTAAATCATCAATGTTAGCAAATACAACTGCAAGTTTTCCTTCTAATTCTGTTGCTTTTGCGTCAATGTCTGCTGTTGTGTCTTCTGCCTGGCCTGTTAATTTTGTTACGTTAGATGTAATAGCATCAATACTAGGTTGATATTTGTCTTTAATATTTTGTATATCAGCATTTAATTTTTCTTGTATTTTTATTATTTCTTTTTGTGCCGCGGAAGCCACTGCTAATTCATTATCTCTTATTTTAGTTATTTCGTCATCAATTCGTTTTTTTCCAAACGTTTTCTTTCTGGCTTCATTTAGTTGAGCAATATCTCTATCAGCTCTGTCTTTGGCTTGAATAATTCTTTCTTGCTGTGTTGCTATGGCTGTATTGGCAATAGCTGATGTATCAGATATTTCTTTGTCAATACGTGAGTAAATTGAATTTAATTTTTCTTCTTCATTATCAACTAAAGTATCAATTCTAACATTTGTACCTGTATTAAGTCTTTCTAAGTCTATTGTAAATCTTTGTACTTTGCTATTTTCACGTACTAGTCTTTCATCTATTTGATCTATCTTTTGTACAATAAGTGTTGACGGTGCTGTTTGTTCTACGTGTGCTTTGGATAAGAAACCAAATATACCCATAGAGGTTATAAACATTAAAACTACTACCGATATCGTGAGATAAAACTTTAAAAAGAACGGTGACCTTTTCCAATTTTGATATAGCCAGGAAGCAGTAACTAATTTACCTACTTCTAAAACAGTACCCATTATCATAATAGGAATTGCCGCACCGGCGAATATTGCGGCCAGACCTGCTATAGAATAGAAGATCGCTACCGCACTTATAGATAATGCTGACAATAATGTTAGCAAGGTTAATAACATATAACTATTTATTAGTTTTTTTCGACAGATTCGTATATGGCTGAATTGGCTCCGTGTTCTGCACATTCAACTCTTACAACATAACATCTATTATTTGTTGCTTCTCTTATAAGTTTATCTGCAAAATTAAAGGCGTGTTCGGCAAATTTCTCTGTGCCTACACCATCAAATATTCTAATCTCTGCTAGATCCAATGCTTCTAATTCTTTAAACTTTTCTAAATGTGGATCTGCTTTGTCTAGTGCAAGTTTATGATCGAAGTTATCTTCTAACCATTTCTTTAATGGTTTAAGTCCACCAAAGTCTACTGCCCAATTCTTGTTGTCTAATTCATCACAACCAAATGTAAATGTAAATGCTAGACTGTATCCGTGTAGCAAATGACAATGTGAATGATCTGCGTTGGGCTGTCTAAAGACTGCACTCAACCCAATGTTGTGTCCGTAATGTTTTGTACTTAAATGTTTACCCATATTTTCTCCTTTTATAAACGGCGGAGTATTTAGAGAGGGTCGACGCATAAAGTCCTCTGTTGATTAATGTAGTTATTATACTATAAATTATATGTGATGTCAAGTTATACACGTCTTTTTTTATAAAAATTAATTTGATAAGCACCGCTTCCAAAATGTGGCTGGACATCTCTAACAAAACTCATATTTTCACACCATCTTGGCAATTCGTTATAAATTTGTCCTTGCCCTGTTACAACTATTACCGACTTTACTGTATTATCTTTTTGTGCCTCTTGCACCCATTGGTGGAAAAACCTCCAAGCATCGTGAATTGAAAAACCGTGCAAATCAAGTCTCATTATATTTTAGTAACTTTAGTAATCAACTTGTCCAATTTTTTTCTATTTTTTAAGTGTTCTGACTCAACATCTTCTTTTGATTGTCCGTGGTATGCAACTGCATAACCTTCAGTAATCATTTTTTTATTGATTGTGGTATTATTGTATTTTAGCTCACCTAATATACGTCCAAACTTTCCAGTTGCGTCTTTGTGCGTTATTAATATTGCATCTGAACCAACTGGATATCTTTCTTGGACAAACTTTTTAGACATTAGTCCATATTTCTTTTCTTCTTTATCTCTAGTTCTTGACTCTGGAGTATCAATGCCAAATAATCTAACACGTTCTTTGTGCATCCATACCCCAAATCCTAAATCTATATCAACATCAACAGTATCACCATCGATGATTTTTACTATTTTACATCTGTACTCGTACATATTAATTCTTCTTTATTCTTTCTATTTGTTCTTTAATTAACAGTTTTTCTTTTTTAAGTCTTAATAATTCTGCTTTGTGCTGAAAAGTCCTATTAAGTTTTCTTTCCTTTTCCAACATTTCTACCTTGTGTGATAGATTTTCGTGTCGCTTGAAAAGTCCCGATGTTTGGTTCATAATCTCCTCCTTTAAAAAGTTTTGCTGAAAATTTTCTTAGTGCAACTGCTCTTGCTAACATTTTTGTATCTTGTTCATAGTACATCATACTATGTGCTAAATCAACTTTTGATTGCCTGTTAGGACGATCAAGATTATACCATTTCCAACAAGACATTAATTCTTGATACTCAAGTTGTAGTTCGCCTGTTCTTTTGGATAGGTATTCTAATGATTTTACAGTATCGTTTTTGTGTTGCTTAAACATATCGTTGTCCACAAAAGTATTTAAGCTCTTAAAAACCTGATGTAAAAGATGATCTTTGTTTCTATTGAATATCATATTGCTTCTTTATTATACACTTTTTCTATACTGTTTGTCGCTATAATTCCAATTTTAATATCGCCAATTTTTGGTTTATGAGTTTTTTTAATGTTTTCCCATAGCTTTGTTGTAGTAATTCCTGGATTTCGTGTTTCCCAACCCATTAATTGTACTATCGCTTTCCTTGTTTTTTCAGCACCACCGTGTTTTTTGCAAGTGTCCGACCTGCCCACGTGTACAATTTTGTTATTAACTTTAATTTTGTATACACAATCTATTCCAACCCAATCTATTGTTGCTTTTTTCTTTGGTACGTTTGCTACTTTTTTATTGCAAACGATGTAAAGGTCATTAACATTATGCCAGTTTGTCATTTATTTAGATTTTACTAGTCTCATTGTCATTAGGTACTGCTTGTATGCGTTATTAACAGATGGATATTTTCTACGCAAGTACTGTTCTTGTTTTAATTTCTTCTCTTGCCTTTGCACTTTACTTCTTAAACTATATTCTTCATTCTTTTGAGATGTCTTAACTATTGTTCTTCTAGTTATTATTGCTTGTTGTCTGACTTCTCTTTTTAATTCGTCAATTTCTTTTTTTATAGTTTTAGAGTGCTGTGTCATCAACTGAATCGCTTTCAGACTTTCCTTCGTTTGGGGTTGGTGCTATGTTTTTTTCCATTTCTTTATTAATGTTTTTCATTTCTTCGTGTGTTGCTTCACCAGAATATGTAAATTGATTAGAAATGTTACCTTTGAACAAATAGTTTCCTTGATGATCTAAATTAATAGAAGGATCCATCCAAATTGTTCCACCTAATTCTTGATATCGTCTACAAAAAGTATAGTCTTCAGACAGATAACGTCTTGTTGTTGGATCAATCGTAGTATCAAACAAAGCATACATATAAGGATCGTGCTTAGGATTGGTGTTTAAGTCATTTTTATAATGTAAGTCAGGCCATTTGTCAAACATCTTCTGTATGACTTGTCTTTTGTACATCATAAAACCTGTTCCGCCATCATACACAGGAATCAATCCATCTTGTAATGGAATTCTACCTTTGTTATCTGTTCTCATATTCAAAACATACGAACCTTGTTGCTGTTGCATCTCTTCAACCGATGCTCCATCTTTTACTGCCTTATGAATCTGTTCCCAGTTGATTGTTTTTTTAGGATATGCTCCAACTACAACTTCTACATTTTCTGATTGTGGTCTATACAAAGAAGCCCACATCTTTATAACTGACTCTGCTTCAAAATGAATGTCAGCATCTATAAACATCATATCAGTAAATTTTGGATCTGACATAAACATCGCTGTCAGTGTATTTCTACCTCGAGTAATTAAAGATTCATTTGCTATTGTACAAAGTGTAAAGTTTAAATTGTATTGCTTGAACAATATACCTACTCTTACCATAGCTTTTAGATATGCTTCTCCAACTAATCCACCGTAGGCCGGAGTTGCAATAAACAAATGTTTATCTTTAAGAGTGTTAAGATCAATCTTAACTTCTTTTTGTATTACTTTGTCTAATCCTTTACCGACTTCAGCATCAATTTTGACTCCATCTTTTTCCATTCGCTTTCTTTTTTTAGCTTCTTTTTCTTCTTTCCATTTTTCACTAAATTTTTTACTCATCGTCCTTCATCTCCTGGTCCTGGTTTTTCTGATAACAAAGACATCTTATCTTCTTTGTAAGTATCTGGATTATATTTTTCTGCTTCTTCCATTTGTTCTATCATTTTTGTTAAAACTGGCCACCTGTTATCACCACTTGAATATTTTTTATTAATTTCAATCCATTTATCTTTGTCTGGCTCATCGTGTGAGTCTGGTTTGATTGCATCAACAGGACATTCTGGTTCGCAGACTCCACAGTCAATACATTCATCTGGGTTGATTGCTAAAAAGTTTTCGCCTTCATAGAAACAGTCAACTGGGCATACCTCTACACAGTCAGTATGTTTACACATTACACAGGCTTGATTTACATAATAGGTCATATTTTTATTTCTATTTTATACATATTTAGTGAAGCATAGTTTTGTCATCTGCCTCATATGGTTCAATCTCATCCAGCTTACCAAATACAGTATCCATTAATTTTTCAAAGTCATCATCTGATAATACAGTTCTATATAGTCTCATCGATTGTGCCATTAACGTACCAGCAATTACAATTGGTTCTACTCCATCTTTAGTTAATTTTTCTACCTGCTGAAAAATTATATCATAAGCTTTATTTAATTTTCTATCGTCAACTTTAGCCATAGTTCTTCTTTCTTTTATCTGGCGGAGAGACTGAGATTCGAACTCAGGAAAGACTTGCGCCTTTGCCGGTTTTCAAGACCGGTGCATTCAACCACTCTGCCATCTCTCCCACTTATTGCTGTAACAAAAATTCAATTACATTAAAACTATTATATGTTATAATTATGATTTAGTCAACGTTTTATCTGCGGGTAAAAATTAAACCTAACAGTTATATTTTTATTCTTTTTAAATTTTTTATCTTTTAGGATAGCTGGATCGATTACGAACACTATTGGTAGCTCTGCAACTTCTTTTGCTCTTAATTTAGTAGAATCATAACAAAAACATTCAATCAATAGAAAATATCTTGCAAATTCAGGTGGCAAATATCCATACATCACTTCGGATATTTTAGAAGAATCCATATCATTGATTGCCATTAAATTGATAGTGTATTCCTGTCCTGGTGTTATTGGTAATGGATCTGGAGTATCTACTCGCCAACCTAACCCATATGAAACATTAATTCTGAAATCAATTATAAATTTGTCAGAACTTGTTTTAGCCTCGGAATGCGAATCCAAAGATACAACAGCAACGAGTAACATCAATGTTACGAAAATTGCACTTATGCCTCTCCTAAGTTTTGACACCAACTATTTAAACGGTGTTTAACCAAAACTTAACTACTACTATAATTGCTGGGACTTGTTTATGATGGTAGCGATAAGGTTTCCTAAACCATTTTGTCTTTGTGCTGTTAATAATTGTTGGATATTAAGATTTTGAAAGTCTTCTACAACTATATTACTAACTTCTTCTTTAGTAGATCCTGTAAAGCAATCACACACTACACTTGTAATTCCTTTTGTTATCATTGCATCAGAATCATATTCTGCAATAACTTTGTTATCTTCTAGCCTAATGTCTACCCAAATTTGTGATATACAACCAGGAATCATATTTGCATTGATTCTTTTTTCAGCTGGTAGCGTTGTTTTCTTATCTGCTAGATCAACTAGATATTGTAATCTATCTATACCCTCAAGTATTGATAATTGTTTACCCCAATCGGCTATTTTATTTTTTACTGACATCAATTTCTTTCAAGTTTCTTTTTCTATCTAAATACTTGTATTCTACACACACAGGATCAAACTTTTTTATTTCATTAAAAATAATTTGTTCATCCAATGGTCCGCAAGTGTAAACATCAAGTTGTACCAGGCCTGGTGTTTCTTCGTCCCAACAATGCAAAGCAATATGAGATGTTTCAATCACTACCAATCCAGTCAATCCTTTGTTACCTGGAACATTAACGTAGGCAGTAATAGGACCTTGACAAATTTTCATTCCTATTTTTTTTACTAACTTTGTTAACCACTGATGAGCCCAAGCTGGGTCAGAGGGTGTTTTATTAGTTTCTGCTCTAATTATTAAATGTTTGTGTACTTCTGCCATATCTTTATTTAACTATATTATAAACAACTGTATCAATGCTATTGCATTCATTATTGTGAACCAACTGCATAACACAATTACAAAGGCCGCTTTACGTATTACTGCACTGACTACACCCAAGATAGAACCAATAAAATATAATGGTATAAAAATTCTCGTTGCAGGATCTAAAACTGTAAACGTCAGTATAGCACTTGCTGAAATTAAAAATATAGCTTCAACCATTTCACACCAAAATGCAAGTGGTGAAAATGTGTAACTGTCTTTTATAAATTTTTTAATTTTTTTCATTTATGTCTCCAACTATAATAAGTGGAGGTTTCTGTTGCCAGGTACCTCCGGACCCCGTTAGCCTAACGTATTAGGCCGCAAGTGCTAGATTTTCATCTGCATTTATAATTTGTTCGCGTTAACCGAGCTTACATCCGGACAACTCCATTGCCCTTTCAATTACTGTCGATCCTGGTTCACCCCCATCAAAAGCACACTCGGTAAATGTGTTTATGGTGGAGGTGGTGGGTACTGCCCCCACGTCCATATAATTTATTACGACAACTTCAACGTTGTAGAGTTATTATACACGAAATTTAAAAAAATACAAGAAAAATTACAGTGATGTGGTTTTTAGTATTGCTACTGTACCAGCTATTGCTAGGCCTGACGTGATTAGATATTTCATACAAGGATCTTTCATTAATGCTTCCAACAATCCAGATAATGCCGCCTGCTTCATTCTTTCAATTGCACTACCTAACGTTCTTAGATCTTCAAGTATCATATCTAACAGCATCCTGATCATTCCAAGTATTGAGTTTACAAGACCAATGATACCAAGCACTTCAAGTATTTTGGCTAATATATCATTTAATATTGCTCCACCTTTCATTATGGCATTCATTATATCTTCAATGAATTTACAAGGACCTGATGAATATCCTTTTGGAACGTTACTTAAAATTTGGCCAAGCTCATTCATAGTTCTAGCTACACCAAGATAATTTGTTACACCTGGAACTACAATACCACTTGGAAAACTTGCTGTTGTTGGCAATCCAACTATAGCTCCATACGTGTCAGTATTTCCTAATGCTGACCACATACTATTTGGATTAGAATATTCCAAAACATCCATTCCAGATTGTCTATTAGTCAGGTGAGTGAAGTCTTTTAATATACCTTCTGCAAATCCAATATCTTTAATTTCTGTATCAGTTAGTTTCCTAGAACTCATTCCATTACCCAATGCTGAACCATCTACCACTGCTCTGTTGGCATAGTTGCTGTCATTCCAACCATCCGGCATAACTGACATTCTCGAGTTCCAACCGTTAGCAATTTGTGTTAAAGTATCATTGTGAGGATTTTGTAAACCAGGATATGCTTTAGATTTTCTTCCCCAAGGATCTGTGAAATCTACTTGATCGAGCAATCCACTATTAATTAAATTCTTTTGTGTGTCACTCATTAAATTCGATACTGGTACTATATCAGTTGGAAAATTTAATATGTCTTTTCCTATACCCCAAACATTTTTTGACATCACTATCCTCCTATGAAAACGTTTCCTGAACCACTTGCTACGGAACTACCACAATCAACCGGATCACCTATTCTACCAACTTGCATCATTTCAGCAAACACACTCGGCGAACCACTGGCTAATATACCTCCGTGACATATTACGCAACAATGGGTGTCCCAAGCATCACCTTGTCTGTGTACAGGAATTCCATTTACGAAAACTGTTGGAGATCCACTCACACTGGCTCTAGACGGAAAACATCCGTGTCCTGTGCATACATCTCCTAATCTTGTTACTGCTGGCATAACAGTATTTATATACTGTTTTTATACCTACTTAATTAGTGATTATGCTTGATTTTTCTTCTGGTGTTGGTTTCTTAATTGAAGACAGAGTTGAAGTATATTGCTCACTGGCCATTGTGTTAGCTCTAGTAGTCACTATAATTTTCTCTTTAGCAATTTGTACTGGAAGAGTCATATCTTGCATTAATATATACTGACTCATAGCTAGTCCTTTTGGCGTATGAATTAGTGTTAATGGTTTTTGTACAGTAAGAGTTGTTTCATCATTTACAACAACCTTAGCAATAATTTCTTCTCCAGATACAAGCTTTAATGCTATGATATCATCTTTTTTTATTGTTTCTTTTAACATTATAATTTAAATCCTTTAAATGTATCTTTGTCTACGTCTTGTTTTACTCCACCTACAATATAACTTTCTACTTCAGTTTCCTGTGGTGCCACTTGTAGCCCTGATGACGATAACCAGTGCTGAGTCCAAGGTAATGGATTTTGTGTTACTGGTTGTTCAAAGATTGGCTCCATACCTATTGCTTTTAATCGCTTATTGGCAATAAACTCAACATACTTGTATAGTAGTCTATCATTTAAACCAATAATACTTCCATCTTTAAACAAATGTTTTGCCCACGCCTTTTCTTCATCTACGCAAGTTTTAAACATATCATATACTTGACTATCACATTCTTTGATAATCTTTGTAAAGTCTTTATCATCACCTTGTTGCCAATTTTTAATTACGTGTGTCGTAAGTGCTAAATGCTGAGATTCATCTCTAGCAATTAATGAAATTATTTTTGCTGAACCTTCCATAAGTTTAAGTTCACCAAATGCAAATGTACAAGCAAAACTAACATAGAAACGTAATCCTTCTAAGATGTTTACGTTTACCATCGCAAGGTATAATTTTTTCTTAAGCTCATAAAGGTCACCATTACCATTTACTGTATATTGTAGTGCCGCTTCACTAAATGAATCATAGTTCTGTGTGACTGATATCGCACGTTTTACAATTTCTTTATCATTTAATATTGTGTCAAAAACCTCACTTGGGTTAGCATATACATTTTTCATAATGTGTGTATAGCTACGTGAGTGAATTGTTTCAAAGAAATCCCAAGTAATAATACAACCTTCTAGTTCTGGATTTGAAACATAAGGTAAGAAAGCCAAGCTTGGTCCTCTGCCTTGTACTGAATCTAGTAGTGTTTGATATTTTAAGTTTGATGTGAATATGTGTTTCTGTTCAGGTCTGAAAGTAGAATAGTCAACCCTGTCTTTTTGTAAACTAACTTCTTCAGGTCTCCAGAAGTAACCCAACATTGTTTGATTCAACTTATCCAACTGTGGATATTTGAATATATCATATCGTTGTACGTTCTGATCCGCTCCAAAGAACATTGGTTCTTTAGTGAAATCGATTTCGTTTCTGTTAAAAATTGTCTTTGCCATTTTTGATATTTACCTATATATTACAAGCGTCGCAGTCTTCATCTTCGGCACGAACTTCTAGATTTGCTTTTGCAAACTCTTGGGCCGCCTGTTGAATCGGTGCTACTTCTACTTCGACTGAAGCGTCTGTTTTAAAATCGTATGTGTTCTGATAATAACTTGTTTTCCAACCTAATTTATACGTTGTTAATAAATCTTTAAACATAACACTCATTGGTACTTCGTTGTTTTCAAATTGTGTTGGATTATAACTCCAGTTACCACTAATTGCTTGATCAAAAAACTTCTGCATTACTGAAACTATATTAATGTAACCGTCATTGCTAGGCATATCCCATAGTAAAGTATAATAATCTTTTAGTGTTTTGTACTGTGGAACTATCTGTTTTAATGGTCCTTTTTTACTTTTTTTAACTGACAAGTAACCTCTTGGTGGTTCAATACCATTAGTAGCATTACTAACAACAGAACTACTTTCACTAGGCATCTGTGCTGATAGTGTTGAGTTTCTCATACCAAACTGTTTGACTTGTTTTCTTAATTTTTCCCAATTTAATTTTAATTTTGTATTGCAGAGTTCATCTAGGTCTGCCTTATAATGGTCAATTGGTAACAATCCATCTGCGTATTTTGTTCTTTCAAAATATTCGCACTTACCTTTTTCTTGTGCAAGATTCATTGATGCTTGAATTAGATAATATTGAAATGCTTCAGATAACTCGTGTACAACTTTCAAGGCTTTTTTATCACTGTAACCTACATAATTTTTAGCTAGGTAGTGTGCTAATCCAATGTAACCTATACCTAAACTTCTCCTTGCTTTAGTAGATATCTCAGCCGCTTTAACAGGATACTTTTGATAATCAATAATTTCATCAAGTGCTCTTACAGATAGATCACATAAGTTTTCTAGTTCATCTAAATCTTTGATTACTCCAACATTGATTGCAGAAAGAATACAAAGTGCAATTTCTCCATTACCATCAATGTGTTCGATTGGCACAGTTGGTAATGTTATTTCTTGGCACAAGTTACTCATATTAACTTTGTCTTTGAAGCTAGAATGAGAATTGCAATGGTCTATATTCATAATGTAGATACGACCAGTTTCTGCTCTTTCTTTTAATAAATTGTTAAAAAGCTCTTGTGCAGGAATTGTTTTCTTTCTAATTTTTTTGTTCTTTTCATATTTCAAATATAAACTATCAAATTCTTCTGTTCCAAACGCATCATACAATCCTGGTACTTCGTGCGGTGAAAAAAGAGTTATATCTTGACTTGCTAATAATCTTTCATAAAATAATTTGCTAATCTGTATTGAGTAATCTAATTTACGAACTCTGTTGTCTTCTGTACCTTTGTTATTTTTAAGTACAAGAATATCTTCAATTTCTGTATGCCATATTGGGAAGTGGACAGTTGCACTACCACCACGTACACCATTTTGTGTACAACATCTCACAGTAGCTTCGAACTTTTTAAGGAACGGAACCACACCAGTGTGTGCTACTTCACCACCTCTAATTTTAGAATTAATACCTCTGATACGTCCTGCGTTGATTCCTATGCCGGCTCTTTGTGCAATATATCTTCCAATCGCCATATCGCTGGAAAAAATACTTGAAAGTGTATCATCAACTTCAACAAGTACACAAGAAGCAAATTGCTTCATAGGTGTTCTTACGCCTGCCATTACAGGTGTAGGTATATTAATTTTAAAAGTAGAGACTGCATTATAATATTTTTTAATATATTGTAATCGTGTATCTTTTGGATAATTTGAAAATAATGTTGCCGCAATCATCATATACATATATTGTGGTGTTTCGTACACAGCACCTGAACTTCTATCTTGTACAAGGTACTTGTCCACCACTTGTCGTAGACCTGCGTATGTAAAATCCCAATCTCTTTCGTGCTTCATATATCCATTTAGTTTATTCCATTCGTCATCACTAAACTGATCTAAAATAGCTTTATCATATACACCACGTTCTATGTTTCTTGATACTAGGTATCTTAAAGGAATGTGATTATCTGATGGTAACCATTTTCCAAAAACGTGCTTTTGAAGTGAGAAAAGGAGTAGCCTTGAAGCTACGTACTGGTAGTTCGGTGCTTCCAATGTAATCAAATCATTTGCTGATTTAATTAATACTTCTTGAATATCTTGTGTTGACATTCCGTCACTAAACTGTAATCCTGAATTCATTTCTACTAATGATGACGATACGCCTGTCAATCCTTCACAGGCCGCTTCTGTCATTTTGTGTACTTTATTGATGTCGAGTAATTCTTTTCTGCCGTCTCTCTTTACGATATGTAGGTCTGCTTCTTTGTTCATTCTTTTGCCTATTCTTTAATTTCTTTATACATACAATACTACAAGACAATGCGAATTCTGTCAATAACAATTTAATAATATTGTGGACAAATGTTAGTTATCAGGTTTGTTAACTGGTTAACCAACGTTTTAAAACATAGGATAGGGTAGCATCAGTGGAAGAATTAGAATTAGTGTATTGTAGCTTGATTATACCACCACTAACTGCTGGTGTAGAAAATACTACATCACTTGTACTTGCTGTTTCTGTTCTGTCATCGATATAGTGTACGTTAGTACCATCTGATATGATTCTGATACAACCTACGGCATAGGCTGAGCCTATCTTCAATGAATAATCTAAAAAGTAGGTATTAGTTTCAGTTGCTGAAAAACTTGTAACATCTGCTGTTGCACCACCTTTGGTTAAAGTTTTCTTGATTAAGAAAGTTGGTCCAACATATTGGTTGTTAGCAAACTCCGGTTTGCTGTCTTGTGTAAAAATTTTAATGTTGTTTGCTACTGACACTTCCGCTGTTCCAACGGCTGTGTTTAAAAATTTAGCTAATAGTACTGCTTGTTGCGGACTATCCGTTTCAATCAATAAAGATCCAGGTACACTAACTTTTTGTGCTGTGTATCCTAGCCCTGCCATTGTACCACGTATGAAAACTGCTGTATTGACACCTGCTGATCCAATTCCGTTTTCTGCGGCCAATTGTGTAGCAAATGAATTCTGTTTAGCAACTTGTTGAGCACCTTGATCTCCTATGTCAATAAATCCTGTACCACTTGATACGTCAATGTATAATGTATATGTTGTTTTACCTGTGGCACTAAAGGTAATAACATCTTCTGTTTTAGAAACTGCGTGTGTTACTGCTGATGTGGCAATTGACATTTCATCTGCATAAGCTTTTTTAACGTAATCTATTATTTCTGTATCAAGCCATTTTGTTACACAAATTACTGAATTGTTTTCTGGCTTGCCTGATGAGTTAAATGTAACAGTTAAATTTGAACCTGATACACTAACTGAATAACCTGATGTTGAAATTTTTGAAGGTAATTTATTGATGTTGTATTTGAATACGTTAAGTTTGTCAGAACCAAACCCTGATGTGTCTTTGCCAGTAGGAAATGTCAAAGCTGTTCCACCATTTAATACAGTTGAACTCGTATCTGATCCGTTACCTACAAAACTTTGAGTTGAAGCCATTTTAAAAACAACTAATCTTGTATCAATTAAACTTTGTACACTTGATTGTGCATTTAAAAAGTTACCTACTTGCACCATTCTATTCTTAGATGATTGGTCACCACCACCAATATACAATTCACGTGTATCTAGTGCTAGACCTAATTCACCTTCAGCTAGTGGCTGGGGTAGATCGGTACGATTTCCTCTTCTGTTTTTTAATCTTACAAATGTTGTTGTCATCTTGCTAAAACCTTAATATAATACTATTTAGTAGCTTTGTAAAAAGCTTCTACTTTGTCAAGCCACATATCTGTATATTTTTTAAATTCGCCGTTTTTGACTAAAAATTGCTGGTATTCTCCGCTGTGTGATACTATTAATATCAGTCCTGCTTGTATATCTGTACCGTATACTTCGTTGTGTGCTAGGGCATAAGCGGCACATTGAACAAAATAATCTTCGATCCACTCTTTCTTTTTAACTTTACGACTAGTTTTAAAGTCTCCTATAACAGGTATACCATCATAAACGCAAACCATATCAGCCGTTCCGGCATATAAGTTAGGAAAACACAACCCCTGCTCGATCCCCCAAACTTCATTAATTTTAGACATACCATTATTAATAATGATATCACTTAATTCTTTTGCTTGTTGATAAACTTGATTAGTACCTGCTGGACGTTCTACGCCTTCTATATATGATTCTAAATGTTTGTGTGTGACTGTACCTAAGTTTGCTGACTCTGTAACTATGCGTTGTGCTTCTGCCTTACCTACTCTTTTCTTCCAGGCGTTTAGTCCTGTCATATCTTTTGAGTGTGAAAGTATAGTTGTAACACTAGGAACCGGATTACCGTCTTCACCAACATAATGACGTTTGCCATCTATTGTTGTTCTACGTAATTTTTTATATTGAAATTTGTCTATTAGTAATGTCAAAATTAAAGATCTCTATCAATGGTTTTTTTTGCAAGTTTATTAACTTTCTTTTCATTATCCATTGTAGCATCTTTTGAGAACTGTGTCAAATTCGAATTTGGTTTTAATGTAATTTTATCTTGATTAATACTTCTAACCATTGGCATATTTTTTACCAAATCTGCTAAAGAGTTAGCATTCACGGAATGACCCATTTTGTTAAGTTCATTGGACATCGAATCAGTATTGATTTCATTATCACCTTTTGCAACTAATCTCACAAGAAGATTAAGTGCGTCAGTACGCAATTTTGCAATATAGTTTTCTTGGATTTCTTTGAGTCTCATTACGCCTTCTTGGCTCTACCAAGAGGCTCGTCCAATGGACCAGATGCTGAATCATCACCATCTGTTTCTGCGTCAACCGGCTCTTCAATTTCTAATGAGTCGCCTTCGTCATCTGCTGGCATATCCATTGCTGGATCATCTGCCATTGTTGAAGCTGGTGTTTCACCTTGAAGTGTAAGTACTTCATTGTTGACACTCTCTTTGGCTTCTTTAGCCGCATTCAATAAATTATCAATAATTCCGTTTACGTTTGTATTAAATGAACTAGCTGAATCTACACCAAACTGATTTTGCATTTGATCTGTGATCGCCGCTAAATCTTCGTTTTGCATTTTTCCTAAATCTTCAATCATACCTTGTAAAGTGTCAACTAAATTTTTAGAAGCTAAAACTGTTTCAGCTTGTTCTAAATCTTCGCTTTCTTTTACTTCTTCTGATTCACCACCTTGTTTTTTAGCAATAGCTTTCTGTAAGCCAGCTGGTAGTTTTTTCTGTGCCGCTGTTAATTCTTCTCTAACTTCATCACTGTTGTTGTCAGTTGTTAGTGGGCTGTCTTCGCCATCTTCATTATCGTCTTCAGGTGAAGCTGGCATATCAGCTATCTGGCCTATCATTAAAACAATAGCTTCAGATAAAAGAATGTTTTTTGCGTATTCAGGATTTTCGTGATATGAATTGAAAGGTAAGCTTCTTTTAAGCTCTTCACGTTGTAAGTCTAACTGCTCTTTAGTTGCATATAACTTCTCAACTTCGACTTTGTCAAATACTTTAAAGCCATATGTTTCTTCAAGCCAACGATTTACTCTCGCTATCTTGGTTTCATATGTGGATTTTAGATCGTTTAGTTTCATAGTAATGTTATTTATACATCTCCGTGATTAATTTCGCTATTGTAATTGCTTGTTATATGGGTTTTTATATCGAACAGCTCGTCTTCCAGCCTGTCGATAGTTTGTTTAGCAATATCTTTATCTGTTTCTGACAATGATTTATCACGTAATTTTCGTGATTCGAGCCATATATTTTTAGCTATTTCGTTGTATTCTTCGTTTTCGTCTAACAAAGTTTCAATTTCTTTAGAGTCTACACGAGCTCCATTAATTAAAGATTTTACTACGAGATATGCTGTTTCATACAGTCTAATTTCATTAAACAGCCTGTTCTGATTCAACTTATTGATAATGTCATAACTCTTGTACTTGTTTTTAACAACTTGTATAATGTAGTTTCCTACTTCCACTCCATCATCTCGTTTTTTTGTAGATACTGCCACAGTAAATGTTGGATTATTTCTGTTTTTTGTTACAACTTGCTTGACAACTTTATCTGTTATATGATCAAATTTATCTAACATCTCTCTGACGTGTGCAACTTTGTTTTTGTGTGCGTCTTTTTGACCTTTGAATTTCTTTAATTGCAATTCCATATGGTCTAAAAATTCTGTCCTGACTGTGCCTGGTGGTCCCCATTTAGATAAGATTCTGATAAATCTAAAATGTTCTATAGCTGAGTTTAATGAAGGATAGTCAGGAAATCCTCCTACGCAGAATTCTCTGTTCCTGTTGTATGCTGGACCGCTTCTATCTGGCAATTGTCTATTTCTATCTCTATCGAACATATTAATACTATACTAAATTTATTATTAAAGATCAAGTATTATTTTCGTCTCAGTGACTTGTTTAATGCCCTAACCCTACGTGAAGCAGGATTATACTTTTTAGTAAACTTGATTTTTCTTTGTAACCTAGCACCCATTCTCGCTTTCATTTTCTTCATAGTAAAACGTTTCTTGATATCCAATGGTGCAGAGCAAACACTAGGATTGCTAACAATTCTGCCTTTTTTTCTACCAAATGTGCAACGATATTTCTTTACAACGTTTTTACCGGTACGGCCAAATATCATTTTGGCTTCGTGTATACCATCTGTTATAATATCGCTAATAAACATTTTATCTTTTTCCTAACTTAATAGGCTTCAAAGCTTTTAATTTTGGGGATCTTCTTTTCTTAACTTGCTTGTTTAATTTTTTCGCAATCTTAGAAGTTGGATTGTATTTTTTAGTATATGATGATAGTTTACCTTGTATTGTACCACGTTTGGCTCTAGTGGCCTTCATCGTTTGTTTCTTTTGAATATTGATTGGTGCTGTACAAGTGGCTGGGTCGGCTACTATTCTTCCTTTTCTTGGACCCGATTGGCATCTATATCTTCTCTTGAGAGTATTCTTATACTTTCCGTATATTTGTGGTGTGCCTTCGCCTACTATGTCTTTTACTAGCATTGTAATTCCTTACTTTAGAATTGAAGTTATTAGCATCGAAATTAATGTAAAAAACATTGTACCTGCTGACCATAGTATAATTTTTTGCATCTTTTCAAAACCTTTATCAACTTCTTCTTCTATTTTGACCATATGGGCTTCTACCCTGTCAAATCTTGAGTTAATTTCTTCGTGTCTTTCACGGCTTAATGCCACGTGGACTTCCAAACTACCAAATTCAACACTATCTTGTGTTTTTGGTGCTGGGTTATTTGACGGTATCTTATCCATTATTCTCTTTGCTCCTTAGAATTTAGTAATCCATATGTTTGTATTTACTCCTTGAGTGCATATAGTATCACTAAACAAAACAATATTATTTAGACGATTTTCAAGCACTCCCACTGGATTTGATCCTAACTCAAATAAATCTGGCTGATCAACACCAAATGTAACCTCATAAACTTGTTTACCTTTGTGTATTGCTTTACGTGGTTTTGAAAAGAATAACACTTTACCATACATAGTAATCAACTGATGCAGGTGATCAAAGTCTTTTTGTTTATCAAGATCCAAGTCTTCATTTTGATAATCAATCGGTAATGTTGTGATTAATCTGTATACTTCAAGGTTTTCGCTTACTTGCATATATAAATTTTTATTTGAATTTAAAGAATACATTATCTTTTAACTGCCCCAACAGCCACACTCTTTGGCAAAGACTTTTGCTTTACATTATGCCTATCTTTTAAGTTTCTTTCTTTGACCATACTTTGTAATATTCCGTAGAGCTCACTCCTAGGAGAATGGTCTCTTATATACTGCATAATATCAATTGTAATATTGTATCTTTCTTTTTCTTTTAGACGATCCCAATCAGATGCAATTCTTCTTATCTTTTTTAAATCACGTGACTTGACTGCTAACTGAGTTTCTAATCTTAATAATAATGATGACGTTTGATTTTTTGAAAATTTATCATTCGAGATATATTTTAATAGCTGATTAATATCTGAATAATGTCTTTGCAACCTATCAATATATTTTTTGCTAGTTTCATCGTCATATTGTATAATTGATCCTGATCCAACTATGCTGTGTAATAACAAATATAAATCTGTTCCGTTGGATCTGAAGAAATCATAGTTTCCATAACTCATACTTCTAATAATATAATTCCTAGCTATTTTTTGATATTTGTATTCCCCAGTTAAAACTAATAAGGCTAAACAGTATGCGTAAACCAATTCACCATTTTCTGATGCTGATCCTTTTCCTAAATCTTGTCTTGACCTATAGGCTCTGCTTTCACTCAAATCATTAACCAATGTTAAACTTTCTTTAGCAAAATTCTTTTTACTAAAGTCTAATCTGTCAACAACTTTAACAGCATTACCTACGTGATCGACTGCTACGAAACCTTCTTGATCGCTAACTACGTACTCATCGCCTTGCAGTTCAAAAGCGTCAATCTGTTTAATATTTTTTAACTTCTGATATAACGTATTTTTGATTGCTGTTAATTTTAACCAGGCACTATACCAATTTTGAATATTTTTTTTATTAGCCATATAGTAATTTCTCCATTGCTCTAGTGCTAATAATCTTCTTTGTCCTGCTGGTCCTTCTCTACCTGTTTTTAAATTAGCAATGGCTTTTTCAACTCTTGCTTCATAATCTTTTGCAAAGTTATAAAAAAATGCTAATGGATCCTGTGTAATTGCTCCTGCCCTGATCATATTGTTATGATTGGCGTGAACATTTTGCTTGAAATCTTTTCCTAATTCATTTGCTTCTAAAAACTCAAAAATGTTACCTGAAGCATTGATATATTTTTCAGCATCATTGATGGCTTGTGACACATTGGCAAATTCACCTTGTGTTAAATTTACAACGCCAGTAAAGTCTTTTATGTATGCGTCATCATACCAAACTTCTGGTGTCTTGTTTAAACTTGTTAAATCAATATCAAAACTTGCTGTCATACTGTCTAAACTTTTTCCAGAGTAGCTAGTATGGAACACAATACCTAAATTTGCTTGTTGTATTTCTTTCGCTAATTGCATATTTTGTGGAACAGCATAAGTTAATGTATTTGGTTTGAATGCAACATAAGGTTCTCCTTGATATTGTATTGATTTTAAATCTCCTTTGGTCCAAAGTAAATCACCCTGTAATACATTTTTTATACCTAATTTTTGTAAACTGGTAAATGCTTGTGATAATTTATCTCGTAATCCTTGTTTGCTAGTTTCTCCAGCATCAGGATGATTGCCTGCTATGTCATCTAAACTTTTGTTAAGTTTTGCATCTTTGTTAAATGCACTTTTTGTAGCTACGAAAAATTTACCATCTGCTGGATCTGTGCCACAAACCACTGCCGGCGATCCGTCCCATTTTAAAGTCACATTAAACTTTTTTGTGCTCGATGTTTTTGCAAGGTTGGCTAAATTTCTTAAAAATGCAACTGCTCGAATGGCACCTGCTTTACCCTGAAATAGGGCTAGATCTTCAAGGTGTGTAAGATGAAGATTTGGATTTTCTTGTAATAGATCATTAGCTTTCATTATCGTTAGACTCATTTAGCTTTTTTATACCACGCTCAAATTTCTTTGGATCTGCTGTCTTAATGCTATTCACAAATCTTTTGATTAAGTCTTCAGCAACTGCTTCATCATATGATTCATATATCATTTTAGTTACATTGATCGCTGATGATATAACGTGTCCAGCACGAGTCTCAACTAAATTATTCATATCAGTGCTAGGAACTACTCTACTAATCTCCTGCAATATGCTACGTGTTTGTTTCTTCATATCTCTAAATTACCGCCTTATGAAATATTTATAACATTTTTACAAAAAATTAACAGCATTTATTGGCTATTATCAAACGTTTGACGCTGTGACTTCAATAAATCACGTAAACCTTTAGTAATTTCCGTCTTTTCTGCTACCACCGACGCTTCTGATTTATCAGTTACTGTGGATGATCTTTTCTTAATTGATTGTACCAATGCATCTGATGAAGTTGGCATTATTTCAACATCATCTTCATTAAGGTCTGTAATTCTTAATCTGTCAATATCAAATGCTAAATCAATTTTACTACCCACTCCACCACTTGATCTTGTTTTAATTAATTGTATTTGATATCTTCCACGTTCACGCATAGCTCTGCTTGTAAAAATACCTATTAAGTTATCTGCTGTATTAATTTTACTAATACCGCCTGCAATATGACTTTGATCATATTCTACTTCTTCAATTGCACCTCTGTTTAACTGAGATGCTGTTACTAATACTATCTGCTGTTCTACAGCAAAGTTTCTTAGTTCTTCTGATACAAATTTATCTTTAACAAACATCTCTGATGGAGATATTTTTTTGTTTGTGGGCATCATTAAATCTAAATAGTCTACTAATACTACGTCAGGTTGCTCACCTTTTTGAATAGAATATTCTTTAACATAACTTCTTAAGTCATTTGTTGTAGATCCTGATCCCATATACTTAACTTGGAACTTACCTGATTTAGTTTTTTCCAATCTAACTTTTAGATCCACGTCATCGATATTTTTAAATATTTCATTTGTTGGCGTTCCTGTAATCATTGCATCAAGTCTCATTGCACTTAATTCTTCACTTAATTCAAATGTGAAATATAAGACATTTAATCCTTGACTAATCCAGTTCAATGCCAAATTTTGTAAGAATAAACTTTTACCTGCTCCTGATGAGCCTGCAAATATAGAAAGTTCACCTTTGTTAAAGCCACCATACAGTTTTTTATCCAATGCTGACCAACCTGTTTTCACTGTACCATTATTATCTTTAAGTGCTAGTAGCCTTGCTTTAGGATCTTCAAAATAATCTGTACCTAAATCTTTTGTTAGTCCAATTCTCACTGCCGCTTTAATTTTTTCTTCAACAGGTCCATACTCGCCCTGTTCCAACATATCAGCTGAATCAATTATTGCTCGTTCTAATGCCTTGTGTCTACAAAACGTTTCGAACTCATCTAAGAACCATTGCTTTTGTGTTTCGTCAATGTTTGGAACTATTGTTAGTTCTATTTCACATTTGGCGTGGACTTGTTGTATTGTTGGTAGTGTTTGATATTTTTCAGAATGCTCCATAAACATTGTGACTGTGTCAAAATATTTCTTACTAAAAAATTGCGGACTAACGATATTTCTAGCCCTAACAAATAACTCAGGATCAGTTATCATAAACTCTAAAAATAGTTTCTGTAGATCTTCTGTATATACTGTTGGTGCTGACATTAATTTATTATAACCTCATCCGTTTCATTTTGCAAGTATTTCTAAAAATTTGTTTGACCATTCAATTGATCCATCCGTGTTTCCGTCACACTCTTGTCTTTCAATAACTCTTTGGGCTCCAAGTTTATCTAGTTGATTATCTACTTTTTTACCTGCATTACAAAAATTATCGTGGGCTCTATCACCCAATGCAAGTACACCATATTTTAATTTGTTTAATGCAACTCCTTTGGCATCACGAATATCTTCCCAAAAGCCTTGTCCGTTATCAGGCATATCACCTTCTCCAGTGGTTGACGTAACAATAGCAACTCTTGTTAACTCTTGTAGTTCACTTAATGAAACATCATCTAATTCTTTTAGGTCTGCTTCAATACCTTTTTCTTTTGCTATGTCATTTAATTGGTTAGCTACCATTTCGGCATTACCCCACATAGACGCCCATAAAATATTCAATCTGTCACTCATATATTTTTACTCCTAATAAGTTGATACAATCTTATCTGCAATTCCATATTTTACTGCCTCTTTGGCACTCAACCATCTGTCTTCAGGTGGTAGTAAAATATCTCTAACTTTCTTTTCACTCAAACCAGTACACTTCTTATAATGTTCTAACATTCTTGCTGTACTCAATTCAAATTCTCTAACCCTTGCAAATAGTTCGTGTTCCTTACCACCTGATCCCCAACTGTATTGGTGTGATAGGATACTTGTATTTGGTGTGATAACTCTTCTGCCTTTTGTTCCACTCATAAACGTTAATAAGCCACAACTTGCAATCATACCAATTCCTACTGTCTTTACAGGTATGGCTGATCCTTTCATTGTGTCGATCAATGCAAATGCAGAATGCACTTGTCCACCAGGTGAGTTAATAACCAATGTTAATTCTTTTGGTCTTTGTGTGTTTGGCATTAAATTCTTTTCTATAATTGCTTGAATTACAGGCTTTGTTGTTTGACTATCGAAACCATCGCTGAAATACATTATACCAGCATCCCACATCATCATACCTGGTTGCATTGGTTGTTGTTGTGTTTTTGGTTGTGAGTTCTTATCTTTATTACTTTCTTTAACCATTTGTGGCTCCTATTGTTTTTAAAACTTTAATTTTTGCTACATTACCTATAGCACCATTTATTACTGATTGTACTGTATACAATCTTCCATATTTGTTTACTGCTTCTGCACAATCTTTAATATTATCTTCCCATTGTGGAAAGCTTACTAGCCAATTGTTTTCTACAGCAACATCAATTAAATTTCCTCCAGACTTATCTCTGTCCGGACACACAATGACAGTCTTGTCAGTGCTATTAATTAATTCTATTTGTCCTTGTGTAAGTTTATTTCCTAAAGAACTTACGGAATCTATTGCAAGTGCATCTAACACACCTTCTGCTATTATAAGATATTTTCTATCATTATACAAGTGATCAAAATTATAAATGTATCCAGGTTGTACCACTGAATAATACTTTGGTACATTTTCATAATTTTTTATAATTCTAGCTGTGTATCCTACTAACTTTCCATTAGCATAAAATGGAACAATTACTCTTTCATTGATTTTCATATAAGGATCAGTACTCCAATAAAATTTATCATAAAAATCCAATCCTCTATCCATTAAATATTTGTAAACAAATAAAGCATTGACCGGTGGGTTGGCCCCTTTTACAATTTCACTCAATAATACCGAATTATTTGGTAATTGCTTTTCTTCAAAATCAACTATGTGAGTTGTTTGCTTATTAATTGTTACATCATCTTCTTTTTCCTTCATTGCAATCAGTTGTAATTCTTTTACTGTTGCCTCAGGAACACCTATGTTGATTAATAAGTCACGCATTTTACGTCCTATTAATCTTCCAGCAGTATAGGATGCCTTGTATCCACAATTAAAACAATGATAACTAGAAACTTCACTAAACTTAAATCCACCACGTCTTCTTTTATCAGCGGTGTGTCCTTGTGTTACACACATTGGACAATTAATAGTATGCCAGCCTGATGGCGTTTTTTTATGTTTGCCGCCAAGAAATGCTAATATTGTAGATTGTAAGTTCATTAAATTATTATACTTGAAAGTTAGTTAAAAGTCAATTATTTTAAGCTTTGTATGTATTAACACCAATATCGTGGGTTTCTAATTTAAACCTATTTTGTCCTACTTCTGCTCTGGTTATTTCAGAAACGATATCGTTAAAATTTATTCTTTTTTCTAAAGCCATTTTCCATATTGCTTCTACTCGCTGTCCAGTGGTTTCTATGAGTTTAAAAGTTTGCTCTACCGAACGCAATACATTAACTTGGTTATCAGCAATCAATGTGTTTCCAAGTTTTGTAATACCAGATGGAATTAAATCTATATTGTTCTCTCTCAATAACGCCATTGGAGCATCATTTATATTACTTTCCCAAATACATCCATCATTAAAACTGACAACTATTTCTGGTTTTAATCTAACTATTTCTTTTGCCCTATCAAAGTCAATATATTTGTCGGTCACAAGAACTGCATCTTTTGGATCATCTACAATGTCAATGTGATAGTATTTAAAAAATTGTTTGAAACTTTCATCATAATCATAATCAAAACATACAGATAGCAAATTCCTTCCAAGAGATTTTTTTGTCGCCAATATTGTATGTAGCAATCCCATATAATCTGGTTCATACTTATCTACATCTTCTGGCCAATATACATCTTTTAATTTTTTCACGATGTTTTCTGATATACTCGATGATGGATATATCTTTAAATTATGTGACTTTGTTAGGAAGTTAACCAAATATATTATGTTCTTTTCAATAGCTTTACCATTTAGACCAAAATCATTTGCAATTACTAAAGATATGATATCAAAAGGTTGGCCTGACGTCATACGTTTTGTATAATCATTGAAAGCTATGTTATGAGAACGAATTTTAAAATCATCCGCATCTATAAATGTTGTAAATGATAAATGTACTATTTTTTGACGATCAGTCTTTAAATTACTTTGCGAATAAGCATAGTAACATTTTTTATATTCTGGTTCTATGTGGCTATATAAAATGTCAAACATTAATTTCTTAGTAACATTTGATCAAAGGTCCCTGCGTTTCCTGTAGCTGGTTTATATTTTACTCTAATCCATCTTACAGCGGTGTTAAATTGATAAGGTTCAATTTTTGGATCAGCTGAAGCTGGAGTAAATTGTGTTTGTGTAGCCCCCATACCTTGGATTGGAATTACAAACCAATCATCGTCATCAGTACTAGCAGTATCATCTAAGTTTCCTTCGATGGCTACGTTACCATTAAAGTTTGTAGTGTATATTGCTATTGTGTGAGCTCTTGATGTAAGGTTCTGTTCTGATGCACCTGATAAGTTATTGCTGTAATACCAAGTATTTTTAAGTGTGAAAGAACTTGCTACTTTTGTTGATCTTGATGTTGGGAAACTATCGCCTTTGATTTCTACTACTCCTACTGCATCACCGGCCCTATCTGTATAGACTAGTTTTTTTGCACCTGACGAATCTTGTACGTATGCTGAAAAGTGATACAAGCCCGGTGCTAAATTATATAATTCGTTCACTAATACAGTCGTGTTGCATTTACCTCTAGTAGCATCGCTGATTGTTAATTGCTTTGCTAATACAGTTTCGTTGGTCTCTATATCTGTCATATTGAAAAAAGCCTGTTGACTTGTTAAGTCGTAGGGCTTATTATCAGAATCAACTAGATTAAAATTTATCTTGTTATCTGTACCAGAATATAGTAGTATTGTTTTATCGTACATTGGCATATTACTATTTAACGAAGTTGGTACCGCTAGTGTGTAAGTTTTATCGAAGATATATACTGTATATGAACTGGACATATTAATATTTATGGAATACGCAGAGCTACAAGAAAAATTTCCCTTTTTAAGCTGTATTAGGCACAGCAATAATGAATATGTGGGTATATTGTTAAATCAAGACCAATATGTCACATCAATCTATGTCTATGACGCAATTAAAGATCATAATCAAAAACAATCATTCTTAGAACTTGGTGAAGTTTGGTGGTGGGAGTCTAATAGAACTATTCCTAT
>Ga0181409_1000059_pt1 | contig 36157 bp, 35 predicted proteins | sample 32SPOviralmetaG_FD_130138 | JGI IMG/M metagenome (GOLD analysis project Ga0181409, IMG submission 130138) | Marine viral communities from the oligotrophic San Pedro Time Series (SPOT) site, San Pedro Channel, CA, USA - 32 SPOT_SRF_2012-05-30 | ecosystem: Environmental > Aquatic > Marine > Strait... | reverse complement strand
GGAGAAGATCTACCATGGGTACGATACTGGGACCATGGCTTCAAAGGTCCTACAGGTCAATGGTATATCGAAAACAGCCTTACTTCTATTGGTCAACCTGACCCTGTTGGCGAACTCAACTCCAGATTGTGGAATTCTGGGCATGACGAAGATAAAGAAAAAGCTCGATCACAAAAGCGCAGACTGCATTATGTAGTTAATGCTCTTGTAGTTGAAGATCCTTCGGCTCCACACAATGCAGGTCGTGTAGTTCTATATAAGTTCGGTAAAAAAATCTTTGATAAAATTATGGATGTTATGCAACCGCAATTTGCAGACGAAAAAGCAGTCAACCCATTTGATTTCTGGGAAGGCGCAGACTTTAAGTTAAAGATTAGACAAGTTGAAGGTTATCGTAACTATGACAAATCAGAGTTTGCTTCACCTTCTACAGTATCTGATGACGATGCAAAATTAGAGGACATCTATAATAAGATTCACCCTCTTGCAGAGTTTACAGATCCTAAAAACTATAAATCATATGATGATTTGCAAGCTAAATTATCTCGAGTTCTTGGAGAACAAGCGATGATGGGTGCAGCTACAATGCAACAAGAAATGCAGATGAATACACCTACTCCTACTCCTCAAATGGCTACAGCAGAGCCTGTTACAGCAGAACAAATGAGTTCTGATGATGCAGATGATACTATGTCGTATTTTGCTAAGTTAGCTAACGAAGGTTAATTAGTTACCATAAACACTATGCATAGACCCATACATATGAGCGTATGGGTCTATCGAACTACCAAATCCTGTTATGGCAGCCTGATTATGATTTATAGAATGATCAGATCCATCTACCATTACAGTTCCTCCTCCCATACCAGCACTAGCCATATTTCCCATACCAGAATTTCTCATTGAATTAAATTCTGCAAGTGTCATACCATTATCTAAAGTTACACCGCTGACAGTATTTTGACTAATAGGCGATAATGTACCAAATTCACCACCTGCTCCACCAGATTGTATAGGTGTTATAGAGCTACCTAATGCACCAGCCGATACTTTATTATTAATCATATCGTTTACAAATCCAAATGGAAATCCAAAAGCATCAACTTTTTTATCAAATAGATACTGCGCAAGTGCCATGCCGATGGCGTCGCCACCGAGTGATCCTAACACACCACCTAAAATACCGCCACCTAGTGCACCAAGGGGTGCTGCAGGACCAGCAAGAATTGCTCCAAGCGTTGCACCTCCAGCAAATCCTGATAGTCCACCTATGGCGCTACCTAATGCACCACCTAATTCACCAATCTTACTATCGACAGGTCCATCTTTTGATAAAATCATTGCTACTTCTGCAGCTCCGATTAAGGCTGAGATTGGACCACCAGCTCTTAAAAATTTCATGAAGGTTTTTAATTTAGGGAATTTATTTGCCATTCCTTCATTTAATTGAGCAGCTTTATCAGCGGCTTCTGTTGCAATTGCAGTATTTAATGCTGCTCCAGATAATCTAGCACCTTTTAAGTTTGTCATTTGGCCTTGAGCATTACGCGTAAAGTTTCTTGATGGTCTTGCGTTTTGTGCTACTTGTGTTCGTACTCCAGCAGCCGTCACCGCGGTACCTAATGCTGCAGCCGTGGCTCCTTTAACTGCATTCATTGTTATTTTGAATGGTGCCATTAATGCTCTTAATGCTAAAGATACTGCAGCACCTGGGGCAAAGAGAGCAAAGAGTGCACCCATAGTAATACCCAAATCTTTAACTGCTGCAATAGGATCTGCACCGATTTTAGCCATTTGTTGTTCATCGCCTAATAAACCTCTTAGATTATCAAGAGTATTACCAAATGATTTACTAACTGTATCAAATATTCCTGATATGCTCGGAAATCCGTCTTTAAACCATCCTACATCTTCAAATAACTTTTTAGCTTGCTCCCCTAATTTTTCTATTGATTCCTTATTTTTAGGAGTCATCAATGCACCGAGAGCCCCACCAAGTAATGCAAATCTTTTACCAAATATTAGACCAATGCCACCAAACGTAACTGCACGGCCAACAGCATCTGCAAGCTCTGCGTTACCTGTTTCTCCCATTACATAGTCTGCTATCTCATCAGCAAACATTGTACCAATCAAGCCTGGTATTCCGCGCTTTAACATTCTTAAACCGAGACCAGCACCAAATCCTAAGAAGCTACCTAAACCTCCTCGTGCTGCATCTACACCTTGACCTATAAAGCCAGGAGCCTTTGTAGATGCACCTCCACGAGCAGCAGCCTCTCTTTTGTCTTCGAGTTCTTGACTATCGTCTTCATTAATCTCACGTAAGAATGCAGAAAAATTAGCGTTAAGTTCGCTTAATTCTTTGCGTTGAGCTTCTCCTTGTTCGTTAGAAGCTTCGAGTTGTTCTTTGACGTCAGCTAATGTAGCCATTTTATCCTCGTTGTTGCGCTGCTTGTTGTTCTTTTTCTTTTAATTCATCTATCAACATAGAAACATAAATCTCCCTCTCCCATGGCATCATATAGTCTAGATCAGAAAGAGCATAATGAAAGTTTTGCAATAATTGGTAGTTAACTCTAAAATAATTTTCCAGACTATCGTGAGAGAGGTTTATTAAAAAAAATCATCAAGTCCTTTCAATAATTTAGCGTTTTCGGTGTCACAGTGTTTACACTTAAATTTAATTTCTGTCTGAAGCGATGGCATATTTTCTACCCATTTTGTAATTAATTCAAATTGACTAGTTGATAGCGAATCAACAAAAGCTAATACTTCTTCATGTGATTCATCACTAATTTTTATCGCTTCTTCTTCAGTTAATACCGAGTCTAAACATGACACAATAAGATCCATAGTCATATCAGTTTCAGACCTACCTTCTGTAAAAAATGTACTGCTAGTCATAAAATAATTATATGTTGGATGTCGCAGTTTAACAGAAATCTCATCAGTCAGTTTTACTGTGTTTGTTTCCTTTTTATCCTTTACTTCAATAGAATCTAAATTTACTTTTACATCATTCATTTCTTGACAGTTAGAACAAGAAATCTGAATATCAGCTGTTTCACCTACAGATTTAGCTCTGATTTTGGTGAACATATAATCTACATCATAAGTAGTTAATCGATTTAAATCAACATCTCCACTTACACATGCATCAATTGTTTCTATAATTGCCTTTAGTATTTCTTTTTTGTTTTGTGATTCATAACCTAACATTAATACTTTTTGTTCTTTAACCAAAAATGGTCTAAAACGTACAGTTTCATTAAGTGATGGTATAACTAAATCATACTTTGGTATTTCATTCAACTTTGGTAGTGCCATTCAATTCTCCTATAATCCAAAGCTCCCTAATCCAGCAGATGCTGAGATCCAACCTTGGCCACCTTCAGTATTTATCCAATTTGTATATGATATTCCTACAGTCAATTGCACTAGACCGTCAAGCTCATTGGTTAATTCAATTGCTGAAACGGTTGTAGGAAATGCATCTAATAATTCAACTGAGTATACACTACTACCACCTAATCCTAGGTTAAGTCTAATAGGTCCAGCTGATATAGTTTTGCCTGCCAATGGCCTTCTTAATTGGTGTATTTTAATTGGTTTAGCGTAATCTTTTTTGTACATCGCTTCACCAGGTATCTGTTGTATTGTCATATCTCTCCACTCGTCAAAATATTTTACAATACCATAGTCATTCATACAATAAAATGTCAAAGAAACCTGATCAACAACATAACCGTATGCAACCTGTTGATTTTCTGCTCCAACATTTCTTTCGTGAGTTAATATTCTTTTACCAGGTAATTGAGCTTGAGAACATAATATATTCATGTCCTCTCCACCTAATAGAGATCCAATTTTCGATAATATTCCTGCAAAGCCGGTCAAACCTGGTTTTCCACCGAGATTTGTAGGTAACTGTACTAAAAACTGGTTACTTCGAGCAAATCCTAACTTCAAAGATGCTGCTGATTTGAATTGATCTATTGTTGTCATCTGATCATATTCCTCGAATCTTTATAAACTTTATTACCGCTTGACTTTTGCCAATCAGCCGTAGGTAAAAATGTTGCGATTTCCCATTCAGGTGCAGGTACTCGGGCAAACCTACTCTTGACATGTGCGTTGAGATAATGTTTGTAACAAGGCTTAAAGAATTTCATCCTAGCAGAAGCTGTTAACATCTTGTATGATAATTCAAATTTAGTAGTTTCGTCATACGATTTATTCGATGTAATATCCATTAACGCATCTAAAAATTTAGCTCTTAATACTGCAGGTAAATAATGTAGATTTAGCCCGTAAAAGCCACCAGCCGCAGGTCCTACTATGATAGCGAGTGGAAACTTATCATAATATGGTAAAGTATCTTTATGTTTAGGATCATAAAAAAACATATTCATAGAACCAACTAATGACCTATTCTTCAATTGTAATGGTTCTTCTTTCATAAGATCTAAACGATTAATATTTCTGAGTTGGCCAACTTTTTGCTGAAACCAATCGCGCGATTGTTTAGTACGTGGATTGATACCAGCACGAAATGCCTCATACCCTATCTTTTGAAATAGATTACTCATACCTGTATTTATATCTTTTTCTTAGGCTTTTTACGAAATGGTTGCAACGGCTTCATAGGCTTGAGTTTACCTGGTGTTTCTTTTGGCATAATACCCATCTTACGTAGAGTATTTTCTGTCCACACCTGGAACTCCCAACCGCGGTCATTAGCAAAGCTATGTGCCGCTTCCCACTTATTCATATTTTTTACATATGTGAGAGCTTCAGAGATGTATCGCTTTGTTTTACGAGACCCTGTCGGAGGTGCAGTTTCTTTTTCTGGTTTAATCTCTACTAATACCGTTTTTCCATTCTTAAATGTAATTTTTAGATCTACAAAGTATCTATGGTATTTTTTATCTACGTCATAATAGTAAGGCACCACTGTTTCTTCAGATGACCATGATTTAACATCTGCATTCTTATCACACCACATAAAGGCATATTTTTCCCACATAGATCTATAAACTACTGTGTCGGGATTGCCTCTATACTTTTTTATGTTAGGTTTATATCTTCCAGAATATGCCATAAAACTATATAAATAGATTGTAAAGGATTATGTTTTATTTATAAGGAAATGCTATGTCCGATAGAAGAGCTATGTCTGATCATTTTGACAAGACTAAAAATGCTACGCCAAATCCCACACCGCCTCGAGCAAATATGGAATCTACGTTAGTTAATTTCCGTAAAGCTACATCTCAGACTGCAGAAGCTGTAAACACAACCGAAGGTATGGTATTACAATATCCGTATGAGAATCAAGACTACTATATGGCTGCAATTAAGTTTTCTCTATATAAAATAGATCCTTATGAAATAGATGCCGAAGCTGCTAAAAATATTATTGATACTCCATATCTAACAAAGTCTGTTAACGTTGAAAGCAAAATAACTAAGAGTTCAATTCAAGATACAAAATCAGCAGGTGATGGTAATATTAAAATTAGTAATAGTTATGATGATCAGGCTACTTACGGCAATTTTGATCCAGGTTTAATAGCAGAAATAAAGGCAAGAGAGTCAGCAGAGACTAAAAATACTGCAACGAATAGAGATTTAAGTTTAGCACCAAAAGCATTGAATCAACATATATCATTATATTTTCCACCAAATGTTCAATCTGTAGACACGGTTGCATATGATAATGCTGCACAATTAGGGACTGGTGGTGCAACTACACTTGCAGCTCTACGAAATGGTGGAGGCATACTGAGCTCAGTCTCAAAGGGTGTGATGGAAGGTGTATCAGATTTATTTGGCCTATTAAAGGGCGATATATTAACACAAGAAGCTGCACAAGTGGCAGCTACTCGAGCATTCAACAAATTGCCTGCTGGTGGTATACAGAATGCATCACGTGTAGCCTTACAGAAGATATTGAATCCAAATACTCGCTCAATGTTTCAAGGTGTACCTATTCGAGAGTTTACATTTGTCTTTAAACTCGTAGCTACATCAGCCAGCGAAGCCGAAGAGATCAGAAAAATTGTAAGGAAGTTTAGATCAGAAATGTATCCAGAAGCCATACAATTTTCTGGGTTTCCAGTAGGTTATAAGTTTCCGAGTATGTTTAAAATACAATATATGTACAATAATCAATTAAATACAAAATTACCTCAGCCTCTTATGTGTTACCTACGTAATGTAAGTACGACATATAATGGTGCAAGTATGGTATTCCATTCAGATGGAAACCCAACCGAAATTGATTTATCATTGTCCTTTACAGAATTCAGAGCTCTTACTAAGCAAGACATTTTAGAAGGATCAAAGGCAACAAACGTAGGACCACACTAATGGATTATTTTAAGTATTTCCCAAGAACTCAGTATGTCTTTGGTAATGAAGCTGAAGATATAGGAACCGGTATTGTTGTATCTGAACTCATTCAAGACATATCTCTCTATGTTGAAGTAATCGATGAGATCAAAAGAAGTAAGGCATTTTACTTACAGTATTATATTCAAGAGAACGAGAGACCTGATAATGTGTCAATGAAACTATACGGTACACCATCATTTCATTGGACATTCTTCTTAATGAATGATAAGCTACGTGAATCAGGTTGGCCACTTACATTCCGTCAAATGGATAAACAATTAAAGAGAGACTTTCCACATATTGTGGCAGTCACAAAAGACGATCTTACAGGTCATTTCTCTCCTGGTCAAATCGTAGTAGGTCAAACATCAGGTGCACGAGGTAAAGTATTACGTCGTCGTCTCGATGTCGGAGCCATACACATTGAGGTCATTGGTACTACACAATTTAGTAGTGTCGAAAGAATTGTATCAAAGTCTGTGAGTGCATTACAAACTCAGGCTGTTGACGTGGCTACAATGTTAGAATATAAATCACCTCATCATTATGTCCAAAATGCAGAAAGAGTTGATATTGATCCAGCTGTGGGACCAGGTGCATTGCAATTAGAGGTAACGATCGAAGACTATTATCATCAACAGAATGATGATTTAAAATCAATTAATATTATTAAACCTGATAGTGTGCGAGAGGTTGCGGCTTTATATCGTAAAGCTTTAGGAAACTAGAATGGCTGAACAAAACTTTCAGAATGAGATGTCGTCGTCTGACTATATCGTAGAAAAAGTAGAACTTAACTCTACACGATTTTTAGAACCAGTCGACCTTACATCAGTCATTTCTGCTATCGAGATCTTTGAGCATATCGATAAGCCACTCTTATCGGGTAATGTGGCTATACATGATACATCCCGTATATACGATCGCTCTGACTTTCAAGGCGCAGAGAATCTATTGGTATCGATTAAGAGATCGTTGAATGGTCCTGCATATCAGAAAATGTTTGTGATTGACACAGTGACAACACGAAAAATAAATCCAACGGCCGAGATTATTACATTCCATATTACCGAAGAGTCAGGCTTTAAGTCAAACCTCTATAATGTGAATAAGTCATATCGTGGTAAACCATCATCGATTGTACAGAAAATAGCAGACGAGTATCTCAAGAAGGCGGTCAATGTGATAGGAGATAATGATTATCAAGGTGATATGAATGTCATTGTACCGAATATGACACCACTCGAGGCAATGGTTTGGATTAAGAACAGAGCCACAAATACTGAAGGTTATCCGTATTTCCTTTATTCTACATTTGCAGAAGATTTCTATTCTCTTGCAAATCTTGGTGATCTTCTGAGTGCACAGTCAATGAATAAGAAGAATCCATATTTCTTTGGACATGGTGCAGGTCTCTCACCTACCGAACAGAGATTCATGGTTATTAACGATTACCGTCATCAGAATGCCGAGAATATGACAAGACTCATCAGAAATGGCCTGATCGGTGCGAACCATCATTACTATGACTCGCTCCACGCATTTGACTCAAAGATTCGATTCAATATACAAGACGATCTACGAGATACAATTGCCGAAAAGAATTCAGATCAGAGTCAGATGAATGTAGCTGACGACTATATGTTTGATGATGTCCCACTTGCAGGTCATGTGTCTCGCGAGATATATAAAGTCTCTTCGTCAGGTGCATATACCATTGGTACAGGTAACTATAACTCTTATGATGAAGAAGAGCACGAAGGTGGTCATCGTAAGAAACTACAGGCATCCGCACTCAAACATCTTCTCGCAAAGTCTGCTATCGAAATCAAGGTAGATGGAAGAGAGTATATGTCAGCAAGAGACCAAGATCCTGTACATTACACGATAGGCAATAGTATTCGGCTAGTCTTTCTCTCGAACATATCGGCGAATCAACTTGTTCAAAAAGTAGATCCGAAGAAGTCAGGAGACTATATTATATTTACAGCGAAGCACACATTCGTAGGAGAACGCTACGATCTCACTCTACTTTGTGCAAAAGTAGCAAATTTAAATTCTGATGAGTACGTCACGACAGTGTCTGCTGAGTCTCAGGCTGATAACTATCAGCTTCCGCAGGAGTAATACATGATTCCAACCACAGAAATTGAATATTATGGTGATCATCAGCGCTGGTTCATTGGTACAGTCATCGATATCAACGATCCACTCGAAATAGGTCGTCTCAAAGTCAGAATCTTTGGCATCCACAGCTCAGATACTGTCGATATACCGTTAGGTGACCTCCCTTGGGCGCAGGTAGTAGCTCCTATTACAGAAGGAGGATCATCAGGGATTGGTACAAACACAGGTATTAAGCCTCTTGCACAGGTATATGGTATCTTTCTTGATGGAAAGAACTCTCAATTACCGTTAGTTCTTGGTTCTATACCGAAGTACGAGTCTATCAATTTTGACCGTTCCGAATCAAACTACCTCCCGCAGCAAAACAGATCAACTTCTTCAGAAAGTATGAAAAACAGAAATAAGCTGATCGCTAAGGACGTCGATGATGCTAACCTTATTGGATCGAATAACAAAGAAAGAGCTTATAACTTCTTTATCTCAGATGCTATCGTCGTTCCGTTCGAACCTCATCAGGCAGCAGGAATCGTCGGTAATATGGTTATAGAGTCACAGTTGTCGACACGCGATATCAACCCGAATGAAACAAACGATGCAGAAGGCTCGTACGGGATATGTCAGTGGAATCCTGGTTCCGGTAATCCTAGTCGATTCGCTCAACTCCATAACTTTGCCAAAGATAATAACTTACCGGTTAACAGCATGTATTGTCAATTACAGTTCGTAATGCATGAATTCTATAAGCATGGTTATCTCGGTCTCGAAGAACTCAGAGCAGCAGAAGATGTAAGGAGTGCAACCTTAGCATTCGAAAGATTATTTGAAAGACCGGCCGAAGGTTCATCAGCCAAACGAATATCCGAAGCAGAAGCAATTTTTAATCATATGGAAACAGTATAATGACGGTTAATAAAGAACTCGCAAAGATTAACGCAGCGCAAGCGATTGATAAGCTTCGACAAACTGGCTTAGTTGATACTCAGTCTTTGGCTATTCTTGATCAGATGGCTACAGAGGCAATTGAATTAGGTGCTGATCTCGAAGAGAAGGGTGGATTCAAAACGTTAGGTGCACCAGGTGTTACCGGCGAAACGATTACTGACGGACCGGTTGTCTCTCAGATAACGAATAACGGGCCAGCAAAGATCGAAAAAGAGAATACAAAAAAGATCTCAGGTACGAATTTATTTGGTAAAAGTACCGGTAACGGACAACTCACAATCGGCATTGCTCAGCGCTCACCCAAAGCTCTCTCGTCTCTGCTAAAAGATGTAGTAAAGGCGGACCAAGCAACGATTAATAGTGTGAATTCTGAGACATCCTCGGTGCCTAATCGAGTAGAGACAGCAGTGAAAAAAGATCCTGTAGCAGACCTCAACAAAGCTGTAAAGGTCGCCACGAAGCTGCAGCAAGAGACCTTAGGTAACCCATTAGGCTCAGCGAACGATCCATTTGGGAGTCTCGGGGCGAAGTTTGGTAATATCATGGCGTCAATCACTTCTGCTACTCAGAGCGGAGGAAGTTTTAAGGAATTAGGTAAAGCGCTACCAGATATCGAATCAGAAGTAACTGATCCTGTAACCGGAGAAAAAAGTTTTTCTCAGAACATTGTTGAGCCATCTGGATTTACGAATCTGTCAAAAGCGTTGTCCAAGGGAGGAAGTTTTGGGGATCTTGCATCTACGATCGAATCTCTTGATATTAAATTACTGGCGAAAGGTTTTGCCGGGAGACACACAAACATAACGAAATATAAGTTTGAACCGGTAAGTTCTCAGGAAGAATTTGAACTTGAGATATCGAATTCGACCAGAGAACTACAGAATATGATTATTGGTTGGTTAGGTAATGCCGCCGATGTAACGTTCACAGTAAAACAAATCCATAGAGAAATGTCCCAGGCAAGAACTGTCCCTATGGATATCGAGGCAATTCACGCCGGGGTGCAAGAACATTATATCATTTATCCGGATGGGCAAGTTATCAGGGGCAGACCATTATCTTTCGAAATGGGTAGTTTTAATCCAGAGGTAATGCGTGTAGGTGCATTAAATATTAAACTCGTTGCAGGATCTACCGAATCGATTGCGAATCCTAAATGGAAGGAATTCTATTCCCAGGATAGTATTACCCCAGACCAATGGAAATCAATTGATATATTAATAGAAAGTTTTTTCAGAGTAAAACCAGGGGGAGAAGTACTTACTATCCAAGATATCGATCCCCAGAAAACAGAACCTGGATTTTCTGGTGTGCAGTATGTAAAGAAGTTTAATAAAGAAAGTATCTACCAGAATAAAGCTTCTACCGCTAAGTTACCCCAGAAGCGCGCTACCGGATTACTCGAAGTAAAAACAACAAATGCCGAGGTGGTAGAAGAACCTGCCCCGAACAATGTTCAGGGTGCGCCGGATCCCAGTAAGGTAAAAGATCTGGCAGACTTGAAGGCAGAAGTGACTCCAGAGGATCCGCCTTCCCCAGAAGAAGTACAGAAAGAAATCGAAGACGCCCAGAAAAAAATATCAGATATGACTTCTGAGATAGATAATAAGATGGCCGAGGCAGCGAAAACTGGTACCGGCCTTCTTGGAGATCTAGAGGCAAATATTAATTCGAGTGGAAGCTTTTTAGATGGGGCTATTAAAACGGCCCAGCAACACCGGACGAGAATGCTCGATGCCGGATATAAGTTTGACCCAAAGACAAATAGTTGGAACAAATAAATGACATACGAAATTGACCATAGTACAAGTCCTGGTACAATCAAACAAGATGGGTACCAAGATCCAAAAGGAAACTTTCCGAAGAAAGAATATATGGCCCATGCCTCGACTAATTTTGCAGGCCGGGGAATAAAGCGAAATAACATTTATATTGGGGGAGGACACGTTGGCCTGGACCTAGGCCTCAGGGAGGGACCGGTTAGTAAGTACCCTATGAACCAGGTCAGAGAAACAGTTTCTGGCCATGTGACAGAGATCGACGATACTCCTGGGAACGAACGTATGTTATTTAAACATAAGACTGGGTCTGGAGTAGAAATGAGATTTGATGGTACCGTGATTATGTCCTCTACGAACCATATGATCCGTATCTCCCAGCACGATGAGAAAGTTATTATCGAAGGGAATGGAGAAATTTTCTATAATGGTAGTGTGAAAATGAATGTGGCCGGAGACTTTGACTTAAATGTAGGGGGTAATTTTAACCTTACTACCGGAGGGGATAAAATCGAGAATATCAAAGGTGGATATCGCCAGCATGTTACAAAGAATAAAGAATTAACCACGATTAAAAATGTTACTGAATATATTTCTGGGAGTAATTCGTTAACTACCCTAGGTAATAATACTATTATCACGAAAGGAAGTAGTAGTGAATATTCGCAGGGAGACAAAGAGATATTTGTGGGTTTTAAAAGTGATGATGATGGCACTGGTACTAATACTGGCGTTCTAAAAATTACAGGGACAGATGAAGTCTTCATTGCCTCTGACAATATTAATATATTGGCCAATGATTTAACCGCTACCGGTAATACTGGAGATATAGGCGGAGAGAACGTGGTAATGCATAATTATAGTATGTACACCGGACACCATGTGAATATTGGAGAAACGCTAACGGTCCCCACTATTCGTAATGATACCCAGGTAACGACAGGCCATATGAATATACCAGTTGTATATGGTGATTTACAGGGTACGGCGCATCAATGTATTACTGCAGACATCACAAATTCCCAGAATTATGCTGACCCATCCTCTCCAGGTGGAGGAGTTGGTGCACCGACTGGGTATACAGTAACTCAGGATAATACCGCTGATGTGGCAGTTGATCCATTTACCCGGACAAGGGTCGATGAAGAAGAGGCTGACGAGTATTTACACAAGGGCGATAGGGGTACCCGTAATGTCCAGATTGATGTGAGTGGAGATCTGAAAAATTCGATTGACAAAACGGTCCCTTATGGTGGGTTAAGTAGCAGGAAGCTTACAACACCCGAGGTCAGGAGTAAAATGAGAGATCCACAGAATATTCGTAATGAATCTTTTATTGGGTCCCAATCAACTGCGGGTAAACTGGCGGCTTTATGGGCAAATAAGGTTCCTGAGAAAACAGGCCGTGTTGTATCGATTAAAGATACAAAAATACGTGGACAAAATTCGTTCCCTAATGCGAAAGGCGCCGGCACAAAAACGGTGACAAAGTAATGGCAATATTCGCAGTAGATCCAGCATACAATCCGGAGAGGGCGGGAAAAATTACTCCCCAGACTAAGCTTGCCCCGGGTATTACTGTTGCAAAATTTTTAGGAGGGTATGGGTCCTCTACAAACATGAACCATATTACTGATAATACCGAGAGGTTGAATCTTGCAAAGAACTATTCGATTCATGCCAGTATTATGAGGCGAGTCATTAAAAATCAGGGTGAGTTTAATAATCACCGTATGATTGTGGCCGAAGGGTTATACGTCCCTGCTCCTGACGAAAAACTGACAACTAACTCGATTGCAGATTTAAAGTCCAAGGGGCGCGCGGTCGTCTATGAGCTCCGGGGGGCCGACGGCCTCATCTCACTTCAGAAGACCTTTGATTTAGCGAAGTATCTTAAGGATAATGAAAAATTCGAGAAGATTACACTCGCATATGATACTTTTAATCCAGATGAATCACTCACTGCACAACTCATTATTACAACACCGATTATTTCGAGCGGCTGGAATGTAAGATATAAAAATGAAATCGATACGACGTTCAATGAAAACGTTCAGGTGACTGGTGAATTTATGGAACAAACTATATAAATAGAATAACAAACTAGGAAGAGATATGGCAAAAGCGTTTTCAATCGAAGATGGTAATCTAAATGGATCGACCATTACACAGGCACAGGCTCGTGTATATAGTGATATCGATCTTACGTTTACGAATCGTCCTGCCGGTGATCTTTATAAAAAGAAAAATGTTGCCGCGGTCAAACAGGCAGTAAAGAATCTACTGTTAACTGGAAGAAGCGAAAAACCTTTTCAGCCAAACTTTGGTGGAGATTTAGGTGTTGCTCTTTTCGAATTAGATACTGATTATCAGCCACATGACATTGGCCAACAGATTGCTGCTACGATCGAGAGATATGAACCAAGAGCAAGAGTATTAAATATCAATTTTGTCTCGAATCCAGAGCGTAACGAAATTCGTGCAACCATTACCTTCGAGGTAGTAAATGTCGGAGAGACAGTATCACTAGACGTAAACTTAGCGAGGCTTAGATAAATGGCTACTACAATTAAATCGGCTGATCTTGATTTTCAGAATATTAAGGGCAGGTTGAAAGAATATTTTAAGGCGCAACCTGAATATGCAGATTATGATTTTGATGCCTCGGGTCTGTCAAATGTCCTCGACGTATTAGCATACAATACCCATATTAATGGACTTACCGCAAACTTTGCATTGAACGAGTCCTTTCTTAATACAGCCCAGCTTCGAAGTTCTGTTGTATCACATGCAGAAACTCTTGGTTATGATGTTAGATCGATGACTGCTTCGAAGGCTTTATTAAATCTTTCGTTTAATCTTGCTGGTGTGGCAAATCGTCCTCCAGCCGTCCTCGTACCAAAAGGCCTGACGTTTACTACACAAATCGATGGCACTACATATACGTTTAGAACACTCGATGCATTCAATGCAAAAGATAACGGCAGTGGACTTTATAATCTTGAAACGACTGCAGGTTCATTCGATATTCCAGTACACGAAGGTATTGAAAAAACAAAGACATTCTTAGTAGGTGAAAAAACCGAGAGACAGATATATGTTATTCCTGATCAGAAGATGGATAAAGCCACTACAGTCATGCAAGTCTTTGATACTTCAAGTTCTTCAAACTTTGTCAGCTATTCACCAGTAAAAGATGCTGTTGTTATTACTCCTGAATCAGAGCTATACACAATACGAGAAGCTCCAAATGGGTTTTATGAAGTTAATTTTGGTGATGGCATTTCTTTTGGTAAATCACCAGATCCTGGAAATAAAATCGTTTTAAAGTATCTTTCTGTCAGTGGTCCTACTGCAAATGAAGGTACCGTCTTTTCGTCCACAAGTAATATTACAGTAAATGGTCAATCATATCCGGTTTCAGTAGTAACTGCGGCTGAGTCAACAGGTGGTGCAGAAAAACAATCAATAGATTCTATTAAGAACTTGGCTCCATTTGCATATGCTACACAACAGAGATTGGTTACATCACTCGATTATAAAGCTACGATACAAAGTAATTATACCGTGATTGAAGATGTGACAGTCTGGTCAGGTGATGAGAATGTACCAATTGATTATGGAAGAGCATATGTCTCTATTCTATATAAAACTGGTACTGCAACAAATACAAAAACAGAAACAGAGTCAAGCATCGTAAACAACTTTACCAAGAATCTATCTGTGATGTCAATTGCAACAAAGTTTGTAGATCCAATTACAGTGTTTATTGAATTGAATACAGTTTTTAATTTTGATCCTGCTCTTACTGGTAATACTCTAGCTTCTGTAGAAACAGATGTATTTAATTTTAAGAAAAACTTTTTTGCAAATAACCTTGAAAGATTTGAATCAGTATTTCGTAGATCGAATCTTTTGACCGAGGTAGATGCCTTAAGTCCAGCTATCTTATCATCAAGAACTGAAGTAAAATGTCAATTAAGATTTACTCCATCTGTTGGTGTTGCAACTTCACATAAGCTTGCATTCCCTATGAGAATTGCAGATCCAGATGATATTAACCATACTGTCATTTCAGATACATTCCAATTCCGTGGAGTTGTGGCACAATTAAGAAATAAACTTTCTGGTACTAAATTGCAAATATACGATTTGGCAGGAAATGTTTTACAAGATAACGTTGGTGAATATGATGCACCATCAGGAGTAGTAGATATAACTGGAATTAATCCAGAAGCTCTTATATTAGGTAGCACATACCTACGACTTTCTGTTGTACCAGAAAATCAAAGCTTTGTTAAACCTCTACGAAATTATGTATTGAAACTTGATTCAACCAACTCATCAACTTCAGCACTGATTGATAGACAGACCACTACATTGGAAGTCGATAACTAATGGCTAAAGAAGAAACCCTCAAACATTTTGATAGAATCGATATCAATTTTAGAAGAAGCTTGATAGAAGAGATCTTGCCTGAATATTTCAGGGAAGACTATCCTAATTTAATTGCATTTCTTGAGGGTTACTATGAATTCCAAGATTCTGATACTAATTTTGATGGAATGATTCATGAATTAAATACTATTCGAGAAACAGAAGATGCAAGTTTAGAAAGACTCGATCAGTTATTTGAAACTCTGGCACTTGGTGTATCTGGTGGTAATTTTTCATTTCCACGAGAAGCCATTCGAAACTTTGGAAATTTCTTTCGTGTAAAAGGTTCTCTTTTTTCTGGTGAAGGATTTTTCCGCGGATTCTTTGACGAAGAAGTTGAGATCATTTATCCAAAGAAATTTCTTTTTAATGTTGGAGAATCAGAACTTGGTGCAGAATACGGTAAGGTTATTCAAGATGGCGGTAAGTTCCAAGTATTCTCAATTTTAATTAAGTCACCGCTTTCGATTGGTGTATGGGAACAACTGTGGAGAAGATTTGTACATCCGACTGGTTTTTATCTTGCTAACGAAGTTGCAATCGAAGGTACTGACACAATTAATATTATTACAGATGAGTCTGTTCCAGATCCATTTAAAAATATTTTCTTTGTTATTGATAGCGCAGATGCAATTAGTAGTATCAATCCGCAACAAGCACAAGGTGATATATCACACCTAAATAATTACACCGCGCATGGAGCTAAATCTAATTTTGGCGCCAAGTTCCATATGAATGAACCGCAGTTTAGAACTAGTCCATATCGATTGACTGGATATTGGGCTGATTCAGCAATGGCTGCAACAGTTGGTGGAAAACAATACGCAACAATTAATGATGTTATGTTGCTTTATAAAGATCTGAAAGAATGGGCAGATTATGGACTCACATTTGATAACCTAGATTCTGCTGGAACAGGGATTAGGTATGATAATGCATTTGAAACATTCGATATGAGGTCCTACCCAACATATGATGCTGACTATGTAAGTCCTCAGAATTATGTAGCAATAGGTTATTTAACCTCAAATAAGCAGTATTAACATATATAAATAAGATTAATATTATTGCAGGATAGAAAATGGCAAGACAAAACATATTTACTGGAACAGTAGGCAACGATGGTACCGGAGATGATCTACGTACTGGCGCTACCAAAATTAATGCCAACTTTACTGAACTATATTCAAACATAACGGCTCTTTCACTGCAGCTTAATTTGCAAAGTGTTAATAGCAATGGTATTGGATTTGGTTTTGATGGCATTCTCTTTGATGGTGCTACTAAAGATTCGATGACAACTGTCACTCGATTAATTCCTGCTGATCCTTCTGGTATTAATAATATTACATTACAAGATAGCACAGGCACATTAGCCTTTATAACAGATATTAAGAAAGAAGCCGATCGCGATTATATTCTTGGAATTCGTGGAGGTACTACAAAGCTTCTCGACTCAGCTTCTGCAATTGATGCATTATTTGGTGCAGGTTTCTTAGATTCTGCTAGAGCAAATAGATTAAGTCTTGACTCTACTGATGTTACAGCATATATTGATTCTGCATATATACAATTTAGACAAAGCGGTGGCTTAGATTCAGCTCGTGCACTTGGTATGACACTACAAACATCGGTGCAAGTTGATTCTTCAATTGATTCAGCTGTTACACAATTTAAATTAGACAATGATATTGGAGTAAATCCAGTTGATACTACACTAGCTGCCTTAACAGCTCTATTGACTGGTGCAACAACAGATGTTACACCCGAAGATTCTGCTGGTGCAAACGGTGGTTCAGGTCCTGGTAATCTATACTTTACAACAGCAAGAGCCAACTCAGCAATTGATACTCGAGTAAATAAAACTTTTGTTGATGCGCTTAATGTAGATGCTGATACTTTAGATGGAGTACAATATTCAACTATAGCATCTGCAATTTCGGCTTTACCAGATTCTGCTCAAGTAACAGGAATTGTTACTGCTATTAATGCATCGATTCCATACGATCTTGTACCTGACCAAAATGAAGTTCGTGATCTTGGTACATCAGCTAAAAAATGGAAAGACCTGCATCTTAGCGGAAGCACTATACATCTTGGATCATTAAGATTAACAGATAATAGTGGTAAGCTAAGTATTCCTGGAACTACATTCGGTATGGATTCAGGTCAACCGCTTTCCTTTGATTCTGCCGCAACTAGAACTATCAAATCTGGTAGTGATAGTAAAATAATTGTCAATGCAAATCAAATACACATGGCTGCATCATCAAATGCTGCTCATAATGGATGGAGAGTAACCACAAACACACCAGCTGGTGGAGCATTTACAGATTTAGGAAATAAAGGTTTACTTTTTGTACCACAAAATACTACGACAGAAAGAAATAATTATAAAAATAATGCTTTCTATAGTTCGCATTACAGAAAAGGTGCGATGCACTATAACTCAGTAACTAATGGATTTGAATTAGCCGATAGTGATGGATGGTTTTCAATTAATAGATCTGCTGTAAGTTCAGGTGCTGTACAATATCTTACTTTTGCCATTGATGGCGCGGTAAGTGGGGCTAGTAATCAAGATTTATTTACAACTAATGGAGCTTCTCCTCCAAACGGAATGTTAATGCCAGTTGCTGGCACAACTACTCATATTACGGCCAACTTTACATCATCATCATACGGTGGTAGCTCATCAACTTTCTTATTAGATATTGATATTAATGGCGTTACACAAACTTCAAAATCAATTGAAGTTACAGGAAATGGAACTCAAACTTTGAATCAAACAGCAGCTGTTTCATATAATGCAGGAGATAGAATTTCAGTAGCTTTAACCCAAGACGCAGGTCATACTTCAACAAACCTTCACGTATTACTTAGAATTCAGGAATCTTAATCATGCCAGCAATTGTAACCGATGCTCTTAGAACTCTTTTAGCTAGACAATTTTTTGATCAGTTTGCCCAAAATACTGCGAGATATTATATTGGTATTGGCAGATCAGAAATTTGGGATAGCGCTGATACAGTACCAACTCCGATTAACAGAGCGAGTGATGTTACTGGCGCAAGAAACCAAATGCAATCTGTCAAGAAAGTTCAAGCAACATCTCTTGTAGTTCCACGATATAATTGGTCAAACGGCACAATATATTCACAATTCGATAGTCAAGTTTCTGGCTATCCTGCTAATCCATATTATGTAATGAATGGTAATAACAATGTGTATATTTGTTTAGAAACTGGTAGAGATAATAGTGGAGTGGCAGTTGGATCTACTGTAGAACCAACAAGTGCAAACAATGATTCATTTAGATTATCAGATGGTTATGTTTGGAAATTTCTATTTACTGTTAGTGCATCAAGAGCAAACTCATTTATGTCATCTAACTTTTTACCAGTTAAAAAACAATTGCAAACTGATTCATCATCAACCGGTATTCAATTAAAACAAGAAGAAATACAAGATACTGCCAAAGTTGGTGCAGTAACATCAGTTATTATTACTTCAGTTGGTAGTGCATATACATCAAATCCAACAGTTAATATTCTTGGTTCTGGTACTGGAGCTCAAGCTATAGCTAGAATTGATTCAGCAACTGGCACACTAGCATGGATTAAAATGGCTGATAGCGGTACTACTCAAAAGTTAGGATTAGGTTATACTCGAGTTGAAGTTGAAATTACTGGTGGTGGAGGCGGTGGTGCTACTGCCCGCGCGGTTCTTGGTCCAGATTCCGGAATTGGTGCAGACTGTCGAGTTGATTTAAAATCTGCTGCTATTATGTTCCATTCTCGTATTGAAGGAACAGATAGTAACTTCATCACAGATCAAGACTTTAGACAAGTGACATTGGTCAAAGATATTAAAGATGATGCAGGTTCAGTATTTACAGCAACAACTGGTAATACTCTAAAAAGAATGAAGTTATCAAGCGTAGTACAAGCTTTTACTAAAGACAAAATTATCAGAGGTCAAATTACTTTGGCTGAAGCATACATTGATGATATAGATTCATCAGACATTTATTATCATCAAACTACAACAACTGGTTTTTCTGATTTCCAAGATGGGGAAGTTGTTAATGAAACAAATGGTGTAGGTACTGGAATTATTGATTCTGCTAAGATCAATCCAGAAGTTAATCCTAACACCGGTGATATATTATACATAGATAATAGAGCAGCTATCTTACGGTCGAATGTGCAAGCAGAAGACGTAAAAGTTATTTTACAGTTCTAAAGGATGAGCGATGCCTAATAATTTTACTAAAAATCTATTTGCAACAACATATAGAGATGACTTTAGAGATAGCGATCATTATCATCGCATACTTTTTAATAGCGGTAAGCAATTGCAAGCTCGTGAGCTTACGCAAATGCAAACTATTATCCAAAAAGAAGTTGAAAGATTCGGAAGAAATATATTTAAAGAAGGTGCTTCTGTTGTACCAGGAGGCATGTTTGTAAATAATAAATATGAATATGTAAAAATTGATGCAACTACTAGTCTGCCTTCTAGTACTACTTCAATGATTGACGATACATTTGTTGGTCAAACTTCAAATGTTAGTGTAAAAGTAATAGAAATTTTACCTGTTGATGCATTGACTAGTGATCCTGCTACTCTTTATATTCAATATATTAATCAAAGTTCAGGCACTATTGGCACTGCGCCAATACGATTGACTCCAGGAGAAAATATTGTTGGAACTAGTAGTGGTGTTACACTAAAAGTTCAAACCACAAATACGTCATCAAATAAAGCTGTAGGTAGAGGTACGCGGGCTTCGATGCAACGTGGTACGTTCTTTACTCAAGGACATTTTGTTCAAGCTGATGAACAATCAATCTTAGTTTCAAAATATGATTCTGCTCCAACAGAAAACGTAGGTTTTGTAGTCACACAAGATATTGTAACGGTTAGTGATACTTTAGCTCTTTATGATAATCAAACAGCTAATCCAAATCTAACTGCTCCAGGCGCGGATCGTTATAGAATTAGGTTAACATTGAAAAATGAGTCTGATAAAGATTCAGCTGATACATTTGTTTTCTTTGGAAAGATCCGTGATGGAGAATTAATTGAAGCAGTTAGTGGTACAAACGATTATAACAAAATCGCTGAATTTGATGCTCTTCGTGTAAAAGAAATTAATGGAGATTTTGTAAAAAAACCATTTAGAATTAATTATGATTCTTCGTCATATTCTAACTTTAATTTAAATGTTTCTCCAGGCACTGCTTATGTTGCTGGCTATAGAGCACACAGAGCGGATCCTACAGTAATTGAAGTACCGAAAGCTACTACATCTATTACTATAAATGCTGAACCTGTTGGCGCAGGTTTTGGCAACTTTGTTTTAGTTGATTCTATAAATGGATTACCAAATATAGAAACTTTTGATTTGCAAAATTTAAGAAGTGTTAGGTCGTATGGTGGTTCAACAATTGGTACTGCACGTGTTAAATCGGTAGAAGAAGACGGAGCTTTAACTCGCTTCTATCTGATGGACATTAAGATGAATGCAAGTCAAAACTTTAGAGACGTAGCATCAATTGGTACAGCCGCAAATTCATTTGCTAACTTACAACTTGAAAATACCATAGCAGTTATCAAAGATGCTGCTAATAATGATTTACTGTTTGACTTTCCAGAAAATAGAGTTAAGGCAACTTCTGATGTTACACTTACAACACAAAGAAGATTAACTGCAACTACTGATGGTAATGGTGATACTACTTTTCCTGCTCTAGCTAGTGGCGAAGTTTTTGCAAATGCAAATCAATGGGTATTTTCTGCAGTTGCTGGTGTTGCATTCACTCCAACTACTGTCACAGGTTCTGGAACACAATCAGCGTCAATAACTGGTGGACCTGCTAGTACAGCTATAGAAGCAATTGTGCAAGTACAAAAAGATGGTGTTACAAGAACCAAATCTCTTGCTACTCAAACAATGGCTGCAAGTATTACAAATCCTGGCGGTGGAGGACAACCATACATTAATTTAGGTAAAGCTGATATTTTTGAAGTACAAAGAATTCGTACAGTAGATTCTGATGGTAGTGATTTAAGAGCAGACTTTCTTGTTGATAATGGTCAAAGAGATAACTTCTATGAAACTGGTAAATTACTTTTAAAGACTACAGCAAAAACACCAGTTGGCAACGTGTACGTAAGATTTACATATTTTAATCACGGTGCTACTGGAGACTATTTTGATGCATCATCTTATACTGGTCAAGTCACATATGGTCAAATTCCTGATCACACAAAAGCTGATGGATCTGTAGTTTCATTAACAGATGTTTTAGATTTTAGATCTCGTAAAGATGATAACAATACTGGATTTGCTGCAGCAACTGCAAGAGTCAATGAAATTCCAGTAAATACTAGTCTAGTCACATTAGATACAGAATATTATTTGCCTAGATATGATAAATTAGTAATTGACCAACAAGGAATTATATCTGTAGTTCAAGGTACGCCTTCTTTAACACCAAAATTTGCAAATACTCCAGAACAAACTTTGGAATTATACCGTATCGAATTGAATGCTGGTTCAAAAAATGTAGATGATATGACAATGCGTAACATTGAAGCTAAAGGCTTTACAATGCGCGATATCCAAAAACTTGAAGATAGAGTTGATGATCTTGAAGAAGCTACTGCATTGAGTTTATTAGAAGTTGATGTACAAAACTTTTCAGTCTTTGATTCTTCAGGTACCGATAGAACAAAATCAGGATTTGTAGTTGATAATTTTTTAGATCACTCAGTATCATTTACAGCAAATTCAGAATATAAAGCATCAATTGATCCATCAGATAGAATTATGAGACCTACATTTAATGAAGAAAATGCTCGTCTAATTTATGATTCAGATTTATCAACAAATACAGTATTAAAAGGCGATAATGTTTATATTAAATACACAGAACAAAGTTATATTAATCAACCTGTAGTGTCACAAACTATTAACGTTAATCCATTCGCCGTTATTACTCACAGAGGTAATATGTTCCTTTCTCCTTCATCTGATGAATGGAAAGAAACTGTTTATATTGCACCAAGAATTATTCAAGGTGGAACAAGAATTGATAGAAGTCAAGCATTTAATTTCAACAACTGGAATTGGAATTGGGCTGGCAACCAAAGAGGCAGAGTGGTTGCACGAAGGCAAATGGGAAATATGGTTCATACTAATAGAGTAGTACGGGACGAAACTATTAGAGAGGTTATTGGAGATAGAGTAGTTAATGTTGCTATTATTCCATTTATGCGCTCGCGAATGGTTTTCTTCCAAGCTCAAGGATTGGGTCCTAATGTGCAAATGTGGCCATGGTTTGATGGTGTACCAGTAAACGATTGGGTTAAATCAGAAGCATTCCAAAGATTTGCTACTACATCAGATGAATATGGAAATAGATTAAATACTGCAACACAGCATCCTAATGGTCCATCAACACTTACTACTACTCCACAAGGTTTAGTAGAAGGATCTTTCTTTATCCCATCTACTCCAAATCTCAGATTTAGAACAGGTGAAAGAGAATTTAAACTATTAGATATTACAGCTAATAATGAAAAAGATGCTCTTTCTATTGCTAAGACAACATTTAGTGCAGCAGGTCTTATTGAAACTCGGCAGCGAGATATTCTCTCAACGCGATTTATTACAGTTCGTGGCCAACGAGATATGATCGATGACGGGCCAAGCGATCCACTAGCACAAACCTTTTATGTTGATAAAGTCGATGGAATATATGTTACAAGAATTAGGTTGTATTTTGCATCAAAATCTAATTCAATACCAGTACAAGTAGAATTAAGACCAGTAGAAAATGGTCATCCGTCATCGACTACTACTATTCCTGGTTCAGTTGTTTTTGTTAATCCAGGAAATGTGACAGTTAGTAATGATGCATCTGCTCCTACAGATTTTAGATTTGAAGAGCCTATCTTCTTAAATCCATATACTGAATATGCATTTATTGTTAAAGCAGAAACTACAGATTATAATGTGTATATTGCAGAAACCGAACAGTTTGTTTTGAATTCTACAGAAAAGAAAGTTACAAAGCAACCAACTCTTGGTTCTTTATTCTTATCACAGAATTCATCAACATGGGAACCTGCACAAACCAAAGATATGATGTTCCAAATCCATCAAGCACAATTTGATTTAGCTGGTGGTACGGCAGTACTAGAAAATGCTCCTATCTCTCGCAAATTAATGGATGAAAATCCACTTACATTTGATTCGGCAAGTAGCACTCTCATTGTAAATCAAAAGAATCATGGATTTATATCAGGTGATAATGTAAAAATTTATGGACTTGATTCAGGTACTGCATATGGTGGTGGATTAGTTGGTTCAGATATTCTTGGTTCTCGCACAGTAGTTGCAGTTGATGAAGATAACTTTACAATCACATTATCAAAAACAAATCCTAGTAGCGCATTTAACTTTGGTGGCACAGCAGTAATGTCAACTCGGAATATGATGTTTGAAACAGTAGTGCCATTCGTTGAGCCACTATTGCCAATTAGCACTGGAATGACAATAAGAGGTAAATTTACTTCTGGCAAATCGCTCGCTGGAACAGAAACGCCATATGCAAAGGATGTTGTATTTACTGATCTTGATGTTAGAGAGAATAATGTCTTTAATACACCAGCAATGATTGCAAATGCTGATTTAGAAACAAGTAACATAGGAGCTGGCGTAAAATCAGCTACTATAGAATTAGGTTTGACGACTGGCAATCCAGACGTTTCTCCTTTAATTGATATGCAAAGAGCGTCTATGTTCTTAATTCATAATCATGTTGATATGCAAGACTCAGCTAATGCACCAGTCAATGCACCGCAACATAATACACCAATTAACTTTGTTGATGAAACTGCTGCAATCGGTGGATCACATATTGGTAAGCATATTGTAAGGCCAGTAACTCTTGAAGAAGATGCTATTGGCTTGAAGATATTACTTTCTGCTCATCGTCCATCAACAGCAGATTTTGATGTTTATTATAAAGTTGCTAATGATGGAGAAAACTTTGATGACACTCCATGGATCGAAGTTGCAAAAGAAACAGAACTACCATCAGATGAAAATCCAACTGTGTTTAGAGATTATAGATATTTGGTAGGAGGTCAAAATGGTCTATCAACTTCTTTCTCTCGCTTCGTGATTAAAATTGTAATGAAATCTACTAATTCTGCAAAGCCTCCAATTTTCAGAGACTTAAGAGTAATTGCATTGGCTGTATAATGAAGAAATATATAAAGGTCGAAGGATCACAAACATTAGTTAGAGATATAAACTCGAACGCTATATTAAATACAGATACGGCTACTATTAATGCTGCACGTGAAGCTAAGAGATTAAGGCAATCTCGAAATAACGAAGTGGTTGAGTTACGAAACGAAGTAAGAGAAATGAAAGACTTAATTAACAAACTGATAGAGAAACTGTAATGCCAAGATTTATACAAGTAAGCTTAACTAATCCTATCGGAACTTGGGTGCAAAAGACAAATGCACTTCAAGGATATGTCGGTGATCTTGACGATCTTAATCCGAATATATTGACTCATATTCCAAATGCAGACTCTAGTGTAGTGTCTGTATTGAACTTCCTTGATTCTTCTGTCTCGCAAATGCAAGATAGTGTGAATATGCAATATATGAAACTAGACTCGGGAGACTTTGGTTTAATTCGAGTTGATAGCGCTATAATTAAACACCTACAAGTTGATAGCGGTTACTTTGGGTATTTACAAGCCAATAGTGCAGATATTACTCATCTAAATTTTGATAGTGGTACGGGACACCATCTTAAACTTAGAACACTTATAGTTACCGGAGATTCTACTGGCTTTGACTCTAACATGGCAGTTAGATTGCCGTATGGAGCAATCGATAGTGCCGAAATACACGATAGCTCTATTGCTTCCAGACATTTACAAAACTTAACAACTACTTTGATTTTAGATTCAGCTAGCGTAGTATTGAAAACATTATTCACACCAGGAAGATAGATTATGGCCGTACGTAGCCCTTTATATTATACAGATTCTGGGAATCTGAAAGAATTTAACCTTGTAGAATTGAATGACATCTATGCGGCAGCAAAAAAATCTTTTTTGCAAAGCCCTGCTGTTCAACTTACGGTTCAAGGAAGTGGCGGAAATTTAGGCAACTTATCTGAAACCCATGTTATAGCTTCAGCCGTAACAAATAATAGTAGAAGATTTTCTAATAATAATGGTAGCTTAGGTAATATTTCTACAACTACAGTTAATTATTCTCGTATAGAACAAACTGTTACAAATCCTACACCTGGTCAAGGCGCAAATCCGTTTGACTTGACATTTTTGAAGAATCAGTTAGGTTCGAATTGGCCAGTATATCATAGATTTTCAAATCCAGGTGGTGGTCATAGAGCAGGTGGAGATAGCCAAGATAGTTCAGAGTTTATACCATTTACTGATCAAGATTTCTTAGACACATTTGCTAAACCAGTTTTACAACAAGTTGCTGGTCAAAACATGACTACATTTGAACCACTTTATATAATCCATGATGCATTGACAATTGGCAATCCTCGATATTCAATAGTAAGTAATACACCAGTTTATACTGATAATACTGCCAATATTGCCGCTTTTAATGCAGGAAATTTGCCAGAAGCTCGAACTCAAAATGTTGTAGTTAATAATTACTATTTGTATAAATTAAACACTAATAGATTGGGTCAACAATTTGTATTTGATTCAAGTGGACAAGCTAGTCCTACTGGATATAGAGATTCTGCATACAATAGAACAGTTGCAGGAACTGGATTTAAATTGAATGTTGAAAAAATAGCTGGATCTCAATATGCGACTTCTGTTAATACAGCAGGTAGCGGATATGTAGTATCAGATAATTTTATTGTAACAGGTGAAAAATTAGGCGGTAAAAGCCCACAAAATGATTGCGCAGTTTATGTTGATGCTATTGATTCTTTTGGTGGAGTCACTTCTTTACTCGCAAACCCAACGAAAATGGGTATAGGTAATCAGTATAGACAACCTCTAACTCATACTGCGAATGGTGATTTGCAAACAATGACTAAAACTAATTTCGAAACATTAGTTAATTATGCTATGAAAGCTCTTGCTTTTAATACTCAAGGATTTCAAGTTAGATTCCAATATAACTCTGGTACACAATGTGGTTCATCGATGCTAGATACTCGTTTGACGGGCGCATCACAAGTAAGACGAGATCAACAGTTGCAAGATAACTATAGATCTCAAAGAGTGCCGACTGGAGGAACAGCAACACACGTGAAGACGCACTATTTAGGAGTGAAAATAACATGATCACAGAAAATAATTTATTACAAGCCATTTTTACTAATGATGAAGGAACAAACATTCAGGCCTTTATCGAAGAAGTAGATGGTAGTATTACGAATATCAATATTCTAGTTGATGCTGATCAAGCGTTATTTCAAGAACTAATGACTGTTTGTTCTATTGCTCAGATTGAGACTTGGACTGATAACTATTACGAGAAAATTGGTGAAGAAATTGAAGAATATCAAAGACAGTTAATTGAACAAGGAAAGATTAGTTATGTAAGAGCCACTGGGCCAGAAGATAATGCAAAAATTATGGCAGACATTGGAGCATTTTTACTTACGTATGACCCAACTAATGCTGATCACGTAGAGAAACTATTTAATCTAAAACTGGAAATGTTTGAAATTGATGCTGTAGATTCAGCAAGCGATGTAGATAAAACTTCTCTTAGAGAATCATCAACTCCATTTGAGGCATTAACTATTTACAATTCAATAATTACATAGTATAGTGTAATAGTTTGACATCAGGATTTATTTGATCTAAATAAAAATAAGAACCAGGATATTTACGATTTGCTTGAGCCAGCCATTCTTTGGTTGGCTTTTCTACCATCCGACCTACCCAAGTATCAGGCACAAATTTTAAGTCAAGTTCTTTCTTAACCATCCATTCTACAAAGTTTTCTTCTCCATTAACTGGTCCTGGTTTTGATCCTAATTCTATCCAAAAGTTTTCATAATATTCTTTATTCGACATAAATTTTTCATAAATGTATTTAGTATCAGATGGATAAAATTTATAAAATCCTCCGTTTAATTCACAATCGCTACTATCTTCCCACCACGATCTCATACTTAAAAATTGTCCTCTTTCAATAGGATAATTTAATATGTCTTCATACTTATTTATAAGATCAATATCAATATCTAAAACTACAATTGGTTCATCGATATCAAGATTAAAAAAATTCAATTTATTCCATTGCAGTTTTAATCCATTTTTTTCTGAATGTATTACGTGTAATCGATCTATTTTTTCTATTAGATTAATTTCATAATCAAATCCATATTTGTCGCCTATACGGCATGTATATACATCTATTGCCATAATTGTTTTACTTCATCATATATTTTAATTGCATCATGCAATTCGAGATTTGTGGCATCTCCAGGATCGGTGTTAAATGCACACATAATTTTATCTCTTCTAATAATATGTTTATCTAAATCATTTGGCCATTCACATCCACGATTAAACGAATAATACATTGAAGATGGAACAAAGTCAAATAAATCTAAATGTCTTTGACTAATGAAATTATCTGTGCCACCAGTATAAATGTGATATATTTTCTCTGCATTTTTTAAACAGTCATTCCATATATTTTCAAGTTGATTATCTTTCCACATATAAAATCCACCATTTGTGTATGCGCCATTTCTACGTTTCCAATCTGGTCTAGCCTCGTGATTTCTATTATGCCACCATGATCTACCAACTATTGGTCTATTAAACATATTGATAAGTGGTGTCATATCATTGTGTATAATCATATCAAGATCTAAAGCTATTCTCAATCCATCCAATCCCCAACCATTTGGTTTGAAATAGTTTAGTTTTGGCCTATCCCACAAACGAGGTTTATTATTTAACCAGTTATCTGATGCAAACATCTCGTCTGGCGTTGATTCTGGTAGGTCTCGTAGGAATGGGAGTATAGATATACGCTCATCTATTCCCTGTGCGTCCTGGGTCTGACAATGAAATATAAATTCAAATGGCATATGTTTTTTAACCATATTGAAAAGCCGGTTGACGTATATAGGTCCATATGTTTCACCCCAACGGCTACAAAGCACATGGATCATTGTTTACCTATTAACATGAATCTTTTATTGTCATGATAGTCGTCAAAAGGTATTTCACCTTCATAATCTATTTTTTGAAGGCCAGTTTGGTGTACAAAGTCTTCAAGGCTGTGTACACAGTTTATGTGCGAAGTTTCTTGTAAGAAATTATTACTCTGCAAGGCACACAAACCGTTCAACTTTATATCTTTCATATGCCACATATGTTCGCATGAAGTATTGATAATAATATCAGATTCTATTTCTTCGCAATCAAAACTAACATCAGATTTTTGGGTTGTGACATCATTGCCAAACATAAACCTCGCTATAGCAAGAGCTTCTTCGTCATAATCTATAAGTCTTATTGTTTTAATGTTTGAGTAGTAATTCAATAATAAAGGTACAATAACTGTGCCATACCATGATCCAAGTATTGTAATATTGTTTGCTGTACCAGTAACCATATATAAATGTTCTACTAGCCAAGATTTTGCCATTACTTGGTTTTTGGAAAATGATTTCGCGAAGTCATTTACACGATGAGGATATTCTTCGTTAACATGCATAATCATTGTAGAATAACGCCAGAAAGGTATCGGACATTTAGACATTGTTCTTGTAATATTCAAAACTTTCCTTTCCTAATATTTGGCCGTTTACATTGCATTTTATACATGGATTAAGTGCACGTTTGTTTTTCATTAAATTATTTCTATACACTTTGAATTTTTCTGATTCCCATATTTTATGTATTGGTGTTTCTTGTACATAACCAAATACTTTATATTGTGACCAATCGTTACTACATAAGCCAACAGCTCCATTCCAATTAATAAACATTTTGTAAAAAGGTAAATAGCATGCTCTATTAATACTAAGCTCTTCTGATTTCTGCCAAATGTCAGTACGATTTACTTCGACTTCTTCTGGTAAACCATCATAGTAATGCTTGTATATTCTTTCTACATGACTATACTGAGATAAGAAGGCTTCATATCTTTCACTATCATCTACATCATACATTGATATTTTAATACAGTTGACACCAGCATCAATTAATTGAAATGCAGTTTTTTGAGTTAAAAAATCTCCGTTAGTTATTAGTTTTATCTGTTTTAATTGTACATTATTTGAAAGCAATTGTACATGCTTTTTTAAATTTTTTTGCAATAAAGGTTCACCGAAACCTGCAAAGGTTACAGTGCCTCTATAATCTATATCTTGTAAAGATTTATTAATTGCAATGATTGTATCATCTACCATCATTGCCTTCGTATTTTTAAATCCATGACCACGTGGACAAAATCCGCATGTTCTATTACATATATCAACAGGATTTATTTCAATCGAAGAAAGGGTGTTCTTTGTCAAGAGCATTCTTAGTTACCATATTGCGGTTGATCAATGCCATACGACAATGACCATCAAGTTCTTTTACATGAAAATGACGAGCAAATTTTTCATAATTTTTAATCAACACATAATTGGCATGTGAAGGTATACAGTCATAATTCTTTTCTATATATGCCTTAGTAGCATTCATTCTTTTTACGTGATTCGGTATTTCATCAAGAATCGATATTAGATTGCTTTCTATTCCTGGTAATGACACTTGTGCAGGTCTTAAATTCTGTATTTCGTTAATCAAAACTTCGTGGCCAAACGCATACCCAAACCTTGATCCTGGTAATGCTAAAGACTTACTTAAAGTTTTTAATACTAAAACATTTGGAGAACCATATTTAGCCTTTGGCATTTGCTCACAAAAATCTGCATAAGCTTCATCGATAATTACCAATTTATGTTTAGAAATTAGTTCATCGTAATCTTCTATAATTGTTCCGTTTGTGCCATGAGGATTCGCAATATAACAAACGTCGTTTCCAGTGGGTATTTGGTATAGTCTTCTACACATTTCAACTGGAGCCCATGTATTTGGACCAGATGCAAAGCTAAATCCTTTTTCTTTTATTATAAGCATTATTCTCATGATCAGTTCGCTTAAGCCTAAACCAATAGCAATCTGACGAGCATACAAATCATAATAATCTGATAATATTTTATATGACTTACTTGTGTCTGAATATCGATTTAAATCAAACTCATATGTAGGCAGCGCTGCATCAAAACAAACGTTATTTGATAAATCTATTTTGTGTCCTGTTGGATATTGCGGCTGAGTCCAATCAGGCCTTAATTCCAATGTTTTTGTATCCATGGATCTTCCCCTAATTCATCTTGCTTTTTGTCAAGTAGAATATGTACTGATTCTGGCCTTTGTATAAGTTCATAATCATTTGGAAAACGATGCTCAATAAAAGAATCAATACCTGTAAATATATCCATAATTTTATTTTTGTTTTTAATAAAATACTCCCAAATATGGTGTCTTTTTGTTATTTGGTTCCACATCAAAATAGACGAATTTATGGAACAATATCTTTGTTTATTACCAATTGTGTCCATATCTAATTGTTTTAAATCTATCCAATCAGTATGAATAAATTTAGGCATTTTACCTGGATTCCATAAGTTTGTTATGTCACCAGTAATTACAGTATCAAGGTCAAAGAAACAACCTTCTTCAATAAAAGTCTCATCGAATAAAACCATTTTGGCCCACCATTTCTCTAATCCGAAATCAGGTATTTGTATTGTATGAATATGTGAGGGTAAGGTTTTATCGTCTGTAATGCATGAGAACTTGAAATCTCCATGGTAGTTTTTAGCTATCATGTTTTCAAGCTTGATTACAAATGTAGAGTCGTATCGAGTTCCTACTTTAACGCAATAAAAGTTCATGCCTATCTAACCATAGTTTGGCATGAGGTGTGTTTTTGTATTTATCAAATAAAGGTACCCCATCTGTGTAGTGTATAGCCTTTGCATCATCACATTCGTAATAACCTTCAAGACAATTCCATTCTAAAGGTATTTCACCAATCTCTTCATCCTTCAACCACTTAAACTGATGCAGCCATAATGGATTACAGTCCGCAATAAATGGAGGTCGAAGCAATCTATTAGACGGGTGACCACAGTTCCATAACATTAAAGAAGACCAATTCTTTCTTTTATATGAAGTTTGTTGTTTGCCATCCATTTTTAAATCAGATTTTGGTTCATACTCAGGATGTTTACACACTACAACTGCATATTTAGAATCTGCGTAATGTAATAATTTTCGAACATCATCTAAAAAATAAAAATCACTATCACAAAATAAATGCCATCCATGATATTGCATCATTTCTGGTACTAAAAATCGTGACATCGTAAAGGCTGTTGATCCATCTCTAAAAGGTAAAAACATATTTTGAGTAGGTAATGTATCAACTGATAAAGTCGATTTGCAAACTTTATACTGAGCTTTTAATTTTTCATCCCAACCAATTATGCATTTCATCTTTTACAATCCTATCCAAATTATCATTTTGATCAACATTAAAAAATGGCACTGTCATATAACTTTGTGTGATATATTTATCGTAGTGGTCTACGTTCCATGTCATACCTAAATTTCCATTACCAAATAACACAGGTCTTTCTTGGCCATCAAGATATATCTTATGAGCTGGTGCAGATAACATAAATGTCGGAGTGTTTGTAAAAAGGGCAAGTGCTAAAAGTGTAGATCTTTCGCTAATAACATATTTACAATGAATCATATCGTTTACTAGATCTGACCACTTAGTTTTATAATCAAACATTTTAACTTCAAGACCATTATCTTTTGCATGTTTAAATGCTTTTTCTAAAGATATTCCTCGAGTTTTTACGTGGTAACTATCAAAGCCTAATGGAAATGGCTCTTTAATCATTACATAATCACCATCTCCAATCCATTGTTTTTCGAATGGCCATAAAGATGTAAATATTTCGGTATCTTTGAATGGTATGTGTGATACAGTAGAGATTGTAAATCCTACTTCAAATTCTGGCTTTTTAAATGATTGCGTAAGAAATTTTAATCTGTCAAGATTTGTTTCAAAATCTTCTTCTTTAAATTTACCACACGCATCTTCAGATACTAAGATGAGTATATTCCATCCCATAATAAAAGTTTCATTATCTGTAAATGAATATTTTAAAGATTCATAAATTCTTTGAGCTTTTGCAAGAGACATTGCAATCTGAGAGCCTGATACTCCCAAATCCCACATATCTTTTATAAGTAGTGTATCGTCGTGATGATATGCTAGTGTTCTATTCGAGTAAATTACATTCATTTAATACTATATCAATCGCTGCATTATATTGTTCAAGGGTACCATCATTATTCATATGGTAATCTGCATTAGATTCTAACCAACTTACGTCAGCTGCATGTGATTCTATTTCTTTTATATATTCTGGTTTTACTAACTGATAAGAATTAGATTTTCCAATTAATCGAGGATCACGTATTTTTTCTCTAGCAAATAGACGTTCGCACTGTGTATCAATTGGTGCAGATACAATAAGTACATTATGATTATCACTAGATTTATTTTCTACTATCCATCTGCCAAATTCTGGTGTGCATTGAGTCCACACAGGCCGATCAATAAGAAATTTCATCAAATAATCATATAACGCAGGAAACTGTGATTCTAATTCTTCGATCATGCTATCAATATTTGTTTCACTAAAGAACGGCCCAGAAATAGGATCATAAGTTGATTTCATTGTACGACGATGAGTAATATAAATTTTATATAAATTATCACTTGCAATGTTGTGGTAATCGCATCGTTGTTCGAACGTATTTACGCCAGATCCTTGTGTACCGCAAATAATAAGTGCCATTAAAGTCTCCTATCCATCATCGTATCATATGCATCGATTGTTAAACCAATGAAGAATTGGTATACATTATCACCTGTTGCAAATGCTTCGTGTATTAATGATGAATCAAATATGTAAATCTTTCCAGGTTTGATACTATTTATAACCTTTCCATCCATTTTTAACTGCATATTTGCTGATGTTGTTCCCCACAATCTTAAGTTTGGAGAAGGAACTTTAACATCGACATGGGCTTTGAAATGCCCCATAGTATCCCATTTTAATATTGCGCTTCTACACAAATAATCACCAAACACGTCTATTAGCGGCGATAGAGAAGGCATATTGCATACTTCAGTTTTTTCTAATATATCATGGTCAAATAATATTTTATCGATATTTTGATGTAACATAAAATGTTCATCGAGTGGCATACGAGATGGATCATTTATTTCATCTAGTTTACCAGTTAAATTAACAAGAGGTATTCCAAATCTTGGATAAGATGTGTGAGTATTTCCCCATTGAGTAAACTCGTGGCTATATTTTTCGATGTCTTTATCGAATTGATTTAAATCGATATCGATATCGGTTTCTACGATTGGACTAGTATGTAACTCTTCATACCTTTCTTCTTCCACAGCTGGCAAAGAAATATATCTAAATATCATAGCCATTAATTTATCTTCAGGTTGACCTTCAAGATGTGGATGTGTTTTAAATAGTTGATCTAATGCTTCTTTCATTGCGTCATCCTTGCATAGTATTGTCGCATTACAGCACTAGCTTTTAAGCAAACTGTAAAATGAATTCGAGGAGTTTTGCCTAAATTCATAGCTGTGTGTTTATTTGTAGTGTGCAGTTGATATGTATTACCAACTTCTGGCATTTTAAATATTTTATCATTTACAATAAACAACGCGTCCTCGTTTGTGGTCAATGGGATATGAATTCTATCAGTTATATCGTAATGATATGAATATCCTCTAAAACTTTCATCGAGAGTCATATATCTACCTCGACAAATATCGTACTTTTCGTTTAGATCGTTATAAACTTCTTCAGCATAGGTATTTTTAAAAAAATCATTTATAACAGTAAAATCATTTTGGTCTAGTTTATATTTTGTAAGATCTCCAGAATTGAATGAATATCTTTTACCATCTATAGAACTAACATGAATTTGTTGGCCGAGTTCTTCTAGTCCGACAATACAATCTAATAATTTTTTAGAATCGTATCTATCTTTTAATTCTGTAAGCATTTAATAATCTCTTCGTATGTAGTTTCAAAATATGAAATCTTGAATAGGTATCTATCTTTTTTACCTAAGTTGTTAACACCATGCATTTTTGTTGTATCAAGTACTGCAGTATTATATGTAAATTCTCCGTAATCGTTAAAGGTAACTGGTGCAGCTTCGTCATTTAAAATGTGGTTTATTGAGCATGTGGTGTTGTAGTCAATATGAGGCAGTAATACTGAATTTGCATCAAGGTGATAATATCTCGGAGAACCATATGGTAATTTAAATTGATTGCAAAAGAATTGCATTTCTCTTTCAGCCCATCTGACAGTTTGATTTATGATTTTCCAATTATCATATGATCCATGTTTTTCGTCAGCATAAACTGTAGGATCTTGACTTTTCAATTCTTCTAATAATCTTACGTCGTCAAAATTATGTTGTATTTCGTAAACTGGCTTCATAATTCATCCTTAGTGCGTGTTCATCATATGACATTACCTTTGGATTCCAATCTTTAAATTGAAATTCTTTATATGTTATATAGATGATATTTTGATAACAAGAGGCCAGATTACCCTCATGAACTTGTACTAATCCATTATCATAGCTTTTCCAACGTTTATTCAATGAATGTATCATAGTAGTAAACGCTTTCCACCATAATTGTCTCCCGGCTTTTTTAGAATTTCTCTGTTGCATACTAATAAAATATAATTTATAATTTAATTTAAAAAGTTCCCTCATAGATCCATTCATAAATCGTAAAGCAGATATTAATTCTTCACGCTTCGACCATGGTCCACGAGATTTTGGAAAAAGATACCATCTATTAAATATGCGACATACATTAGGGGTGTATTCTTTTACTCCAGCCATGGCAATAGGTTCATTGTCAAATCCGTATTGAATAGCAAAAAATACGTGGTCAGAAATTTTTAATTTTTCTTTTGTATAATTTTCTCTTAGTTTATTATTTGTATCAGTTAAACATAAAGTTCGAACTCTTTCAAATTCTTCATTATCATAGTCAAAGACCCAAAGATACCCAGCATCATTTTCTATTTTTTTATTCACGGGTACTTCTTCCCTCCTTAACTAATACTACTTATTATACCATAAAATGAGCTCTTTGTACATGTATAAATAGAGTAATATGCACAATTAGTTTTATTTATAAATAGATCAAGAAACATTTTGCGGGTGGAACATGGCACAGTACGAACATTTTAGGTTTGATCAAGGCTC
>Ga0181409_1000058_pt1 | contig 36199 bp, 35 predicted proteins | sample 32SPOviralmetaG_FD_130138 | JGI IMG/M metagenome (GOLD analysis project Ga0181409, IMG submission 130138) | Marine viral communities from the oligotrophic San Pedro Time Series (SPOT) site, San Pedro Channel, CA, USA - 32 SPOT_SRF_2012-05-30 | ecosystem: Environmental > Aquatic > Marine > Strait... | reverse complement strand
CTCTATGTTTAATAAAAGATACTAAATCGTATTTTGGGCAACCTTTTAAATCCCCCATTTCATATACCTTATCAATAAAATCTAATTCTAATTTTAAAGATAATTTTGCTGCTTCTTCAATATCTGATTTTAATTCAGGTGTATTAAATTCAGGGTGTTCTTGCATTAATGTCCTAAATAACCAACAACCTGCTTCTGAATGTAATGATTCATCTCTGATACTCCATTCTACAATCTGACCTACTCCTTTTAATTTATTATCTAACTTAAATGATAGTAAAACAGCAAATGAACTAAATAAGTTTACACCTTCTGTAAATGCTGAAAATATAGCTAATGATTTAGCTCTCTCATGCCAGTTAGGGGTACCATCATGGGAATCTCTTACAGAGGTTAAAGCTTCAATTTTTGCCATTGTTGCTTCATCCTCTAAAAATTCACTAAAGTTATCTAAACCTAATTCTTCATTTAATAAAGAATAGGCTTCAGCATGGATAGTTTCAAATGCCCCAAAGGTTACAGCCATTTTAATTACTTCAGGCTTTCTAAACCAAGAAGTTACTAATGTTGACCAATAATCATTTACTACTGTTTCTGTTTGAGCGAATCCTTTAAGAATAGACCCAATAATATTTTTTTCGGATTCAGATAAATTTTGCTTCCAATCGTTAACATCAGACATCATAGGTACTTCAGTATGGAGCCAATGTGCTTGTTGTTGTTTTAACCAATAATCAGATGCTTGTTGATATTCGAATGGTTTATAAACGATACGCTCTTGTAATAAAGATTTTTTAGCCATTTTACTTAGTTATTAAAATTAAATATTAAATTCCTTGAGTTTGCTATGCAACTTAAATTTATCTTGCTTTGTAGTATCTACGTCGAAATTATTTGAACGGTGGGAAGAAACCATAGTCCTTTCTTCATCATCTTCCTCAGATCTATAAGGGGATACTGTAAAATGACCTGTAGAAGTATCAGCTAAAACTGAATAAGTGTGGCCATCTCTACCGTAACGGTTTTTCATAATATGAAATCTACCAGTGTTTCGTTCTTTATCTTCTTTTCTTCTAGAAAGAGAAGCGGCAAAGTCAGCAATCATCATCTTATCATAAGAACCTGCTGCTTTATCCCCTTCTATAATTTCATCACGTGCCCCTGCTCGATTAACTTGAGAAACTGACCATATTGGGATGTTTAATTCCCGAGCTAATCCTTTGGTGCTTTGATAAATATCATCAATTTCATCCTTACGCTCCCTATTTTTTCTTCTTGATGAAAGTAGGTCAACATAATCAATGATAACTAAATCAGGTTTTGTACCAAGATCGGTACATTTTGCAATATGAGATTCAACTGTTGAGATTGTTGCCTTACCTGTTGGAAATTCTTTAACAATTAACTTTCCTGCTAATTCCGGAACTACTTTTTCTACTGCATCTTTATGATTAAGTATTTTACTTACATCTATTTTAGTAAAGAAAGCGTCATATCGTCTTGCTACATAATCTTCACCTAATTCAAGTGTATAGTGTAATACGTTATAACCTAACTTTACAGCAAATCCACCTAATGCTACTAGTGACCATGATTTACCACCACCTGGATTTCCAAATATTAACCCAAAATCACCATTACCTAATCCTCCTTGAAGTAAACCATTAAAATCATCCCAAGGGGTTGGGATTGTTTTACGTCTATCCACTGTATAACGCCCTTCAATATCTTTATGATATTCATGTCCTACATTTTTATCATTACCTGCTTTAATAGCATTATCAATTAAAAACCGGATCCCATCAAAATCACCTCCTTTAAGTAAATCTACAGAGGTCATTAATGCTTTTTTTAATTGTTGGTTTTTACAAAAGTTAGTAAATTCTTCTTGGACATATTTTAAATCATCATCAGATGCTACATAAGCATCCTTAAGTTGTTCTTTAATTGCAATTTGTAATACTTCATTTTCTACTTTTTGCAATTCAACTTTTAGTACCTCAAGGGTAGGAGTTGAGTGGTACTTATCATAATAAGAGAGTATCTCTTTTATAGTCCACATATGTGCTTGATTTTCAAAATATTCCTCAGAAATTATATCATGAATATTAGTTAAAAACCCTTTATGGGTTAACAACGAAGATATAACCTTTATTTGAAAATCGTGACCATATTGATTTAACGATGTTAATGTCATTCACTATATAACTTTAATGGTTCAAAAATGTCTCTTAACCAGTACTCTAAATTTCGAATCATTCCTCCTAATTTATCTTCATTATATAATGAAATAAACATTTCAGAATTTAAATCAGGAAAATCTTCATCAATTAATTTATTGATATGCTCTTTACCTCTCTCATCAATTAATGGAGTACTTAGGTCCATTACTTTATAATTAGTTTCAATACGTGATTGTTCCTGAATTATACGAGAATATACAATATGATCTTTAAATTTCCTAGCAGATATATCGAAAATATCTTGAAGTGTTAATTCTTGGGTTTTTAATTCAGGGAATTTTTTAAATATACCTTTTGCACCCAAACCTTTAACTCCTTTAATATTATCTGAATTATCACCTAGTAGAGTTTTATGTAAGATAAAATTATGTGGTAATAAACCGAATTTTTCTTCTACTGCCTTTGGAGTATAATATTCTTTCTCCATTGGTCTATAAACAATAATTTTATCGGTTACTAATTGAAGAAAATCTTTATCACTTGATACAATAAAACACGTAGAGTTGTGTTTTTCAACTAGCTTTTCAGCTAGCACAGCAATAATGTCATCTGCTTCAACCTTGTCTAATATAGTAGTTTTTACAGGTAATAATTTAAGGTATTGTATAATACGAACGATTTGATCAATTTTAGAATCATGTTCTTCTTCAATATTATCAAATGCATCCCAATTGGTAATACGTTGTAAATTTCTTGTCCCCTTATATTCGGAGAGCAGGTTTTTCCGGTTGGAAGTAGAACCTGCTCCATCGAATATAACATAAACAGAGGTAGGGTTTGTTTGTTTAATCATAGCACCTAAAGAACGGAAAAACCCACCCAAACCACCAATATGGACTCCATCAGGATTAACCATATTCATCATAGCAAAGTTTCTAAAGAATAGATTTAAACCATCTAATATTAGTACTTTATCATGGATTTTAGCGGTAGGTAATTCTTTACCTTCTTGGACAGAATCCAATAGGTTAAATAATTCTTTATGTTTCATGATTTTATTTTAATTAGATGACTCGTCGTACTGAATTGGTGTTACGTCTTCTTGGTCTTCTACTATTGTAAATGTACCACCACCTAATATCTTAGACCATTCATCTGAATGTGATGTTTTATAAGCATTCTTATCCTTGTCTGTATCTTGGATAAACCCATGAGATGTCATTACAATTTTACCTCTTGATTGAATACCATTAACGTGGTTTTTATCAATTTGTAAATTTGTTCTTTTACCCCATTCAACTTGCTTACCACCTTTAATCGCTTTGATTTTAGATGTACCAGCATTTGATACATTTCCAAAAGTTGCTACAAATGTTGCATCATACCACATAGCCATACCACCTTTGTTCATCATCTTAGGTTGACCCATAGGTGATTCTGCTTTAGCAGTCCAAACTTTATTAATACAAATTAAAGTATTAGTATAAGGTGATGATTCTTTACGAGACATTACAATACTTTGGTTTACTGTGTTGCCAAATTGTGTTGACATCGCACCAGCATTCCATTCGTTATTATTTTTTAGTTTTTCAACTGACATTGCACAAGGAATAGATCCAATTGAATCCCAGAAAAATGCTAAGTCATAAGGTAGATTACCTTTTTTCTGTTCATTCTGTAGATCCATAATAAATGCAGCTACATCTTCAATTGTATGAAGTGTTTCTCTATCTACATAGATAAAATTACCTTCATAATCTAATATTTCTCCAGTATCTGGGTCTTTAATTAACTTTACCTCTAACCCCATCTGTGCTGCATGTTCCCAATTCCACTTCATCTCAGTGATAATAAAAATGGGTAAAATACCATTTTGTTGTGCTGATACAGCTCCTTCTAATAATGCAGTTGTTTTACCTGTATCGGAGTGTCCTCTTAGTAGAGTAATATGCCCCATGGGTATTCCTGGTACGCCTGTTACCTCTTGAAATGCTGGGGATAATGGGATCCATTCTTGTTCCTTAAATTTGACATTTTTATCTAAACCTTTAGATGATTTAAATTTATTAAGATCAAATTTGCTTTTGATCTCGGCAGACACTGCTGCCGAGAGTGAAGCATTCTTTTTTCTAGCCATTAATCAAAAATACTATCAAATTGGTCTTTCTTGTTTTCTTTTACTTTAGAAGTATCTAATGAAAAGTTACCTTTACCACTTCCATTTTCTTCCCATGGAAGATCTTTACGATCAGTAGTATCAGTTGCTGTAGTAGTTGGGAAAGCATCTCCATCATTATTATCCTCAGGAGATAACCACTTAACTAAAGCATCTTTCATTTCATCAAATGTAAAACGCTTAAATACTTCCTTTGGGTTGGGTTGGGTTTCTAACCAAGTTTCAACTTGAGATGAATCTTCAGATAAAGGTGAAGTTTTCATTCTAGGACGTACTGACGTTTTGTTGTAGTTAGTACCTGTTGATTCTGGGCCTACTGTTTCTAAAGTAAAATCACGACCATTAACTATGTCAGTGTAATCACCGATTTCATCATCCATAGCCATTGATAATAAATCTTCATAAATCAATTTACCAAATTGCCATAATCTAACACCTTTATCTTCTTCTCCACGTACTATTACAGGAATAAAGATTCGGTTTTTGGCATCTAGTTTTTTAGCAAGAACATAATTTTCTTTATCATATTCCCCCTGTCTTAATTTTTGGGAAAATTCTGCAATAGGGTCTTTTTCACCAAAGTTTAAAGGAGAAATCATTACTTTATTTGTAATACCATAATAAAATTTCAACTCTGTAAATGGTGATGAAGAATCAAATGCCGATGGCACGATTCTAACTTGTTGTTTACCTACTGTAGGTCGCCAAAAAATTGTTGTGTAATCTGTTTTTTGCTGCGGGGCAGCTTTAGACTGTAGATTGTCCAGCCTCTGTTTAATAGCATTTAAATCCATGTTTATAACTTATTTTTATGTAACAATAATATAATAACCTAATTTTAAAACTCCAAGCTATAGTTCAATAATCTTGTGAATTTTAGTGTTGAGCTGATTTAGCTCATTATGTTGCGTTAGCAAAATACAATTTCTATAGTGATTCCAATCAATAGGGAATTTAGTATCTACTACACCTCCATTAAGCTTTTTGATCAACTCATTTAAAGCATTAATAGTATAAAGGGTATTAGAATCCTTTTTCCTATGTACTAGGATTGTGTTTTCCGGGATCTCGTTGACATTCCCCTGCTCAACATTATACGTAACAACATATTCATTCTTACCAACTATTTCAAGAACAAACATTTTATTGTATATAATACTGTATTTAGAAGAAAGTTCACTAACCAAAGTATCTAAGCTTTCTAAGTTAGTGAAAGTACAAAAAAGTTTATTATTCAAATCTTTTAAATTTTCTATATCGACTATAACATCATATTTCATATCATACGTATCGATTTCTCTATCTAAAGTCATAACTGCTTCCATACTTAATTTTTGTATTTAATTTATAATTTTCGAATATTTTTTGTACATCTTTTACTAAATCCTTTTCCTCATCGCTTAAATCGATCAAAAACGAATCATATGTATATAATACAAGCTTACTCTTTTTCCCCCTCAATATACTAAGTATATCCCAGAGGATCAAGATGTTTTGAGAAGTCTCGTAGTTTTGGAGAATGTAATTAAATAGTTTTTGTGGGTTCATATTCTCCAATGAATCCCTATAGTATTTGTATCCGCTTATTTCTGTTTCAATCTCTCCCGTCTTTTGGAATGTCTGCCACGTGTTGTCAATATAAGATTGTATCCGTCTAAAGAAGGGGAGTTCTCTATATTGTTTGAAGACTCCTCCGTATAATTGTTTGAACGTAAGCTCTTTAGCTTTTTCTCTATCCACTCCGTACATAGTAGCAAAGCTGCTATGAATATCACTATCGGAAAACTCAAAATTAACCATGTGTGAACTAATAGTAGGATGATACGCGGTGATATCGATTTCAATAAATTTTTCATTTCGAGGTATAAATGATTTTCTTGATCCATCTTCTTTATTTAACGCTGCATAATTTACACCATTAAACCTATTAGATGGTCTTGTGGTTAGTGTTTTTAGGTTATACTGACTGTAAGTAAATTCACCATCAATGGGGTGGAAATATCCTTCGAAGGTGGGTTTGTGTACTCGTATTCCATTTCTCTCGATTGCGTTGAATACCAATGAGGTTTTACTGTTAAAGAATGTGTCATAATTTGTGTTTTTACCAATATTTACTTGCAAGTCATCATATGTGCGCTCGCATATCTCATAGTGCTTTACTATGGGGATTATTACGTTAATTTCACGGTTATCCTTGTGTTTATTATAGAATATATCGTGTGTTTGTGTTGTTGGTCGTATATACGTATTAGGGGGCAGTGAAATGTCCCAAAGACTTTTTAATGGGAAGTAATGTAATAATTCTTTTTTATCCCTACAATATAATTTGTCAAACTTTTTTAGTACCTCTTTTATATGTCTTAGTTCTATTCCTAATGTTTCGCTATGATTTGAACATAACATAAAACCTTTACTTGCTTCTATAGGACGAACGTAAACAGCCGACACATTGTTTTGTGTTGGGTGCTCAAAATTGTTAAATGGGATTACTTCTACAAATGCCTCTTTATAACCACTATTGTAAAAAACCTTTAACTGCTCTAAATCTTCTATTAGCCAGTACATTGAAACCTTTTCCGTAAATATACGATAGGTTATTTACCTATCCAAAATTTATCAAACTTTCCTCTAAAAAATAGTGTAAACCCAGGAACGGATTGTCTTTGTTCAGCTAAAGATACAACTGTTTTATTACCATTATATACTTGTTCTCTATCGCCTTGTATGTCCCATTGTATTTTTATTGGGGTGTATAATTGCCATTGAACTGTATTATCTTGATTTTTAAATTTATTATATTCTAATTCAGATATTTCTATAAATTTACCCTCATTACCTTTTTTTACAAAGTATCTGTATAAGAACCCATCCTTAATATTTTTTTCTGTGGGTACAGATAAAGTTTGTTTGGGTGGTGCTGGGGCATTACCCCTAGAGTTTATATTTTTTGCGGAATAATATAAATCATTTTTAACATAATAATTAATTGGAATGGGTTCAGATGTTTTTGATTCTACATAACTGGTAGTTAATGTTTGTTGAGATAAAAGATTATTAGGTTTATCATTTAAATTTTTTCCAGTATAAGCTAATCCTTTAGAGGTAATAAAATAAGACCCTATGTAGTTCTCTTTAGTTGAGTCAATAATATATTCCCCACCATTGGTGTATAAGTTTTCTTTTATTTGTGACTTAGGTATATACATTACTATGTTAAATTAATTGAATCTACATCTACTTCTCCAGTACTTAATAGTTGTTCTTGCCATTTTTGAAATGCTAATTCAATAGAATAATCATCTACATAAAAATGAACAAAATCATTATAAGTATCAAAATTACCACCCCATTTTATATTATATTTTGATGCTAATTTATCTAAACCATTATTTATCCAATCATTTCTTCCTACAGATTTTCTAAGGGTTTGACCTTTAGGAGTTGTAATATTAAAATCAATTGCCGTTTTATAATTATGTCTTGATGTGCCCCCAGCAGCATTAGCGGGGTTTTGATCCTTTAAGTTATCAGCATCAAAAAGATCTCTATAAATTGAATTTACTGTTAAAGTATATCCTTTATAATTTGAGTTCATTTCATTAAAGAAAGATGCAAATCGATCCCTAAACTGGGGGTGGAATTGGGATATTAATTGATCTAATGTTAAAGGAACAGGAGAAGGTACATTACCAAATATGCTTTCATCATTTTCTTCAGTATCAACATATCCTATTCTATATTTTTCTGCTCTATTATCTAATATTATAAATTTATTTCCTTCGGGTTTAGGCCCACGTTGATCTTCAGGGAGTAATATACTACCAAAGTCTTCAATATCTAACCCCATACTTTTCCATATTTGTCTATAATCACTAGGGTCTATATTAGGAATAGAAAGGGTTGTTAAATTTGTATCCCAATTATTACTATTAATTGTGTGATCTACTTTAGTTATTAAAAATTTTAATGCTTCAGGATATTGAGGTGGTAGAAACTTTTGGTTAATATTTAATTTATTGTAAATTTTTATACCAGAAATCCCTTGTAAGTTAATATCAAAACTAACAGGAATAAATCCAATTTGTGGAGAAGGTTGGTTTGTAGAATTATTACCCTTGTCAGTATTAAACCTTGCTTGAAAAAAAGCATTTAAATAATTTTTATAAATCCCACTAGATCTACTTATAAATGAAGGGTCAAATTCCAAATATTTTACTTTTTTATCTCCCCCTATAGTTTTAGTGGATATAGTTGGAGCAAGGATTAAATTATATGCTCCTATAAAAATTTTGCTAATAAAATCAGCTTCCTCATCTACAACTATATCTTTTTCTTTTTTATCTAAAAAAACAGTGTATTTTATATCTCCCCCAAAACAATCAGATAAATAGAAGGCATAATTTTTAGTTAATTCATTTTGAAATTTAAATTCTTCTATTAAATTTTTATTTTGAAGAGTTTTTGTTTTTCCGGTTATATATAGATCAATATATTCTTGTTTTGTATATGTACTACCACCCCCAAATTGTTGATCTTTCGGTATATATCTTTTATTTTCAATGAGTACTCTTTTTGTTCCATAAGTATTACTAGAGTGATAAAAAATGGTGGTATCTGTAACAACCTTATATGCATTTTCAGATTCATTTTCCCAAATATTAATAGCCTCTTGTTCAAATCTTTTTGGATTATCTTCAGGATTAAATGCGTCTATTTCAATTTTAGGATCAATAATTTTTTCACTAAATCTATCTTTTAATCCAGCATTCCATTTAGAAAAAGCGGTAGCATCTTCATTTTTTACATCTTCTCCTGCTGCTGTTGCCCCTATACTAATCATAGAAGCCAGTTCAGGGGTAATATTAGTATTAAAATTTATACCCTTAACAAAGTTTGAGGTTTGGTTAACATTATTATAACCATATACCTCTAAATCTACAATATCAGGTGCTGGTAAAGATTCTACTAATCCTGGAATAGGGGTTTGGTCAATAAATTTAATTATGTTGTCATCATCAAGTATAACATCAATTTGGTTAGCATTACCTAGTGCAGTATTAATCCCATCACATATTTTTCTTAAAAATGTAAAAATTGTAATTTTTTCACCATTTCTAGCACCTGTAACACATTGAGAAATAAAATCATAATTAAGGTAAATATTCATTAATTGTCCTACTACTACTTTTCCTTCTATAACCCCAACATATTCTTTAAGGTCTTCAAAAATATCAGGAGGGTTTATTTTTTCTAAATCACCTCCCCCAAGATTAGGTTTTATTAAACAAATTCTAGGATCAAATGAAATTTGATTTGGAAAATAATTTACATAAGTAGTAGAAGAATAACTAATACGTAATTGCCCAATAGGATCTTTGCCCTCTATTACTATATTAGGTATTAAATATTTTTCTACTTGTTTTAATAACTCACCAAAAGTAATATAATAACTATATTTAGAAGGAATTTTTTTAGGATAATTTATTCTTTCTTTTGCATCTACTTTATCTGCTTCTTTTGATAAATTAAAATAATTAGCATACCTATCATTTTCTCCCCCCCTTGATTTTTCCCATAATTCTTTATCAAATATACTTGAATACATAAAAGCACTAAGAACATCATTTGAAGCATTATTTATAATTGGTGAATCTTTTAATGATTCATTTTCTTCAATTAGTTTTGTTTTTGTTTCTTTATTTAAACTTTCAGGAAAATAAGCTCTAACTGGAGGGTTTGCCTGAAGGGATTCTATTACATCCCCTAAAGTAATTAGATCTATTCTAATATTATAACTACCGTCTTCATTAAAATTCCAATCAAAATTAGATACTTTTCCAAAAAAACCATCATAATTTCCATTGTATTCATCTCTTAATTCTTCAATTTTTCTTAAAGCCTCTAATTGAGTTAAACCATCTTCATTAAAGTATTCTCTTTCTATAAAAGTAGTTCCTATTTCTGAAATTTTTCCTTGGTTATCAAGATATTTTTGATTTCCAAATTCTAACATCATGGTATACCCTAACCTAAGATATAATAATTCAATAACTTCAAACTGGAATCTATTATAGGCTCTTATATTAATAGAAGCTTTTCTAATGGATCCCCTATTTAAGCATTTTACTTCGGCATCTATAATCCCAGGCATAGGTTGAAGACCAAAATCACTTCCCCCTAACCCATAAGCAGCATTATCATCCCAAAGTCTTTCAACTTTAACTTTTTCTTTATCAGTTCTGAAAACTTTAGTATAATTTTTTATACCTGATCTTTGCCTATAAGTTTTTCCTTCTAAAGAAGATAAACCATTAAATAAAACTGCGTTTTTTGCTAATCCTATTCCTCTAAATTGTTTTGAAGTAGTTTCATTTTGAAAAATACCCTTAAGTCTACCCCATCCTCCTTCTTCGATAAAAACAGGAGACGCCAACTTAATCCAAGAACTTTGATTGCTTAGATAGTTTAAATCCGTATTGCTTCGTGATTGTTTACCTTGTATAGATTGTCTAAAGGCAATTTCACTAAACACATATTGTTCAAATTCTTCTCCTACTATGTTTCCATTCATAATTAATACCTATTTAGAGTCTCAAACTCTGCTATTACAGCAGCTATGTTTTGAGGGATTCTAATTTGGTGGCCTTCTGGAATATAATAAGAATTTTGAGGTAAATCACTATTAGCTGAAGAAATTACCCACCAAAGGGAAGAATCCTGATAATATTGTTGAGCTAAAATATCAAACCTATCACCTTGAGTAGCATAAACATAGATATCATCAAAAGATAAAGGAATACTGGGGTATTTAATAGTACCATAGTAAGGTTTACCTTTACTTGTTGAATACGTTCGTGTTTGGTTATATCTATTCATATTTTAACTAAAGTCTCCACTTAAATCATCTTGGTTCATACGCCACCCTTGGTCTTCCAATGTACTTTGGTCAAATACATTTGAATCTATTGTTGCTTCCCCTACTAATGGAGGTAATGCTTTATATTTTTTCTTTTTAGGTTTAGATGGAATTGGAATATTTGAAGGGGCAGTTATAGATACATCAGGTTCAACTATACCTTTACTTGTAAGACTACCTACAGAAGTTTTAGGAGTAGTGTCTGTGTTTGTTAGTTGGAGATAATTATCTTTATCATAATTATTATTATCTCCTCCACTAGATAATGCTATATATCTTTCATCTCCAAATTTATTTAAATATTTACCTTTTTGACCTTGTGTTCCTACATAGTTAGGTCCTTCATAAGTATTTTTCTGTAATTTGGGTACAAAGTTATGGATTGGTATAAACTGCACACCAGTTACTTTAATAATATGGGGTAATTCTTTTACACTACTATCTGATGCTTCTCCATTTCCTCCTCTATTGTTTGAGGTAGAAGGAATTGCTATTTCCCAGGGTGATTCTTGTGGAACAGATAACGTCATTCCTGTTAGTATACCAGGTTGCTCATAAAACCATCCACCTAGTGTTAAATTAATTAAATTACCACCCATATAACCAGTATCTGAATAGTAAGGGGTTAAGGATGAAGCTAAATAGTTTAGCTTTTGATACATAGGAATTAACTCTTGTTTGGATTGAGCTGCTACTGTCCAAGCTAGGTTTACAGTTCGAGTAAAGCCATTATATCTATAAAATTGTTCTCCCCTACCCATTAATTTTTCTGAGTTCCATTCGGCTGTATAGCTATCGCTTAAATCATCTAAAATTGCTCTAAAATGAATAAAAGTTTTTTTATTAGGTTCTTTATTATCAATAACTCCTATTCTAAATTTTACAAAATCATTCCCTAAACTATTATGAAATTCACCTCTATATAAAGACATAGCATTAAGCTCATCTAAAGCTGTACCTAATCCTACTTGGTAATCTTTACCTTTATTTTTTTGTCCTGGGTTGCCTAATTTAACTCTGTTTTCGAAATTTTTGGTAGTATAATCTAAAGTTAAAATATTACTTTGACCTCCACCTTGTCTAAAATCAAGAATACTAGTATCACCTTCACCTTTTCCTCTTTTATTATTTGCAAGTTTATTTAACTGGTCATAATCATATCCATACTTAAATTCAAATACACCATCTTTCTTTTGGTTTGGTAAATCAGTATATTCATCTCTTTTTATTCCAGTTTTACCTACACCTGCTATTGATTTTGGACCTCCTAAATATTTGTATAAAAATGAATCATTACTTGATAGTGTACCATTTTTTAAATTTACTAAACGGGATTTTTTATTATCTCCGTCAACAATAAAGTCTTCATATTTGTCCGGGCCTATTATAGGAGGGAGTAATCCCTGCTTAGGAATATGTATTCCAAGTGGATTAACAACAGTTTGAGCAATTGTACTAAGGGGATTGTAAACACCTCCTTTTAAAAATCCTGATATGTTAATAGAATCAGTAGTATCTAATTTTCCAAATCCTGCTTTAAAGTTAGTACCAGATAAAGATAAGAGTTGTTGTTTAGCAGTAAATAAGGGACCGTTTGGAGATTTTAAATCAAAAAACATTTTAGTCAAGCGAGACACATCATTTGCAACTCGTTTTGGCACTAAAGTACCACCCCGAACTATAAAATCAGGTCCACCTGTTCTCCCTACTTCACGGCTAGGATCATTTATGTCCTCAACCACATAAGGTTGATTTGAACTTCCTTGGTTAAAACGATCACCCTTAAAGCGGAGATTTTTATATCTAGTATCCTCTAGACGTTTAATAATCCCCATAAGTTACTTATTTTTAATCGTTTCCTGTTTTGTCCACACCACGATCTAGTAACCCATCAGGAATATTACCTGCATATGTGCCCCCTTCAAAGGTTTGATTAAGAGGTATAGTATTGCTGTCTCTTAAAGCAGTTATAGGAAGTGTTCCTAACAATGAAGTTACTTTACCTTTGTAAGCATTTACATCATATAATTTTTCTTCTAAACTCATAATATTAAATTTAATCGATTAATTTATTATAAATATTGTGTTATTGTACTTGATATAAACCAACAGGAGATATCTGTGGTTTTTCTTTATTTTGTGTAACTAACATTTTAAGTAGTTGGTTAGTTTCACCCATGTCGGTTCCACCATTGCCTAAATTAGTTCCAGCTACAACCGAATCTTCATTGTTTAAAGCAATAGTATCCTTACCTTTTTTAATGATAGTTTCGCCATAACCTGATGGGATAATACCATCATCCATAGTAATTAAGGATGATATTCCTCCTAATAAACCACCTATTACTGCTCCGGGTAATCCAAATACTGATCCTGCTGCCGCCCCTCCAACTACTCCTTTAAGTGGTCCTAGCATACTAATAAACGAGGCTATTCCCTGAGCTATCATACTAACTATATCTAATATAGGAGAAAATGCCGCAACTACATCTACTACTACACTTTGTAATTTTTCCATAGTTGCTGAAAAAGCTTCTGCTGCTGTTTGAGATTCTAATCTATCTGCTAATTCATCTTTACCTAACGCTCTTAAATCTTTGGCATTTTTTCCTTGTATTTCTTGTTGGAATAAGATATCTGCAAGTTGATCTGATTGCATCCCCATAGCTTGGGCTAATGCTTCTTGTTGAATTACATTCATAGCTGTAAACTCTTCAAATCCACCTGCTTGTTGTTGTAATTCTTGAGCTAATTTTACTTGATCACCTGCTAAAGCAGCTGCTCTTGCTCGTTCAAGATTTATATTCCTTCCTAATAATAATTCAGCTTGTAATTCAGCTTCAATAGATGATTCAAAATCTAATAAAGCTTTACCTGCACTTGCTACATCTTCTAAAGAAGCACCAAATAATTTTGCTTGAGTAACTGCTTTAGCTATTAAAGCTGGGTTAGCTCCTAAGTTAGCTCTAACTGTACCTGTTACTTTACCTGATTGCTCCAAGATATTTCTTAGGTCCATTTGAACCCCAGATTGTCTTTGAAGTTCGAAGCTAGTAGCTAATACATCTTTATAATTATCTTCAAAACTACCACCAGTTAAAGATGAAGCTGCTGCTAAATTACCCGCCGCTTCTGCTCCTACTCCTACTACATTTGTAAGAACAGTCATAGTAGCTAATGTTTCATTAGCAAAGTTAGTTATAAAACCAAACTGTTCATTTAAAGAAGTAAAACTTTTTAATAATTTAGAAGTAGTTACATTTATGTTTGCTGTAGAATCAGCAGTTTGGGATAAATTATCTCTAAATTTAACAGCTTCAGTGTTATTTAATACTAATCCTTTTTTTAAATCTACAATTTCTTTGTTAGCTGTAGAAAAAGCACTTAATATGGTTAAAGGAGCTAATACTGTTTTTAAAATTGGAGCTAAAGCCTTAATACCTGATTTAAAAGAAAGCATAGCTTTAGAAGCACTACTCATTCCCTTAAGTCGATTTGCAGCAGCCGCCCCCGTAAGGCCTCCTAATTGTTTTTCAAGACCTAATTGTTTTATTTTTTCTTTAGTAAGCCCAACACCTCCACTTCGAGATGCTGATTCGATACCAGCAGACATTAAACGAGAAGATTCCGCTGCATCTTTAAAAGGAGTTGAAAATTCTCTTAAACCTGGAATTTTATCTGCTAGATCACCTAACCCACCAAATACTTTACTTCCAAAATTATTAGCAGTTGCCTCAGATAAATCTCTTACACCTATTAATTCTTGACGAAGTTGTTGGGCATCTTTCACTTGCATCCCCAAACTATCAGCAATTCTTTGACTTAGTTCATCTTCTTCTTTAGAAAACTTTAAACGTTGTTGGTCTAAAAATCTAATATTACTTTCTAAATCTAAAATTTCTTTAGTTAGTTTAGTTCTATCTTTTTCTAAACCTAATGATTCATAACCAATTCCATAAGATTCTTTAGCTAAATTATTAATTCTTGTTACAACACTACGAATTTGGCGTTTTTCTTGTACTTGAAATTTTAATAATTTAAGTTGGTCTGAGAGTACATTACCTATATCTTGTTGGTCAGTTAAAGTTTCTCCACTAATACCCGCTCTTCGAGCAAGTACATTAATTAATTCTTGTTCTAAACTTATAGTCTTTTCAACTTCTTGGTTAAGTTGTTTTTGTCTATTTAGTTCGTCTCTAGTTGCCATCTAATATAGGGTATATGTTATAAATATGATTATTTATAACTTGTCTTACCTTTATAAGGTTCGGATGCTTGTAAAAATTCAGGAGTATTTACCGTACCATCTGGATTAATAAGGGATTTTTGTTTTGGATCCTTATTTTGGTTTTTAACTGCTTCGTTTTGTTTTTCATGGTAAGTTTTTATCTCATTAAAAGTAAACTTACGAAGCCATAAAGGCATATTATAAACTGTATTCCAGTCATATCCACCTTGACCATGAAATACTATTTCGTGTATTTGTTTAAATACACCTGCTCTAAATTGGGGGGCTACTTCAGACGTCAGGCCAAAAAAAGCTAATCCCAATTGGGATATCGACCCGTCTATCACTTCCTTGGGGAAAAAAAGTAAGATCTATGTCTGGGCTTAAATCTTTAATTCTTTCTCTTAATGCTCTAGAATCTTGAGCTAAAAGATAATTATCTATAAATTCCCTAATTTTAGCTTTATCTTCTTCTCCGTTTACTGAAGTGATTTGGTGTTTTAATCTAGTAGTAATAGTAGGAGAAGAATTTTTATTTAACTTGCTTAAACCTTTTAATTCTTGTTCTATTTTTTTCTCATCACCATGAGTTAATAGCTTAAAAGTAACTACATTTTCTGATTGGGGTAAAGTAAATGGGAAATTATTAGATGTTGATTTTTCTACTTCTTCATTTAAAGGTAAATTATCAATTTGAGATAAATCAATTTCTTCTTCTTCACCTAAGTAATTAAATTTATAATCTTTACCATACCCTAAGATACGAGCAGCAACCATAATTGCATTTTTATCACCAATTAATAAATCACTGTAGTTAAACTTAGTAACAATTAAGGATTGTAATAATTTATCTAAAACAACACCATCTCTAATGTAAGATTGATTAGTAAGGATATCTTCTTCCTTAGCAGTCATATACTTCATTTCAATATTACCTTTAGATAAAGGATTATCAGGAGCATAAAATTTTCCTTGGGAAGGTAATTCTACTATTTCAGTTGGGAGGTTAAATTCCGCCATAATCTTTATTTATAATAACTTTTGTTCGTTAATAAATATTAAGATAAGAAAAGGCTTGACAAAAGCCAAGCCATTTTCTGAGGAATATATGGAGGGAAAGTATTTTAGAAATTTAGTACGCAATAATCTGGTTGTACTGTCATTGTAAGTTCTTGAGCAGCGTTTTCAGTATCCCAATTATAATCACCAAAGCTAGCTTCTGTAATTAAAGCACCTTTAACGACCCATTCAGATACGATATCACCAACAGGTCCTAGTACGTTGAAAGTTAAATCCTTTTTATAGAAATCAGAATAACCATCTCTACCAGTTACTGATTCGTGATGTAAACGAACCCATTCCATTACAGCTTGAGCACCACTTGGAGTAACAGGATCAAACAATGTAAATTGGATTGTGTTCCAAGTAGTTTTTCCTTTTACAAAGCGTTGTACATTAATATGGTTTAAAGCTACTGTACCTTGGGTAAGTGAAACAGCCCCCATTCCTTTTACAATGTAAGAAGGAAATCCATCTATATACATTACAAACCTATTCTGTTGCTTAGGTTCAAAAGCTGTGTAAAAAATCTCGTTGCTATTTAATACTGCCATCTTGCGTAATTATTTTATTATAAATATTCTATTTTTAATTCTTTATGACGGGAATGTAGCTCCAGTTGGTAATACATTGAAATCTAATAGAATAAATTCAGCTGTTTTAGTTGGTTGTAAATAAATCTGACCAACTAGCTCATTTCTATCTACTACATCAGCGGTATTATTAGTTTCATCCATTACTACTTTGAAAGCGTATAATCCTTGTCTTTGTTGGATACTTTCTAAGTATGGGTTAACTTGAGTTAAGAAGCTATTTCTTGTAGCAATTGAATTTTGTTCAAATACTAAGTTGTCTGAAACTTGAGAGATATAGCTCTTAAGTTCAATTAACAATCTTCTTACATTCACACGATCTAGTGCACTTGAACGTTTCTGTAATGTTTTCTGACCAAATACTACAACTCCACTTCCTGGGAATGTTGCAATTGGATTAACATTTGCAGTGTACAAGCTATCTCTGTTTCCAGAGGTAAGTTTTCTTTCAGCTTTAATTACATTTCCTAAAGCACCTCTAGTTAAACCAGCAGGAGCAAACCATGCATCACTTGAAGCATCTGTAAAGGCATATACTCCAGGAATCATAGTTGAAGCAGGTACCCAAACTGTTTGACCAGCACCATTTAGAATTTGTAGCCATGGCCAATATGTAGCCCCATAGCTTGAATCAAATGAAGTAGCTTTAGTAGTAATTGTACTTACTGTTTTACTATATCCAGCTAAATCAACAACAGCAATACAATCTTGACGTGTATCTGCTAATGATATTAATGAGTTTACTTGGGGTGCATGGTCTGTGGCATTTAAGCCAGGAATAGTAATTAAATTAAATCTATAATCATCTTTATTAGCTAATAAACTAATAGATTCATTATAACTTGCAGGGGATATCCCTTGGATATTAGTTGATGTAATGTTTTCATTCCATAAAGCAGAACTAGATTCAGCTGTTAATGTAAATAATGACCCTGAACCTCCTCCAAATGAACCTGACCCATCAGCTGGAAGAGATGATGTAAATTCTGGTTTAGCAACTCCATTATTATCAAAATAATCAGAGGTAGGTTGTGCTACGTTACTAACATATATATACTTGCTTTTATTTACGTAATTACCGTGAGATTTTACATAATGATCAGCCCCATCACTACCTACGCTATAGTAAGTATCTCCAATTACTCTAGAAATGTAATTATTAGATTTTGGATCTAGAGATACATTTTGAAATGTTTCTAATACGTTCTTTTGTTTTGAACTATCATCTCCTCTACGAATTATAACACTAAAAGTTCCTGTAGAAGTGTTTGCTCCTTGAATTTCATAGCGGATATTATCTTTACTTCCACTTGCTAAAGTACCATTTGAACCAGTAGGACCAGTACTATTCATAATAGTACCTTCAGATATAGTAGTTAAGGTAAAAGATGCAGTACTACTAGAATCAACTACTTCAGCTTCTGCACCTGTCCAGCTACCACTTTGTACACGAGTAACTAGTAATGAAGTTCCTCCTTGAGAAAAATAGTTTCTAGCAGAGGTTGCATTTAAATATTCATATTGTTGTGAACCACTAGTAACTGTATCTCCAAAAACCGCTTGATATTCACTAAAAGAACTAACTAGGGTTGGAATTCCTACTGGTCCTTTAACTGCAGGGCCGATAATAGCAGCACCTGCTTGAATAGGTTGTCCTTGGATAAATGATTGGTCAGTTTCTCGGGCTAATACACCAGGAGATAATAGAGTTTCTGCCATTTTATATCTTTATTTAAGTATTATTTTCTTATAAATATGAACTACTTCCTCAAAAAAACACCTATTTAGATGGTTCTATTAAAGTAAGTTCGCCTGTTTCCAAATTAATATTCCCTTCTCCATATTTGTCATTCAATTCCTTTCCTAATTCACCCTGCTGGGATCGAACTTTTTCTAGTTCTGTTAGAATTGATGATTTTTGAACTTCAAGTTGACCTAAATTATATGTTAATCTAGTAATTTCTCCTTGAGTGGATTTAATCTTTTCTATTTCATTTTCTTGCAACTTTATTACTTGGCTCATAACAATTATGTTTTGATGATAAATATATATTAATTATTTATACTTTAATAAGTATTGGATTTTCTTTAAAACAGTTTCTGGTTTTATTGATTTATGGCAAATATGTTGAGATATTGTACCTTGATGTTTAGGGCACCAATCCCATTTTCCTTTATCAAACATAAATCTTTTATCAACCCAACAATTATTACATACTGAATAGTCTTCTATTTTGGTTAAATTATGGGTCATTTCATAACCATATGGGATAAAATTATTTATCATTAAAGTATGTTTATTCATTGCCCAATTAAACCAAGATAAACCAGAACCTAAACCTATAAATAGATCTGCGTGGTAAAGGTAATTATAAGTATCTTTCCAACTTAACTTTTCTTTATTTATTATGTTTGTTCTATTAAATCCTTCATAAGATATATTAACTACTTTATATCCTAATTCAGTTAAATTTTTAGATAAAAGTTCCCAATAATGATAGGGCCATTCTTTTAATTCAGCTGTAGCACGAGGTGCTATACAAATATATTTTCCTTTTATAGGGCGTTTGCCTGGGGTAAAATCGATTCCATGGTTTATTTCTTTATAAGGTAAACCTAACATATCTGTAGTTGATTGTATTAATGGAATTGTATTTGGTTTATTTAAATGATAGTTTCCCTCATCCCACTGTTCATCTGTTTTAAACCATCCTAAAGCATAATGGGCATAATAATCTCCCCCAATACCTGGAGGTGAAAAATTAATATTTTTATATTTATCTAAATTTTCAAACCATTCATTATGAAATGAAGATACAGTAACATTACATTTATATCGTTTTTGAAATTCTACTATTTGGGGCATCCATGCTAAAGTATCTCCTACTGATTTAGATTCAAATGTAATTTTTACATTTTTATTTGTTAAATTAAATGTATGTTCTATTTTATTATTGACTTTAATAATCCAATTAGTATACCACCTTCTATTAGCTTGAGTCCACATATTGTTTTTAATAGTAGAACTATGGATAACTTGATTAGTATCACCATTTATAAATTCGATAAAATATTCAGCTTCAATATCTCCTTTAATTTCTATTTTAGGAGTTAAATCAAAACTAACTAACAATTTATTACCCATTAATTACAGATTTATATAGGTTTATATGTTGATCCGCAAAAAGTTTAACACTATTACTATAATCTTTTATTTTATACTTAATTGGAGAGTGAATCGTGTTTATTAAATTTATTTTATCTTTTTTTAAATTGCTAGAAAGAGGAACTATAAAAGGCAAATATTCATCATCATAATGATCTAAATTATGAGCCATTATTTTTATATTATTAGAAATAGCTTCTTTTAGTACAATAGGGTTACATTCCCATGTAGAAGTAAATAACATCATATCTGCCATTTTAAAGTATTTATTTATATCACTTCTTTCGCCTAAAATAAAAACATTTGGAGGTAAATCTTTCATTAAAGGTTCCCAATAATTTTTAAAATTAGGGGCTTGGTTGCCTAAAAAATGAAATATATAAGTCCAACCATATTTTTCATATAACATTTTTGCTAACTTTATAGCATATTCTTGGTTTTTACCTGGGGTCCAAAGCCCAATATTAATTATATGAAACTCTCCTTTGGTTAACCACCCATTTTCTTCTAATAATTCTTTTTGGGTACTAGGATATTGTATAGTAGGATCAATTGGAAAAGTTACTAAAGACTTCTTACCTTTTTTACTTTTAAAAGTATTATTTAAGTGGTAAGGAGTAACAAAAGCATACCCATCAGGATCTATTTTTTTCTCAATATCAGGTTTAAAATACATATTATGGCAAGTTTCTATAACCTTCCAAGGATGTTTTTTATCGTATAGTTCTTTTTGTAATTCAAAATTAAAAGGATTATGGGTATCAAATCCTTCAGGAATTTCCTCTATGTGAATTATATCTATTTGTTTTTTATAACAAAAATCAATTATTGTTTTTTGTGATTTTTCTTCACCAAAAAAGCTAACAAAATTTTCTCCTAATAGTTCTTCAATTTTATTTCTTTGGACTGTATAATCAATGCTATAACATTTCCATTCTATAACAAATATCTCTACATCCGTATAACCAAGTAATGCCTCAATACGCTTTAATAAAAACGCGGGCATACCTCCTGTGCTTAAATGTGGTGCTAAAAATAAAACTTTCATTGTATCGTAATATAATAACCTTTATTTACTTAATCAAGGGACATCATTAATATTAGTTACTGTTTCTGCTGTAACTGTTATTTTAGATTTAGAATTTACTTTTTTAAGTGCAGTAACTTCTTTTTGCATTACTTCAGGTATAATATACCCCCGTAATCTAATATTAAAGGTACCTTTTACCAAACGATCTTTACCTGCTGTTAGTTCAGTAGTAGTTTGAAATGAATCTACAAATGCTCTGAATTTAAATCTTTCAGGATCACCCCAATATGCATCAGAAGCATATTCAATGGATTCAATTATTTTATTTAATTGTTCCATATAATAAGTTTGAATAGCACAACTATAATTTAGTGTTACAAAATCAGGAACAACTGTTAAATTATAAGATTTAACTGGAATGCGGTTATTTAATGCTACAAAATTACCATATGCATTTTTGGAATTGTAAGTAATACCAAAATTACCATACATATTAGGTTGGTTAGCGTCTAATTTATTATAAACACTTCTATCTTTTTCTAATGAATCACGTTTAATAATAATAATAGGTAACATTACAGCTCCACCTTTATCTCTATAATACCCATCACGTTGAAATGATTTCCACCTTTCAGGGGCAGCATATATAAATGGAACAGTTCGTCTTTGACCATTTTGATATACAAATGGTTTAATTACGTTATTAAAATAATAAAATATGGATTCATCTAAATCTTGAATACCAATAGTTAAAGATTTTGAAGTATCACCTTTTTTACTTAATTCATATCCTCTATTAAAATCGATACCAGTTTGAGATTCATTTGGGTTAACTACTTGGTTTGGATTACCTCTAGTAGTATCAAATGCATCTTGCAAACCTTGGCTAATTTGTTTTTGCTTTTTCGGTATAGGTTTTCTATATTGTGCCATTAAAAGCGTTCTTTATAAGGTGATATATTTACTTTATCTGCAGGTACATAGAATGTATTACAAATTACAGAATGATTAGCACCAAAATCTTCTAATCCTGGGTTTAATGGGTTTTCATTGTTGGGGTAGCTTGGGTTTTTACCTACAAAATATTGGTTAGCTACTACTGAATCTACTCCATAATATTTGTCTTGGTATAAAATAATATCTCCTACTTCAGGAACAACATTAGCATCTACTAAATCAGCTCTTAAAAATCTAAATTCAATACCTTGACCAAATCCAACCCCTTCATCTCCTTCAGGGTATGCTTGATCTTCTCTATTAATTAAACAGTTAAATAAGAAAGGACCATCATAAAATTTAGCTCCTGCTGCTTCACCATATAAATTTACTTTAGTTTCTTCTAATTTATACTTATAGAAAGCTGCTTGTTGGGTGATTATATCCCCCATCAATTCTCTATTTAATCCTCTAATTAAACTCACATCACGTGAGCGACCAAACATTGCCATATTATCCTATATAAATTGTATAAGGAACATTTTTTAATTCCTGGTTTACAAATTCGGATTCTTGTGATCTTCGTTCTAGTAATGCCTTACGAGAAGTTTCATCAAAATATCCTCTTAATTTTTCTAATAATGCTGTTTTTTCTGCTGTAGCAGCGGTTATTAAAGCAGCATCATTTAATTGTACTTCAGATCCAGGTATAGGAATTTGTTGATATTTACCTCTTACATACCCTAACATTTCTTTAGCTAGTGCTAAAGTGTATTCAAATATCCATTGTCTACCTACACTATTAATATTTGTATATGTGGGATTATCATATGGGCTATCAGATACATTAGTTATTTTATCTGGGGTTTGTTGAATTGAATTATTTATTCTTTCATCTCTTTTGATGTATTCAAAATACATACTACCAGATTGTGTAGGGATAGGGAATATTTTTAATGTATTATTCCTTAATTCAAAACTAAAATTAGATCTTCTAATCATGTCATTTAATTCGATAGCTTGTAATACTTGCATATCATAATTCAATGGCATCATTAAGAAGTTAATTGCAGGTGACATTCCACCAAATCCAAATGAATCAAATAAGTTTTGATACCCAAATCCTGTACCACTATAGGGGTCATAATATCTTACAATTGCAGGATTAGATTCATAAAATACCCTTTTTATTTCGATACCATAATCTCCATCTACTCCACTTGATGAAGCCCAAGCTTTTAAATCATATGTTTGTTGGTTTTTTACAACATCAATTGATCCAGTATAATATTCGATATTACCACCTGACCCTGCTTCGCTTCCATATTGTTCTGATAGTCTAACAATAGGTTCAAAATTAGGAGTTACTATAGCTTTATTAATATTACTACCTGTAGATAAACCTTCTATAGTTAACTGGTTATCTCTAATTTTATAAGCATATAATTCATTACCATAAGTAGTAATTGCTTCCTCAAATGCAGCATAAAATGAAATATCTTGTAATTCTACATCTACTAAAGGGTAACCTAATCGACGAGCACAAAAGTTAGAAACTTTATCAGCATCAACTTGAAATTCAGTATCAGTATCATAAAATCCAAAAGGGGTTGAACCAGTTTCAAATGAACTCGATCCAGGCCAGATTGTAGGATTTGCCATTATATAATAGTTTTATTATAAATATGAATTTATTTTTTATTCTTATAGTTGTATGAACCTGATGTAGTTATTGTAATACCTTTATCAGCTGCGTCTTCATAATATTTAATTAAATCTTCAACAATTGGATCTCTATGGTTAGTAGATAAAGTTATAGCTGATAAATTTTTAATACCACGTGCCCCTTTATATAGAAATCTAAATCCTGAATCACTACGTTTTCTTAGATCAATTTGATGGTCATCACCACAGATCACCATTTTACTTCTTAAACCAATACGAGATGTAATCATTTCCATTTGATCATGAGTTACGTTTTGAGCTTCATCTACAATAATCATTGAATCCATAAATGTTCTACCTCTCATAAATGATACAGGTACAATTTCTATTTTACCATCATCTATGAGTTTTTCAATTTTAACTTTATCATATAAAGCAAAGAAATTTTGATAAATAGGTTGAACCCATGGGTCCATTTTTTCCCTTAAATCACCAGGTAAAAATCCTATTTCTTCTTTAGATACAGTAGGCCTTGTGATTATAATTTTATCATACATTCGCCTTAATAAACCATCTAAAGCAACATTACAAGCTAAAAGTGTTTTACCACTTCCAGCTCCACCTCCCAACAAAGTAATTGTACTATCTAAAATTGTTTGTTTGGCAAGTTTTTGCTCTTCATTAAGTTGTAGTTTGAATTTAATAGGGTTTTTTGGAACTCTTTTTGGACGATACACTTCGTCAGTGTGAGGTTTACTAGCCATAAACATTTTATTATACATATTTTTAGATAAAAAAAGCCCGGCAAAGCCGGGCTAATTTTTTTAAAAATCTAATCCTAAGATTATAGAGTGTTAAGACCAGATACTTTGATCTTACCATAGAATTCAGGACGAACGATTTTCTTAGCATAGCGAGTCAAGAGACCTTTACGTGGAGTAAATGTATCTGGATCGTATACTAGAGGAGTCATAATTAATGGAATGTAAGGACTAAATACAGCACCACTTTCTAGGAACTGTCCACCACGATATCCTAATAGGATTGTGTTTTCAGTCATATAAGGGTTTTTGTATACTTTAATCTTACCACCACCTAATGCACCGATTTTCTGTACACCGAAAGCATAATCTTTCTTAGTTACATCGCCATCAGCATCAGCAGCAAATCCAGGAATAGCTTCAAGTATAGTACCTACTTTAGGAGCAATTACCATAAAGTTAGCACCACCTCTTAAAGTTCTTTGGTGGATAATGTTGCTTAATTTAGTGATTTTAGTACCAAGTGTTTGGAACCACTGTCCTTGGCTATTATAGAATCCAAGATCAGTTACAGTACCATCTCCACTTGTAGAAGTGAAAGCTTGATTGTTAACAGCTGACCATACTTCAGTACCAGCAGAAGCGTTTTCAATTAACATATCTAAGATTTCGAGGTCGATTTCTAATGAAATGTACTCACTTAGCATAGCAGTTAATTCAGCTTCAGCATCAATACTGTGGTAAGCGTTAAGATCCTGAGCGAATTCAGGTGTCCATACAGCTTTCAATTTACGTGTTTTAGCTACGATAGCAGATGATTTCATCTGTACGTTAATCTCAGGGATTGAGATAGGATCGTTACCAGCGTTTAATCCAGTATTTCCATCTTCGAAATCACCACGATTGTTATCAGCAGTTCTTTGTACGTAAGATACTTCAGTAGCACTACCAGTTTGGGCAGTAGGTACAACAAAGATAGTACCATTATCACCAGAATTTCTACGAGTAAAAGCTGAAATTTGTACAGCTGAGCTTGCAGAAAGTAATTGGAATGATCTTACAGCTTCAGTATCAGGAGAAACTAATGAAGTATCTGCTACTTCTAATAAATGTAATCCATCAGCTACAGCAGAAGCAGAATAATCAGAATCAAAATTTACATCTGACCATGTAGCTGTGCTTTTAGATGGTGTTAATCCAGCAGATCCAGTTGTATTGATTGAATAAGCGAAACGACCAGCGCCATAAAGACCACCTGAAGTGTCGTTAGAAGCAAATCCAGATACATCACCATATAATGAACCATTAGCAGTTTGTCCTGCTCTAGTTTCACCATATTGGAAATCTAAATAAAATACTAGCCCAGAAGGCAAGTTCATAGGTTGTACTGATACAAATTCTTGTGCAGCAATTTGTCCAAATACTTTGCGTACTAATGGAAGAGCTACTCCAGCCCACTGATCACCAGTTCCGGCAGTAAAATTACCAGTACCAGATCCACCAGCAGATGTTGAAGATGCTTCAACAACAAGTTGTTTAGCTTGGTTTTCAAGAATCACAGACATATTTGACTTGTGACTTCCATCTAAACCTTCTAAAAGACCTGTTTTCTCCCACTTTTCAGCTAAACGTGCAGCGTCACTAGATTGTGACTTAAAGTTATTTGCACTTTCTAAAAGAGATTGTAAACTCATGTTTTTAAAATTAAAAAGTTATATTAAATAATTCCAGCTAATTTTTTAAATCTATCAACCATAGCGTCGCTTTCAACGATTGGTTGTTTAGTAGTAGGAGCTGTGCCCATTACTTTAGATGCGCTACCTTTTACTTCATTTACTGCTGATTTAGTTTTGTTAACTAGACCCTCATTTAATGTTTCAAAGATAACTTTGGCTTCTTTAACTGTAGATGCTTTGTCAAATGCTTTAAGCACTTTAACTTTTTTATCTTCAGTTAGATTCTTATCGCGGAAGATTTTGTTAGTGTAAAGAAGTTTAGCATTTAAAAGATTAACTTCGTTAAGTTCTTTTTTAAGTTCTTCAACTTCAGCTAATGCTTTTTCTACTTCTTCGTTTACTTCTTCTTCTGATTCTTTAACTTCTTTTTTGTCATCGTCTTCTTTAGCTTCGTCGACTTTATCTTTATTATCGTCTTCTTTAGCTTCGTCGATTTCTTCAGTTTCAGTTACTTCTTCAGTTTCTTCCATCATGGGCATATCTAGGTCATCTTCTACTTCAATTTCCTCTCCGGCTTCGCCTTCAAGTTCCTCACCAGCTTCTAATTCACCAGATTGTACCATGTCTTTGATTACATCCTCGATAAATCCTTTTAGATCGTCAGCAGACATATCTTCAAGATCGATTTCTTCTTCTTCACCTTCTTCAGCTTCTTCTTCACCTTCTTCGTCTTTATCTTCATCTTCATCCGCTTCGGCAACTGGTTCTTCAGCCTCCTCTACTTCTTCAGATTCTTCGATTTCTTCAGACTCAGAAACTTCTTCTTTAGCTTCATCTAGTTCTTCAGATTCTTCCATCTTGTCTTTGTCTTCTTCTTTCTTTTCGGATAGATCAAGTTCTGCAAGCATTTCGTCTAAATCGAGTTCTTCTTCGATTTCTTCTGTTGCTTCAGACACTTCTTCAGATTCATCTATACCCTTTTTATCTTTTTTTCCATATCCTTCGTCAACTGATTCCTCAGTTTCGTTTACTACTTCTTCAGTTTCTTGGATTTCTTCAGATTCTTCAATCTCATTATCCATTTCTTCTAATTTAGCAGCTAACATGGATTTAAGATGGGGAGTAAATGACTCTTCTAAAGCGGCTTTAGCATTTGCTATGGCTGTTTCTTTTACAGCTTTAGCGTCAGCAATTGCTTCTTTAAGCAAATCTCTGTTGTTAGACATATCGCAAAATTGTTTTTGTGAAATACGGTTATTAGGAACCGTAATAGGAAAGTTAATATATAGTTAGTGTTATATAAGAGATAACACATTATCGATGATACGTATATGTAGATTTATAGAGGATTAAAGAATTGGGCAAGAGCCTTTAGAACAAAGTATTTCTCTAATGATATTGTTCACTGACATATAATCTGTGCTTTTATATTCTTTACCTTCTTGTAAAACACCCATATAAGATCCTGGGTTTGATGGAGTTGAAACAAAATCCCAACATAATAGTTCGAAGTCATCTTGTACTTCCATTACGTTACCATTTTGTTCTAATGACCCCATACCACGTGAAGAAACACCTACAGTTACACCTGCTTTAATTAGTGCCTCTAATATTTGACCTGAGGGGGTTGGTAATATTTCTAGTTTACCCATTACTTTATCTCCTTCCCACCAAAATTCTCTAACTAAATGTGATACATTTTTTAGATTAATCACTTGAGATTCTGGGTGGTCTAGTTCACCTGTAGCTGTTCTATTGCTAATGGCTTCTTGATATTTTTCTAATTCGCGTTCCCATAATTCTCTTGGGTAGTAGCGACCATTACCATTTTTTACTTCAGCAGTTGCTAAAATACCTTCTACCATGATGTTACCATTCTCCTTTTTAACATTTTCAGTTAACAGGGATGTGGTATTCCAAAGATTAGTTTCTATTAATAATTGTGACATTTTATTCAAATGTTGGTGAATCTTCTACTTCATCGATTACAGGAGCGGTATATGCAGAGCCATTAAGCTTCTCATACATTTTTTTCATTTTACCACATCTTTTTTCTAGCAATTTAATTTCTTTACGCATAGCATTTACTTTACTTTTATCAAGTAATTCTGCCATATCTGCGTCTTCATTTACTAGTGATAATCTAGATTCTTTAGTAGCAATCATTTCGTCAATAGTAGCAATTTGGGCTTCTAAAGTAGTAATTTTACCTGCAGCTTCGATCTCAGCTAACTTTGAATCAATAGTTTCTTTTTTTATTTTTTTCTTCTCTATTTTTTCTCCTTTTTTAACTCCGGCTCCAAATGCATCTTGTTCACCTTTATCTTTTTTATCTACGTCTTTATCACCCTTATCATCACGTTGGAATTCATCATATCCTTCTTCTACTTCAGCATTTTCTTCAAGTACATCCATTACTACTGCATTTTGGATTGCAGATATAGAATTTGGGTTGCCCGTAGTAACAACGCCACCCATTAATGATTCTTTTACTAATGATTTTAGTTTATCAGAATATCCACTTTCTTTATGCTTACCAGATACTTCTTCGCTTTTCATTTCTTCGAGTCCAAGACCTTCTACCCCAAACATAGCATTTTTAGTATAATGCAATTGATCCTTAGCTAAATTTTTAGCTACAATTTCTTTAATTTTTTCAATTGACTTATCTGGGTTTTGTTTTGATTCAAAGTAAATACCATTTTGTACTTCACTTCCAATTTGGTTATCTAATGATTTAACATCAGTATAATCATAAGCAGCAGTTTCTGCTTCTTCTACTTCTTTAGTAGCTTTTTTTTCTACAGCTTTTGCTTCTTCAGCTAAGAAATTTTCAAATGCAGTTTCAAAATTTTCTTTTTTACGTCCTTCCATTTTAGTAACAGCTTCAAGACTTACAACACCACCAATATTTTCAAAAATTACACTTCTATTTTTGAGAATTTTTGTTGTTTCATCAAATGTAGCTGCATTTGTGATCATGTTTGGGAACTTAGCTTTAGCTTCTTTAAGGAAAATTTCTTTACTTCCTTTTCCTTCTTTAATTGAGTTATACTGCTCTTGTAATGTTTTCATATTATTGGTCTTGAGTGAGTAATTCGTCTATATCGTTAAAATAATCATTTATCATATCTGTTCCATAAACTACAGCATAACTTTTAGGGTTTTGTCTGTAGTATTTATCTGTAGCTAATTTTGCTTGTTGTAATTTTTTAGATAGTACTTTTAATCTACCTTGCAATTCATCAAAATCAGCAATACGTTTTTGTTGAAATACTTCAACATTGTTTTCTGCCTCAACTAGATATTTTTTAAATGATGTTAATTCTTTCATTTTTTTCCTAGTGTATATTTATACATATTGCGCTTTTCCATAACCTGCTTATAGTCTATAGCTTTTGATTTTCTATTTGGTATAGAAGGTGCGGGTTTGTAACCTAATTTATACATATATTTTGTTGCTTTATTAGGTTTTTTTTTAGATTTACTAAAAGCATATGGAGTAGCATATTGTGCTCCTTTACCTGGTGTGAATGTAGCACCACCTGAAGATGTGGTAGACATTTCCCCTAATTCTTCTTCATTAGCGGGGCCTACTTTTTTATAAGCATCAGGATAATTTTTTCTAATGTGTGTTCTATATTGATTAAATAAAGTTTTAATCTCAGATGCAATTTTATCTACTACTTCATCATCAGTTTTCTGATCTAAAGTATTCATTGCTTGTCTTAATTCATCAAATTCTTTGAATACAGAATCAAAGGCAGGTACATAATCAATTTTCCAAGAAACAGCACCAGTTTGTGGGTCGATATCTCTTACGGTTGATTTGACACCTTTTCTAGTAGTGGTATCACCAACTTTAAATCTACCACCCTTACTGGTTTGTTCTGGTATTTTGAATTTATACTTTGTCATTTGCTACCTTAATCTCTTTAACTAGTTCGTAATATTGTAACAAATCAACTAAATTGTCATTTGATACTTTATCATTTTTAGATAATTCAGTTAGAAGTTTTGAGATTTCTTGTACTTTTACTTGGGTAGCTTTATCTGTAATGTTTATAGATTCTATATTTAGAGTTTCTTTAAGTTCCACAATTTTATTATTGTAAAATTCTCTTAAAGATGGGGTTGAATCTACTGCATTAATAAATTCTTTAAGTACTTGTTTTTGTTCTACAGATAAATTATTATACTTAGAATTGAATTTTTCTAATAATACTTGATAAGTAAGAATTCTTAAATCTTTATCATAAGTTTGGAATTCTTTAAGAACATTTTCTTTAACTTCCTCGGTTACAACATCTTGTTTTGTTAGGTATTCTAATAATGTTACTTTATTATCTACTAATTGATCAGTATCAGTAATTTCATCATTATTATATCCTTCAATTAATGTATATAAAGAAGCAAATTCCTTATAATTTTTAATTTTAGTACCAAAAAAACTATCTATATTATAATCTTTTTTAATTTCGGAAATTAAATTATACTTTTGCTTTCTTAAAGATGTACGATTTAATTTTTTAGAAGACTCTAAAATAGTGCTAATTATAGCATTAGCCTTGGATTCGTTTATAACTTTAGATTTAATAACTGATTCGTATAACTTATACTCACGACCCAGTTCGCTTTTAACGAAATACTTTTTAATTAAATCGATAGCGGGGGAATCAGTACCTTTTAGGGTATCAGCTGTAGCCTGACGTACTAGGAGCTCAAATAAAATACCCGTATTCTTGTACTTCGAGTGTTTAATTTTCATCAAAAAATATATTTATTTATAAATATGTAGAGGATATTACTCCTTTAATTGTTTTTCGTCTAATAGGGTTTCACCTTCTTTGTCACTTTCAAAAACTAACCTCTTTTTAGGTATTTTTTTAAACATATCTTTATTTTGTAAGTAAACACTTTGAGCGGTTTCTAATGTTAGAGCATTACGATTAGAGTTAGTTCGACCGGTATTAGCATCATTTTTATCTGTATCTTTCATACGCTTAACACCTAATCGATCTTTTCCAAAATTACTATCTTGTTTTCCAGTCTTAGAAGTAGAATCTTTAGGACGACCTACATCACCTTCTTCATCATACCCCGCAGGTACATTACCTGGGTCGGAATAAATTCTACCTTTACCATATAGTGAAGCTAAATCATGAGGTGTACCATATGATTTACCTGTTTCAATTGGATCGTTTCCTTCTTCTGCAATTTGATTTAATCTAAAGTTACGTTTAGCATCTTGTCTAATTAGATCTCTATATTCATCATATTGGTCTTCACTAAAGTTAAATATATTATCATAAATCCAATCAGTAGGAACAATTTTTTGATCTTGTAAAGTAGTTACTAACTCTGCTTTAGATTTTAGCAATTCAACCTTTTCTTGTTCAAATATAATTGATGGTGTGGTTAAATCTAATGTGAAATTAGTTAAGCTTTCATCTGTATACCCTTGGGTATACAAGTGAACTAAAGCAATCTTATTTAATTCTGATAGTATAATTCTTTGAATACGTTCAACGGTACGGGCGAATCTAATATCCTCAGCAGCTAATGTTGCTTTACCTTCAAGATCAGCTTCATAACCCATAAATGCTTTTGGTACTTTAAGAGCAGCAAATAATTTTTCTCTTAAATATTCTACATCTTTAATACCATCATAATCTAAACCTTTAGTAGTATCAATACGAGTTGATGTATCATTTCCTCTAATGGGTATATAAAAATCTTCTAACATGTTTTGCATGTTATATTTCATGTTATATTCACCTGTTTGTTGATCAATATAAGGGGTACGTTTCATATTTGAGATAGTTTTTTGCATAAAGGCATCTACCTCATTTGGTGGAATAGATCCAACATTAATATAATGAATTCGTTTTTCTGGGGCGCGGGCAATTCTGTGAATTAACATCGCATCTTCCATTAACGTATATTGTTTAAATAATTTTCTAGCTGGTTCAATATATGCTCTACCATAAGGAAGATAATTAGTATCTGCTAATAATCTAAAGTGTGCCATTTCATAGTTATCAAAATGTACACCATTTTGTTGGTTTCTTTGGTTTGGCATAGTATACATTCCTGAACTTGGGTTAGCTAAACCATCTGGAGAGTATAAGAAACGAACATCAGCTGGGTTTTCTGGGTTATAACCCTCTTCTCTGGTAATATGGTATGGGGTATATGGAATAACATTATAAACACCAAATTTTTCTGCAATTTCTAATTTTAGGAAGAAATCACCATATTTACACATTTGGCGAATCCATGACCATAAATTAAATTCAATATTTAATACGTCATAAAATAGGTTATATAATATTTTTTGTATATTTTCATCAGCAGATCTAATTTGTAATACTTCACCCATATCGTTTTTCAGGGTGGATTCATCTGCTATAATATCAAGTGCTGAGGCAATAATAGCATCTTGATCCATTGTGTCGTATTCAGAATATAATTGTGGTCTAAGATATTGGAAGTTCATATTGAACTGCTGACCATAGAGTGAAGATGGATTAGTAGAATAAATCCTATTATATCTATCTATTAATGAATTAGTTTGTAATTCACCTGTTGCTTGGATTTTATTACTATCCGTTACTTTTAATTGATTCCCCCCTACATTACGGACAATTACGTCAGTAGAAAATAGTCTTTGTAATCTTGAAAATATGCCTTTATCAGCCATTGTATATAATTATTATTATAAATATTATTTTATTAACCAGCTAATATCTTCTTTACCGTGAGTTGTGTCTACATGGTAAGGATTATCAGCTCCTCGAGAAAAATAGGCCCCCGAATATGCTGTTTTATTAACTGTCATATTACTTAATGTTTGTTTCGTTAAATCTATACCCCTTTGTCTGTATTTCAAAGCTGTATCTCGAATATACATGGCTATCCCAAAAGACATTACCAAGTCATCGTTATATCCTGTTTGGGCTTCTGCTCTCCCATTGCGCCAAATAAATGTTTTCATTTCTTCAATCAATCGTTTTGATTGTATTGTGGTCCCTTTATCACCTATATATTCTTGAAATTTACCTATTACCATAGGTCTAGTTCTAGATGACATTGTAAAACCAGCTACCATTTTAGAATGGTCTTGGTATTTGTCAAAATAGGATTCAGCATTAGCTTCTGATTTTTGGGAGTAGTATAAATTAGGATATGCTCTATCTATTGCTACCTGGATTGTTGCCCATCCAATATTAGCATTTTCAATTATTAACATTGCTTCATTATATTCAGTGGCAATTCCTACTAATAAATGTCCAAATTCTTTTGTACCAATTTGTCCCTTATATTCAGCTACTTGAGTATTATTTTCAATATCAATTACATGAAGTGCAGAATAATCTTTTCCATCCCCCCTAGCAACATCAGCTACTACCATATAATCTCTTGAGTAGTCAGGTGATTCCCATACCCATAAATTTTTATCTGCTCCTCGTCTTTCTAATGGGTCTTTAGCAAATGTTTTTTCGTAATATTCTATATATTCAGGATAGAATACAATATCACCTGAAGTACTAAAATCACAATCACATTCCTGGGCTGCCATTCTAGGATCACCCAGTAATTCATCTTGTTTATCTCTCCATGTTTGGTCTCGTTCTGGATGGACAGACCAAGGTAATCTAATAGGCAAAAAATCATTTTCATTATTTTCTGCTCTTACCCATGTTTGGTGAAACCAATTACCAGTACCATAAGGGGTACTTAATGCTATACACCCACCTCCAGTTGCTAATGTTTGTTGTGCTGAGGCCCATATCTCACCAATGTTGTCAATGAATGCTGCCTCATCAATTAATAGCAAAGATACTGCTTCGGATCTACCTGCATCTGAACTTGCTGAAGTGGCTTTAATTTGGGATCCGTTTTTTAAACGTAGATTAAGTTTGTTATTTTCGTCTGCATCTATTTTAAGCCATGAAGGTAAATTTTCATACATGAATTTTACCTTTGTAACCATATTTTTAGCAGTTTCCTGCTTTGTAGCGATACAGAGTATATTTTTATCTTTATGAAAAGTCATTAACCATAATGAATAACCAGCTGATAAAGTAGATATACCTAACTGTCTAGACTTTAAGATAATCGAATAAGGATTATCTCTCATTAACGTTAATACTTTCTCTTGGAATGGGTATAAATTAAATTGTATACGACCTCTTTGGGGGTGTTGTATATAACAGTATTTACGCATAAAGTGTACAGGATCTTTAGCACACCTTAGGTATTCTTGCCTTATTACTTTTTTTAAATCAGACATTTAGTTTATTACTACAGCGGCTCCAACTGCTAAAAGTAACCCAGCTCCACCCATAAGTTTTGTTTTAAGCTTTTGCTTTTTTAAGTCTTGTTGTAACCTTTTTGTTAATTCTTGTTGGGCCTCAAATTGTTCATTTTTAGTACCAAGTATACTTTCATAATTAAGTACTTGTGTTTTTAAATTTGAAACTAATTCACCTTGAGAATTTAATTTATTATTAGTTTCAGTAAGTATAATTTGCATAGTTTGAACTTCTTCAGACAAACCATCAAATTGAATTAAATCTTTAATAACTAATTTAGCAATAGGTTTAGTTAATTGAATCTGATTGCTGGTATCTACTTGCGAAAAACTGTTCCAACTCATCATCACCAAAGTTATCAACAGCATCCAATTGCTTTTGAGTATTCTTTTTAATAACATATATTCTAGAGTTTAATTGTTTAATTTTTTTATCTGATTTTTCTAGTTGGGATTCTAATGAATCAGCTTGGTCTTCAAGTAAATCATTTTTAGTATGTAATGAATCTACTTTTGCTTCTAGCGCTTCGATTTGTGCATTATACCCAGTAACATAATCTTCATCCTTTGTAAAGAATGTAAAATATAATAGAGCTAGAACTATTATTACTAATATAACATTAAATAAATTAGACTTTGACATTTCTTACTTCATCATATGCCTTTTTAGCCGCTTGGTATTCAGGGGTTAATTTTTTAAGCATGTTTTTAGCTGTTTCCTTATTTTCAGGGGATTCAGATGTTTTGAAAAGTTCAAGATGTGTTTTCATCTGTTTTTCAATACGTTGAAAATCTTTAATAATTTTATCTTGTTTAGAAACTTTTTTTTCTACTTCAGTATCACCTGCAGGTGCATCCTCTTCCTCTTCCATTGCCATTTTAGACATTAGAGCATTTGTTTTTTCTAGTTCATCATTGAACTCCTTTTGGTTTTGGATTTCTTCATCACTAGCTTCTTCTAGTTGTTTTAAAGCATCTAGAGCATTTTCTAAATCACGGATAGCTTCATCTTGTCCTACATTTCTGTATTTCATAAATCTAGCTATAGCTTGTTTAGCCATTCTTATTTCTTCAGTTGAGGGACTTTCATTTAAAGTACCTAAGATTTCTTCTTTAATAAATGCGGTTAAGGCAGATTTTTTCATTTTATTATAGATTTTATTATAAATATGTTAAAGACCTACAAACTTTAATATTTGTTCTATACGTTCTCCTGTAGTACCCTTAATTACTTCAATATTATCCATTCTATGGCTATATCTTTTAATAAGTGTAGTAATACTAAAATCAATTACATCCCTATAATATTCATCTGTTTCACGAACACCATTATCTTCAATAGGAATACCTTCAGGAGAAATATAAAATACATAATCATATTCTCTTAAAAACTCAATAGCATATTGTTCAAATGCTTCTTTATCTTTATAATCAATAGATTTAGCATTCATAGTGAACGCCATAACATCAATAATAGTTCTATCTGTGATGAT